>JACCDP011086533.1_pt1 | contig 11394 bp, 18 predicted proteins | sample 7445841 | NCBI WGS metagenome assembly JACCDP01 (sample SAMN15323441, study PRJNA562643) | freshwater metagenome | isolation source: river surface water | place: USA:Blue River Watershed | collected 2017-08-17
AATACCTAACGAACCAGCCCATACATTTATGGACTCTAGCTTTATTAATTCTTTCATAGTACGGTCTCTTTTGTTAGAATAAATATTCCAACCCTTTGGTATTCGGTTTTCTTAACTGAATATCCTGTATGGATTGTGGATTCTTTACTCTACTATTCTTACGATACCATTCGTATAAGTCCTCAAGCGTTCCCTTACCTCTTTGTCTTTCCATTGCTTTATCCCACAAGTCCTTTCCGAATTCCTTCTTCAATTCCATTCTCAACTTCCACAATATCATTTCCTCATCTCTAGCTGCTTCCAATTCCAACTTAATAGCTTTCAAACGTTTCATTCTACTTGCTTCCAATGCAGCTTCTACTCTATTCTTCTCATCAGTACCACCATAGTTTTTATATGTTTGTTCATACACCAGTTGCGATGTATCTCTCATTCCTTTAGCTTCACTAAACATATATGAATAATCAAAGTCACCATTTCTGATTTTTAATAGGAGTGGTGCTTCTGCTTTTAGTGGTTTGTTAGGTCTCCCTTTCGTCCACCATCTATACGGATTATATCCCATATCTAATTAGTTTACAATTAACAATCTTATAGTTCCATCTTCATTAAACCACCCCTTTAACTTATACTCTTTATCTTTTTCAGATGCAGATGTAAGATAGCCTGTTATATGTGGTCTATTACCCTTCATTTTCTTATTCATTGAAGTTTCAAATTCAATACCATATTTTTGGATTGAACCACCCTCATCATTATCTAAAAAAGGAATTGGGTCTAAGTCTCTACTTTCAATATTAATTTTCCTAAAGCCTTCAATCTTTAAATGTCCGGCTGCCTGCAACTTACCCAAAAAAGATTGATATGTTGCATCACTTATACCTTCTCTATTTGATTTACGAGATGCCATTTCTGCTCTCATCTTTTGCACCTTCTCTCTACAATACTTTCTTCTACCCGGTACAAATCTTGCACCAGTACTCGGTATGTAGTTTTTTGTTGGACCTGTTATTGGCATTATTTTAAAAGTTGAATTTTTTGTAAAATATCAGTTACTTCTTCCGGCTTCAAATATCCCAATACATCATTTGTTATCGGAGTATCGTATGATATATGTCCATCTTTACCAAAGACAGCCAATTCATATAACCCTTCTTTACCACCATAGGTATAAGGAGTACTCACTATACTAGCACCATATCCATTATCAAATTCGATAAGGGCTTGAACACCGCCCATATGATTAGGGTGCTCATTGAAAACCAAGTCTTTAAATGTTTTCATTTGAATTGTTTTTACAAATATACAAAATTATTTCTTCTTATCCAAATCTTTTTTATCCCTCTCCATAATGATACGAAGCTGGGATTCTTTTAACATACGAATTGGTTCTTTCTTTTCTTTTGGTTGTTCTTCTGGTATGCGATAGTTCTTTACTAACTTATCCATCCAATCTTTTGTTGTATCCTTATTCATATTATCCGATTTTTTTACCTTTTAATACTTCTTCTCTTAAAGATTCATTTATTTCTTCCAAATCAATATTTCTACCTGTATTGAATGAAAGAGTAATCCAACCAAATACAAATCCTAATTCCAAATCCATAGTTCTGATTAGCATTGGTTTTCCTTCTCTCTTTTCTAAATGCCCACCATGTCCAAATTGGATTCCTAAGAATGACCTAACCGGACTTAAAAAACTTAAACCTACTTTCATAATATTAATTTAATTTGTTCATTTTAATTGCGTTCATAAACTCATCTCTAATTAGGTTATCACTATCCAAAAACCTACCACTAAATTTGTTGGTAGTCATAATTGAATCAGGATGTTGTACACCTCTCATACCACAACAAAGGTGATGTCCACTAATAGAAACTGCTACACTTTCACAACCTAATTTTTCACTTAGGTATTTATGTATTTGTTGTGTAAGCGATTCCTGCATTTGTGGCCTTCTACTAAACCAATCCACAATACGATTTAACTTACTCAATCCAATTACATTCTTTTCAGGTAGATAAGCCACAGCTGCATATCCATAGAAAGGCAGGTTATGATGTGCACACATTGAGTTCACTTTAATTCCCGTCTGAATAACAATACCATCATATTGTTCTTCGTTTGGAAATGTTGTTACATTCGGTGCTTCAGTCATACTACCTTTAACCAAATCTTCCACCCACGCTTTAGCTACCCTTATCGGAGTATCTACCGTTTGTGGGTCAGCCTCATAATCAAATCCCAATGATTCTAAGAAAAGACCATAGTACTTAGCCGCATCTCTGATTCTTTTCTTCTTCTCAAAGGAATCAACTATTTCGTTTTCGTTTGCTTTCTTTAACATAAATTATGAATGACCGTTAAAAAAATCTTCATTAACATATGCTTTTACAGAAGGTAAACCACTATACTCACATGTCATTTCCTTTCTTTTTTGTTCCAATGCTTTTTTATCTTCAGGTGAGAAATACACACCATCACTTTCCATATCCGCCATTGTGCGTTTAATAGCACCATACATAGCTCTCTTTTCTTTCTTACTCATTTTCTTTGTTGCTTCTTCATCGAACAACCTACCAACAAAACGGATAAAATCTGCACGTGGACCACCTTCTTTTGAAGATTGTAGTTCACTTTCAGGTTTACTTAACTCTCTCACCACAACTATACCAAACACTATAAACAGCGTTGATAGAATTGAAGTTAGAATTATTATGTCTAAATTTTCCATTTTATTTTCTTTTTGAATTAATAAAATTAACCAAACCTAAAATTGTAGGCGGCCATAATCCAATGAATATCGCCTTTGTTGGATTGTTTTGAAACATGTAAATGTATTCACTTACAAAAATACAAACTACGGTTACTGCTATAATAAGCAATTCACTAATACTAAATTTTTTCACTTTGTGTTTTTTTAATTTTTATCTAATAATGATTCTACTAATACCCAACCAAAGAATAAGATACCAATTGGTAAATTAACTGAATAGCCGAAACTAAATGCCAATCCCAATCCAATTATCACTTTGATTGCTTTAAGGCCATCCTTCATAAAACGTTTAGCCCAAAATTCATAATAATTTCTTTTCATATAAAAAATGTTTGTTTACAAAAAATGGTGGATGACCGAAGTCACCCACCTTATGTTTGGTTTTTAACCCCTTAAAATTACCAAACGATTTTTTCACTATCATCTGAAGTTGGTTCGGTAAAAAGTGCCTCATCGGCTTTATCATCCTTTACATACTTTTGAACCAATTGCTTCACATAAGTTCTCTCACTATCTGGACCACCATCGTTTGAGAAGAATGGGAACATTGAAATTTCAGCCGCTTCAAACAAGCTGAATCCATCGTAAATCAACCCAGCGGTTTCTACACTAGCTCTGGTTGAAATACCGGTACTCAACTTACCATCACCACCTTTACTTACTTCACGAGTGTGGTGAGCAATTTCAGCAACTGCTTTCAAATCATCTTCGTTCACAGTAGGATACATATACTTCAATAAGTTCATCTCTTGCTCATCGTTAAGTACATCCATTTCGATTGTGGTGAAACGGTCAAGAATCGCACGGTCAAGAACACGAGTTGAAGTATATTCACCACCAATGTTAGCGGTAGCGATAAAGGTAACACCTTCAGCTACATTCACAACAGGTGAACCTTCAGCTTCATCTAAACGAAGATAACGTTGTCCCAAATCCAACACAGTCATAAGGATATTCCAAGCGTCAGGATGTGCTCTACTCAACTCATCCAATAAGATAACAGCGTTTGGAGTTTTGATTGCTTTAACAAAAGCAGAGTCAGAGAAGAATGTACCTTTCTTGCTATCAAAGTGTGTGTTACCAATCAACGTTGCTCTAGCATCTTGTGTTGCACCAAGGTTGAAATAGAAATCTGGTCTTTTCAATCCTTTGGTAAGTGCTTTAGCCGCCATTGTTTTACCACAACCAGCAGGTCCAGTCATCATAATATTCTTAGCTCTCACAGCTGAACGAATAAGGTACTTCCATTTAAGGTCAGAAATAACCAATCCTTCAGGTTTAAGTTTCACCGATTCGGTATGGATGAAGTCAGTAATCTCTTTGTGATTATCTAACTTTTCAACATTCACTTCGGCGTTACTCTTTAGTGGAGCAACTAAGTTTTCGAATTCACTCATTTCGGTTAATCGGTAGGAAATCTTTCCACCTTTACCAACTACTTGCCTAAGAGCTTTACCAGCTTCATAAGCTTTTTTACGGGTAGGAGTACCAATACCATTAGTACCTACAATCTTGCCGGCAGTGTTAGCAAGTTTAAAATGTGCACCAACTTTCACTACTTTGAAAATCTGGTTAACTACCTTGTCCTTTTTAGAACTTTTCATAACTAAGGGGTTTATAATAATTAATAATAAAATATCTCAATTGGTTTCTCAATCGAACATAGTAAAGATACGAAATGTTCCTGAATCTACCAAATTTTTTTTTTGGGTTATAAGTCATTGAAAATCAATGAGTTAGGAGTGATTTCCTAACTCGTTGATAATCAATTAGTTACGCTTTTTCCATAAATAAACGGTTCATTGTTTTGGTCACTTCATTTACATTAGTAACATTGATGAATGATGCCGCTTTACCATACGATTTTTTGAATGTATAGCCAGAACTACTATTTTCACCATCCGAGTAATCACTTACAAAGTAACTCAATACACGGATACCCATACCTTCAATCATCTTCACCATTTTGTAGGTATGTGTTGCTGCCGAATCACCACTATAACTCATATCCTTTCCATGGAAGTAAGGTTCACCATCGGAAATGTTTAGGAAGTAACTATCCATATCGGTTGTACTACCAACCATATTTTTCATAATTGCTTCAAAACACAAACCTTCAGGTGTAGTTCCACCGGGTGTTAAGTATTTGAACAATTGTTTCACTTTGATAAACTTATCAACTCTACTATCATATGCGATAACCACATAAGGTAATTGGTCAGTTGTAGTTCTGAATGAAATCTGTAGTGTTAAATTAGGAATCATATCCACAGCTTTAGCCAAAGCCACGATGTTCATCATTGTTTTCTTCCATTTACTACCACCCATTGAACCACTAGCATCTACCGAAATATGTAGGTTAGCTTTTTTGAATTGGTCAGTTTCCTTAGTAAAGAAAACATGTTCATTACCATACCCCAAAGCAGATACCATTCTCTTATCCAATTTACCAATCAATTGACGATTGAATATAGTATCTCTACTTTCACCTCTAACTTGCAATTTCTTACCCAACAACGTACCAATTCTGATACCTTCCAACACTTCATTTTCGTATTGAGAATAAAGTGTATCTTCTTCGGGTTTAGATGAATATCTATTGCTAGTAAGTGGAAAGTTTGATTGCTCCATTAGAGAACGTGTCATCTTCTTCACTACTACACACTCAATACCTTTGGTAGTTCCACCATGTCGTGTTGTGTAAGTTTGTCCAACAACTTTCAATTCAGCACCACTTTGTTCAATGTTACTCAATTGGTTTTGTTCTGATTGGGTAACTTTGGTTTTCTTAATATTACCACGTAGGAATTCCTTTTGTTTCTCAATCTTCTTACGAATAATATCAATCTGTCTTTGAGAAAGTTTACCTTTAGCGGGTTTACCATTACCATTTCCTGGTGTAATCTTTATCTTACCTTTCACACCTTTACCATCTTCGGCAATACCATTATCATCACCTTCACCATCACCATCCCCATCGGTATCATCATCACCACTTTCACTATCCATACCATCACTACCACCTTCACCATTCATATCCACTTCAATATCATCTTCACCAGCTTCTTGCTCACCTTCACCGGCTTGCGGTGAACCATTACTACCTTGTCCGGTCTGGCCTTTACCATTACCGCTTTGTTTTGAATTATCAATCGGGTCAATAGCTTTTAAGATAACTTCAAACACTTCCAATGCAATACCAAGCGCATCATCAGTTGTTTTCAACCTACTAATCTCATTCAATTTAATAATACGAGCAATTGTAGGTAACTCTTTAAGAGCGTTTGGTTTACTGAAAGTTGAATGTAAGTTAATCAATCTGAACATATACGATTCGAAAGTTTCTTCGGTAAACTCATCAGATTTCATACCCTTATCAATAGCAGGGTCATTGAAATACTTATCGTACATAGCACGATAGTAATCTCTATAACCAGGTGCTGATTTGTATATGTAGTTATCAATCCTTCTATCTTCTACATAGTTAAGAATATCTTTTACCACATATATCCAACCACTCATATTTTTAACAGTTGCCAATTCACCAAACTCTTTGTACTTTTCACCACCAATCTTACGGTGAATTGCTACTTCCAATTCTCTCAATAGAGAAAAGTCAGAAAGTTTAATGTGTGAACCTTCGTGCAATGCCAAACCTACCGCCGGGTCAAACTCATTCGGTTCAACAATCTTAGCGGAAATAGTTACAGATTTACCATCGGTATAAGAATCACCTTTGGTTGAAAACTTTACAGGTATATTTTGACCTGTTACGATATTTACGAAGTTAGCGATAGCCCTACGATGCGCGGCCATCTTATAAAGGTTTTTACTTTCAATCTCTTTTTTAGAGTATGAAGAATAAACCGCTGGGGAATAATCCCAATCGTCCATCCACCAAGAGGATGCTCCATAACTTTTGTATGATTTACTTTTTTTAGACGAACCACGTGCGATGTGGTCTTTTGTACCTGTCTTAAAGTCTGTGTACCAACTCATATAAAGGGGTTTTGATTTTTAATGAATATTCCCAAATATACGAAGGTTTTTTGAGACCACCAAATATTTTTTGAAATATTTTTTAAATCATTGGAAATCAATGAGTTATAATCTGTTGGAAATCAATGGGTTACATAACTAATTGAAAATCAATGAGTTATCCTAGGGTCAGTATATCCTAGTTCTTTTATAGCTTTATGTTTGGAAAGTTCTTCTGACATCCAATCTGGAATATTCACTTCCTTATTCATATTTTCAAACGGTTGATTTATTTGCCAAGTTCTAAATTTTTCATCTTTGTATTCACCTTTAAAATTTGGGTCAAAATCTGCATTATTAAATTTGTAATCTCTTTGTCTATTTAAAAATATTTCATCATCATATTCTAAACCGATTTTGTCAAAAAGTGTTTTCAATTTTTCAAAATCATTTTCAAACATATCTTCATATCTTATGGGATAAACTCCTTCATAATTATTCTGAAATGCGTCTAGAATTCTTTCCGCTGCATTAAAATAATAATTCAAAGATAATCCATCGGTAGGATTATATTTGTTATCTATTCGTTTAAGTATTGATGTGAAGGCATACCAAGGATTTCTTATAATTGGAACAACTATAATATTATTTAACCAACTATCTTTTTTTGATTGAAATCCTTTATCTCTAAATTGAGTATGCAAAAATGGATGTTTCCACACATACCACTTTGCGTTTTCAACATAAGTTTGACCCGTTTGTGGCGGGTCACCAAACTCTAATGGTTGGTCTATGACAAATTTACAATCTGCAATTTTAGCTCTTAAAATTGTTGTACCACAGTGTGCAAATCCTGTAACCAATATTTTTTGTGGTTCTTTTGTCATTAATCTAATTCATCTTCTTCGTAATCTTCAAGTGGAAATGATGATTCAATTTCTTCAAACAAGAATGTTAATTCTTTTCTTGCATCTTCTACTCTACCCCAATCTTCAAATGAGATAGCATCTTCCAAAATATCAATTACGTCTTTGATTTTGTTTTCAATATTCATAATGCTATATTTTCAATTAAATATAACATTACCGAATTAAACGATAAAATCGTCTTTTATATCTTTTTTAAAAGTAAATTCTTTAACAGGTTCAAATACACCAACATCGCTCCAATTTGTTGATTCCAACGGTGGATTCATAAAATTATTATAAAGTTCATGCTCAGAACCTTTAGATGTTCTTGTAATCAACATATAGTTTGGAAAATATCTAACTTGTATTTTTATTTTATTAAAATGTACTGCTAAAAAATGTTCAGGTGGAAATAAATAATGCCCATCTTTTAAATACTCCATCATTTGTAAAAATATAAAGGAATAGTAATCCATTATTTTTGGCTTAGCATATGCAAAACAATCGTTCATACCTTCCGATGCTGGAAATGCATCACAACGATTTACTCCCATGGGTACATTTAACATATCATTCTGAATTATTTCAAAATTCTCATCCAATACGGTATCTATTCTAGCTCTAATAACTAAATCATAATCCACGCCCAATTGTTTAGATAATAAATTACATCTCCAAACTTTATAGTACATAGAAAGTTGTCCAAATGATTTAGATGTATTCCTAAATTGTTCAGCAATTACATTTGGTGATTGAATATTTAAAGATGCTATATCTTGCGTACTTTCTTTAAAAATTTTATAACTTTCTACTTCTAATCTTTTTGGCGAATAAACTTTTTCAAATTCTTTAATAGTATCACCCAATTCTTCATTTTCAATATCCCAAAAAGAAGCATATACGTCTATATCATACTTCTTAATAAGTTTTGTCCAAAAACCTTTGGTTTCATTTAGGTCTCTCATATGACCTGAAAAACATAATGCTATTTTCATTTTTTATAGTTTTCAATTACATCTGAACATATACCCATACATTGTGAAACATCATCGTTATTAATTTCGGGCATTACTGCTATACTTCTTTTTATTGGTTGTTTACCAGGATATGCCCAAACGTAACCATATGAAGTTAAAGTACACATATCAGTTTCATGCCAAAACCAATTTATATCTTTACAATCATCTTCGTTTTCAACAAAATATTCTACGGCTTCTTTATTCTTACAATGAACCCAAAGTTTATTTGCTCGTTTATCAATCCATTCAAAATCAATTTGGTATTGTGGTTCATCGTGTCCTAACCACCACTCATCACCTATAACCCAAACATCAATTTCTACATCATAACCTAAACGAATAGTATCTTCAATATACTCTGGTTTATTTTCAGATTCTTCTATTCTTCCATTTATGTTTCCTCTGTGTGATATGTAAATCATTCTTCTAATTTGTAAGGTTCATCGCTAAACAACTTGTCAATTTTTGAAATAGAATAGTTCCTTTCAGGAATAAAATTATCTCTCCATTCTTTTTTAAACAAGTTAGCTTTGATTTTATATGGTTTGAGTAAAGATATATCTAAAATATTGAAATGTTCTTTCATTAAGAATCTACCATCTACTTTCCCAAATCTTTCAGGCTCTTTTGCCTCCAAATAAGATTTAGTTAATCTTTCTTCAGGTGCATGAGTATGAACATATTTTACAAAAGTACCATCAACTTTATATTTTGAAACATTCAATCTATTAGTATCAAAATTTACTTTTGCGCTTTTAAAAAGTAATAGTAAATTTTCAGTTGTACCTGCTATTATATGGTCACTCATGTGATATTCTGCATATTGCCATGCTCTAAAAAATACAGAAGAACAATGTAATTTGTCCGGTTCTGCTTTTATACTTTCTGAAATATTTTCCGGATATGACCAGAATTCATCTCCCCTTAATTTAATGACATACTTTGTTTTAACAAATTCCAAAGCGTTTAATGTAGAAACAATTTGGTAATTTATATTTTGGTCACCACCTTCATTTGGCAGCGGAGATAATAAAATTTTAAAATTTTTAGGTGTTTCAGAAAAATCAATTTTACAATTTGTCCACGTTGATATGATTACTGGACAATTGAAATACTTTTTGACAAAAAACTTATAACATTCTTCGTCTAATATTCCCTGAATAATAATAGTTACATCTTCCATCACTTTCTCCAACCAATTTTTTGTCCATTTTTTACTCTACGTTCATATTCCGCTTCTGAACCCGGAAATCTCCAAGCCCATACTAACCAAAATAACATAAATAATCCTATTCCGATTAGTGCTCCTATTTTATGTAGTGTAAACAATAAGAATGTATAACTTACTATACAACAAACTAACATTATCCATTTTACTCTAGTTGGATAAATACGTTTAGTTTCCCATCTTATTAAGTGAGGTCCAAATGTTGGATGTTCATGCAGCCATTTATTAAGTGCGGGCGAACTCTTTGCAAATGCCCACGCTGCTAATACTACGAAAGTTGTCATCGGTACGCCAGGTACAATAGCTCCGATGTAAGCACAACCTACAAAAAGTAAGCCAAGTGCTCTCCATAACCATTTATTCATAACTCTATAATTTAATCCCAATCTTCAGAAAAACTCTTTTTACCTTTTGTTGGTTTAGAATCTTTCTTCTTTGGTTTTAGTTTCTTAACCTTGCTTTTCTCTTTTATGTATAATTCTTCTTCATCTATTTCTTTATACACAAACTTTTTGAGATACGCTTTTTCGTTTTTCATAACCCCATTTTATCTACCCTGTCCTCTATATTTTTTAGGCTTTTCTGCCTTTGGACCATATGATTTCTTGCCTTTAGGATTGCTCTTTCTTTTACCGAAAGATACTTTGTTTGCCGAACCTACTGATTTTGCCATTTGTTGTTACATTTTGTTGTAAAGTGTAACGTAACCTATTAAAGATGTTTTTTAAGTGTTCTTGCTCCCAATATCCATTTTTTTCCTATTGGGTTTTCAATTGGTTTTCTTAAAAATGCATCTACTTGCTTTTGTACTGATTTAGAAACTGGTTGATATTCGGTATTATCAACAATAATAAAATTGTTGTGGAATATTCCCTGAAACTTACCCATATTCTCTTGACATTTAGACCATACATCTTTCACCAATGAATCAGGTAGGCTTCTACTTCTTTCAGCATTTCTTTTAATCGCAACTTCCAACGAAGTGTTTACGAATACCATATAACAATCATAGCCTAACTTTTCAGCTCGGTCTTTTTTGTTTTTGATTTTAAGAACTTCATCGCCTGTTCCGTCAATTATCATTCCTAATCTCCCAGCTTCGTAAAATGCTTGCTGTTTTTGTGTAACGGCTTTAGCACGATTACGAATTGAATCACCTTCCTCTCCTGCTATAAAAGTCCAGAAGTTAGGGTCATTCTTTTCTATATCTGCTAAATCTTTTGGATTGATACCATTCTTTTTAAGAGCTTGTTCAAACGCAGTATCAGAACTAATAAGTTTTAAACCACCAGCCGATACCGTTTCTAAATCACCTTTACCTACACCAAAGATTTCTTTTGCAGTATAGGATTTACCACTACCCGGTCCACCAGCCAAAAAGATACATTTAAGAATACCAGGATCATCAACTCCTTCGGTGATTATTTCAGCGAATAGTTTAGTTCTGATTTCCTTAATCTCTTTTTGGATAGTAGATAACTCGG
>JACCDP011245473.1_pt1 | contig 11394 bp, 8 predicted proteins | sample 7445841 | NCBI WGS metagenome assembly JACCDP01 (sample SAMN15323441, study PRJNA562643) | freshwater metagenome | isolation source: river surface water | place: USA:Blue River Watershed | collected 2017-08-17
AAGAAACACAATTCCAGGTCGCAGTAAAAAACAATGCTAGCTCTCTTGAGCTCACTTTTAAAGCTGGCCCAGAGTTCGTCTACACAACCTGCACAATCCGCCAGTTGCCGCTCGAAGACAACAAAATCATGGAAGCATATCTAGACAAGCCAGGCCTAGGCTTTTATGAGACAGGATATTTTATCGACGACAAGTATTTCAAAGATCAAGGCAATCTTGGTTGTGATGCTCTGTCAGTAGAACCTCTCGACGGGCTCACCATAAATGTACAAAGCATCTTTTGGAAGCAAGACGGCGAGAAACCTTTGGTGAATAATCCAAACACGCAAGCACCTGTGTTTCGCTCCATTAGCCCAAGTAAGGTACGTGTGACCTTCCCCATACGAAAAACCACTCAGGAAAAAGTCGAGACCATCACCTTTACGCGTGACATCGAACTCTCCAAATAAAAAAGGGCGGTTCCAAAACCGCCCCTCAATCATCTACAAAATACTGTAATCAACGCAGACGAAGCTCTTCGCTCATCGGCTGAGGATCTCTCAGCTCAGCAAGGATTGCACGCTGCTTGGCTAAAAATGCTTTGTTGATCTGAGCCACTGAGTCAATGGTGACATCAGGCGCATAAGCAAAATGCTTGATATGCTCCGGCTTCGTCCCACCTGAAAGCACGAGAATAGTACGGAATCCCAGCTGATTTCCGCCAAGAATATCTGTCTCCATGGTATCGCCGACCATAATCGTCTCGCTAGTGGTGAGACCCAGGATCTTACGAGCTGCACGAAAGATTACAGGACTAGGCTTACCAGGACTGAAGGCGCGATAGCCGGTTGCCTCTTCGACCAATTTGACAAACGCACCGCAACCAGCACGCATCCCACCATCCTGAGTCGGACAGTTGGCATCCATATTGGTGGAGATAAGTTTGGCGCCATCGATCACCATTTGAACGGCTTTGTCGACAGCCTCAAGTGTAAAGGTGCGGCCTTCGCCTATCACCACAAAATCTGGCTTATGATCGACTATGGCTATGCCGACTCGATCGAGAGCACTGAGCAAGCCTCCCTCACCGATCACATAGGCTGTCCCGTTGGGTTTGTGCTGCGCGAGGTAACTCGCTGTGGCAAGGGCGCTGGTGAAGATATGTTCAGGTCCTACCTTAAAGCCCAACCTCTGTAGGCGCGTGGCAATATCGGTAGGGGTCCGTTGACTGTTGTTGGTCAGAAACATAAAGGGAATCTTTTCCGACACCAGCAGATCCACAAACTCTACCGCACCTGGAATCAATTGATTCCCGCGATAGACGACGCCGTCCATATCAATCAAAAATCCCATATTCATCACAGATGTCTCCTCGTGGGATGATGTGAACTCAGTTTGCTCTATCAGACGTGCTTTGCCAAGGGCTGTCCCCCAACTTTGGGCAACATAGACCAAAGACTTTCTAACAGATCTGTCGGGAGCAAGCCAGCCCCGGGAGCCTCATGGTCTCAACTTGGCTCCCAACGGTCCTCGCCAATTCTTCTTAGCTAGCTGATTTCACCAGGAATTCCGCTTCCTCTTTGACATTTTTCCCATTTTTTCTGTATGTTTGGGCGTTTTTTGAGACCCCCGGTGAGGACGCATGGAAAAGCCACATTTTCTCGATCACGACCGCACAGCCTATCGCCAACTCTTTAAGGAGTGGGGCTTGCCCACCTATCGCGCCGACCAGGTCGCCCAGTGGGTTTACAAAGCGGGCATTCATGACCCCGAGCAGATGAGCAATCTCAGCAAAGATCTGCGTCAGGAACTCTTTCTCAAGCTGGACTGGTCTCTCCCTGAAGTCATCAGTCGCCTCGATTCGCAGGACGGATCGAGCAAGTTGCTCTTACGCAGCAAAAAAGGGCATGTCATTGAATCGGTGATCTTGCGCTACGAAGGACGGACGAGCCTCTGTGTCTCGAGTCAGGTGGGCTGTAAGCTCGCCTGTGATTTTTGCCAGACCGGAAAACTCGGCTTTGTTCGCAACCTCGCGCGGCACGAGATATTGAGCCAGTTTTATCTCGCCAATCAGATGCTCAAAGCTGAAGGCTTGCGCGTCACGCATGTCGTCTTTATGGGCATGGGCGAACCACTCGACAACTACGATAACGCCGTTGCAGCTGCCAACGTGATGATGGCCGAAGATGGGTTTTTCCTCTCTGCGCGGCATGTGACCCTGTCAACCTCAGGTCTCGCCCCACAGATTGAAAAATTGATCGACGACTGCCGAGCCTCGCTTGCACTTTCGCTTCACGCCTCGCGCGACGAGCTGCGCACCGAGCTGATGCCCATCAATAAGCGCTACGATCTGGATCGCTTAAAGCAAGCCTTGCTTGCCTATCAAAAAGCTACCGGACGCAAGATCACCATCGAGTATATCCTCATCAAAGGCAAAAACTGCGGTCAGCGCGAAGCCAAAGAGCTCGTTCGCTTTCTACATGGCCTTCGCACCAAGGTGAATCTGATACCCTTCAACGCACATCCAGGTATGCCCTACGATCGACCGTCCGATGAAGAGATCAGGAGCTTTCAAAAGTATCTTGCGGATCGCTCTATCCCCGCTCCCGTGCGCTATTCCAAAGGTCTTGATGTCTCTGGTGCCTGTGGGCAGCTGGCGGCCAAGCATGCCGAGCAGATCCATGCCAAACCTGAGAGAAAGCGAGTGATAGCTCTCACTCCAGCGCATCAAGCTCCTGCAGAAGCAGCTCCCTTGAGCCTCTAAGGCTTTTAACTACTCTCCCCAAGCTTTCTAGGTGTTTAGAGCCTTCCGTGATACACTCATTCTATGAGGAATCCTCGGAGGGCCCTTGTCATGTCGAGCCATCAATCCACTCAAATCACACATGCCTTGGTTAAGCCCCATCGGATTCCTATTCACGTACCCTTTACCATCTCAAGTGAGAGTCTTCCGAGCGCAGAACTGCTCGTGATCGAAATCCACGATGCCGATGGACATATCGGTCTCGGTGAAGCAGCTCCCTTCCCCTCGCTGACTTATGATTCCATGACTAGCGCTCAGGCGGTGGCTCAGAGGTTGGTCGAAGAAATTCAAGATATGACTCTGGATCAAGCTTTGTCTCACCTGCGCGCGCGTAAACCGGATGTGAGCGGCGAATCCATCACCGGCTACGTCGGAGTCGAATGCGCTGTCTACGATCTTCAAGCTCAACACCAGGAGCGCTCTCTCGCGGCGCTTTTTGGGGGGCCTCGTCAACAAAAACTCGCAACCGATATCACCCTCCCGATCATGAGTCCTGAAGCTGTGGCAGGTTTTACAGATCTTTATCGCCCCTATCAATTTCAGACCATCAAAGTCAAGGTTTCGGGCTATGTGACTCAAGATCTCGAAATGATCGAAGCTCTGGTAGCACAGGTGCCGCCAAACACAGCTTATATTCTCGACGGCAATCAGGGCTTTACTATCGAGTCGAGCAAAAAGTTGGTCGATGCCTGTCTTGCCCGCGAAATGAAGCTGCTCTTCTTTGAACAACCACTTCCCGAAGCTGATCGTCAAGCGCTTGTTGCCCTCTCGCGTGAACTACCGATACCGATCTGTGTCGATGAAACGGTACGGACCCAAAAAGATCTCCAAGATATTCTCCGTCTTGGCATCCGCCCTATTGTCAACATCAAGATTATGAAATCGGGCGTAGAAGAAGCGATTCGCATCATCCAATTTGCCGAAAAAGCTGGCTGTCAATTGATGATCGGAGGCATGCTCGAAAGTGAAATTGCTATGGCTTTTTCTCTGCATATCGCCTGTGGTACCGGGGTGATTACCTATGCGGATCTCGATACGCCCTTCTTCTTCAAACAAAGACTTACCGAACAAAGTCCTTGGCACCCCTGTCGTGCTGAGTTGCAACTTCCAGAGGGACACGGCCTAGGCCTCAAGCTCAAGAACGCAACGAGCTATGGTGTCGCGTCTTAAGGAAAAGCGCCAAGGACGATCGACGGCTTTGGAAATCCCAACACGTGGTCCAAGCAAGATCTCTGAGGACTGGACCTGTACCCCCTCTCGCACGCGCAGTCTCGCTGCTTCATCGAGCACAAGACCATTATGTTCAAGCCCAATCCCAAGCGCGACAGTGAGCTTGCCAGGTCCATTGCTAAGCTCACGCATGGATCTATCAGGTCCCCACTGTCTTAGCTGTCGCATCAGTTCCACTCCCTTAACAGGCCAGATGCTACGCAAAAGCACAGCCTCCCCCACACCTTCCTCACCACTGCTGATATTCATGCAGCGGTGCATTCCATATGAGGTATACACATACACAGTGCCTGCTCGAGCAAACATCGCCTGATTTCGCTGGGTTTTGCCGCGAAAGCTATGACTGGCCTCATCGTCCTGGGTGTAAGCCTCCGTTTCCACGATAAGTCCTCCGACCCATTCACGCCCGATTTCATGCTCAATCATACAGCCTAAGAGCGCTGGAGCAAGCTCCACAGCCGAACGTCGAAAAAAACTCAGCGGCAATATCGCAGACATAAGTCCCCTAAGCTCTCGCCATCACTTGCATACACCAGAATACGCTTCTTGGCCCCCAAGCCTCCCCTGCTTCCCGAGAAGAGCCGAAGAGTTCATCATTGGGGGGACAACAGCCCTAACACCAGATTGGAGGAAGAGATGACATATTTCAAAGGATTTCGATACCTTTTTATCACAGGCCTCGCTATGCAGTTAGGCGCTTGCGGTTCGACCCTATTCCAAAAGAAGCAAAGCAATTGTGAAGCTCGGATTTCGAGAAGCTATGGTCTTGCTAATTCCAATCAAACCAAGGTTGAAACCTGGGAAACAGGCAGCAATCCTTACAATCGCACACCTGTTATTTCTGATGGAAGCTTAGGAGACGATGTAAGAGACGTAAGCATGTCAAAATCAGATCCTTGTGTATCTGTGGGCGCAGCAAGCGCTGGCCCCGAAGGGATTGCCAGCGAACCTGTCACTGCTGATAGTGCCATGAGCAGTGAGGCCTCTTCAGGAAAGTCTGCGAGTCCTGGAGACGCAAGCTCTGGAACCCCTACCAGCCCAGGGAGTTGGACAACCGGCGGCCAGACACGAGAGATAGGACCAGGAATTCTTACGGCAGGAAATTTTGATGACGCTCTCAATCTTTCGAGCTTTCTTGCCTTTTGGAAGGATAAAAACCCTCAATCTCTACCCTACGAAGAGCAAATCCTATCTGCTGACAGCGTGCCATCAGTCGACCAACTCCAACTTCCCCAACGTTGGAAGCCTGCACCTTACGCGGCGCTGGATCTCTCCCTCATCATCGACACCACAGGCTCTATGGGAGACGAACTTGCCTATATCAATGCCGAGATCAAATACATCTCATCAGCTATCAAACTCAAATACCCCAACGTCAAGCAACGCTTTTCACTCATCGTCTACCGCGATGATGGCGATGCCTATATCACACGAGGCATGCAATTCACAGAAGATCTGAGTCTCTTTCAATCCTTCCTCAGCGAACAATCGGCTGGAGGCGGCGGCGATTATCCTGAAGCCCTTCATGTCGCACTCTCTGAAGCAAATAGTAAGCTTCAGTGGGGCGATGCAAGTGTTGCCAAGGTTGCCTTTCTCATTGCAGACGCTCCCGCTCACAATCAACATCTCTCAGCGAGCTTTGATGCTCTTCATAAGCTTCGCGATAAGGGCGTACATGTCTATCCCGTTGCTGCCAGTGGCGTTGGACATCTTGCAGAAAAAATCATGCGCTACGCTGCCCTCACAAGTGGAGGAGAATATCTCTTTCTCACTGACGATTCTGGGGTTGGTAATCCACATGCAAAGCCCCATATACCCTGCTATCAGGTTCAAAAGTTGAATGATCTCATGATTCATATGCTCAGCCAAGAAGTTGAACAAAAACGCTTCCCAGTCCCCAGTGATAAAGTCCTACGAACTGTCGGCAAAAGTGAGGCAGGCGTCTGCCTCTGAACCAGACAAATACCGGAAAGCATCGTAGTGGCCTCTTTGCTTTGGCAAAGAGGCCTCTTTTTTTTGAGCAACAAAAGACTAGTCGTCACTAAAACAAACGCCCTGGACCAACTCAGAAAACTCGTTTAAAAAGTACAAGAAACTAGAATATTTAATGAAGATTTTGCTGTTTTCCTTACTTTTGTCTACAATGAAACCAAAAGTATCCAAAAGTCCTTGAAGGAAACCATGCAAGTACTCATAACAGTAACCTTAGCAACTTTACTAAACTTTTTTTTTGATTTTCCTTCGCTCTATGCTCCTGAGCTAAAAATTGACAATGGAGTCTTAAATTTACGAGAGCCTCTTTCCTCAGAAATGAGGCTCAAAGGTCAATGGAATTTCTATGCAAACAGCGCCATCTCATCAACAGAAATTGGCTGCCCATTGACTCGATCTCAACTCCTCCACATACTCGATTTTTGGCGGTATGACTTTTTAGAAAAGAACCCGGCTTGGGCAGGAACTTCGAGCTTTTGCATTGAAATAGAAAACCCGTCTGATCAAGAACTGATTCTTTGGTGGCCCAATCGCATATCGATCGACATCTATGCGAATGGAGAGCTAGTTTACGGTTTTGGAAAGTTGGTAAGCAAAAGTCAATCCTACCCAACTCGACAGCCGGGATTGGTTCATCTTCCAAAAGCAAAGCGTATAAAACTTGTGATACATGCAAACAATGACTTTGCCAATTGGTCCAAGACCAACCCACCATTGACCCTTGGCCCGAAAGTCATCATGGAAAGACAATACATAGCAGCCAATCTGCGTGACATGTTCATAGCTACAGCGCTTCTAGTGACTGCATTTTTCCAACTTTCTCTTTTCTCACTCCAACGATCTAGACTAGACTCAGCTTTGCTTAGCCTCTTTTGCCTGGGAATTACTGCTAGATTCATATCTATCGGACGCAATAACCTCGATGAGTTCTTCTTGAAAGATATCTTGGGCCTTCAAATCTATTCGATAGGCTACGTTGGCTACTATATTGCAGCAGCAAGCTACTATCACTTTCTCTGTATAAGTTTTCCTAAATTTGGCAAGAAAAGCCTCCAAGTCCTCCTTTGGTCTTTTGCATTGCTTTTTTCTGCAGCAGTGCTTATCTGGACCAACAGAGCCTATGCCGAAACGCTTCTCGTATTCCACATGATTGCTGGACTAGGGATGCTTTCAGGAATTCACATTTCACTCAAAGCCGTGTGGCAAAGAGAGTCTGGTAGTATCCCACTTGCTATCGGGACCATTATTATGAGCATTACAGCCATTCATGATATGAGCTTGTCACAAGGACTAAGCACAAACATTGAGCTTTTCCCATTTGGCCAAATTGTTTTTGTGCTATCTTCAGCTATCCTCGTTTCGATTCGCTACGCAAATATTTTTAAGACACATATGCATCTATCTCACGAACTTTCTAAGATGGTACCCATTCATGTGATTGATAATATTTCTGCTGGAAAAAATTTAGAAGTATGCATGCCGACTGGAGAACAAGAGGCAATCATTTTGGTTTTTGACATCGTTGGGTCCTCAAAACTCCAATCGCCTGAATTTAAGGCGACGCTCGAGTCCTGCATGGGTCAGCTCCACGAGCGAATCAATCTAGGGTACGATCCTAAGACGCTCAACGCATGTGCGTACCGTCTGAAAGAGATGGGCGACGGTCTCATCTGCACGATTGGCTTTCCCTACCAAATGCCGGATCCTGGCCCAATAGAATCTCATGCTATCAAACTCGCCAAAGATCTTTGCAGCATTTTTCACAAATCTATGGCTGTCTATAGTCCGAACCAAGCAATTTACTGTGGAATCGGCATGGTAAAGGGCACAATCGAAGCTTATTTCCCAAGCTCAGGCCCGAAGCTCTACGATCTGCGTGGCTATCCCCTTGTCCTTGCAACTCGCTATGAATCTATGAGGAACCTGGTCTACAAGAAGTTCGGTAAGATAGGCAGTGTCATTTTCATTCACGATCAGATATACGAGCACCTTCCTCAGTACGAACGGTCCACATTTCAGTTATGGGACGCAACTTTACCAGATCAAATGATTCGAGACGATATAAACGCAAAAAGAGCATGGTATATGATTATTCCATGGCTTCCTACCGATCTGAAATGAGAACGATCTTATTCGCTGAAATGCAGACTCTGTCAAAGCCCGAGTCTTCGACACCTGTTCAAAGACTTTGCAAGCATGCCTTTTCGCATCTCAAATATAATCCTCCGATATATATAGATTTTTCATCATCCCTGGGCATACCTTCGAGCTGGCCTAGTTCCTGAAGATCCTTATCCCGAAGAGAATCAGCTCGGAAGGAGAATTTATGAACTGGCGTCGGATGCTGTCTTTAGGTTTCATCTCGTTATCTCTTGGAGTGTTGGTCATTGCCTGCAAAGCTGACAAAAAATCGGATTCCTCTCTCAGTCAGGACCTCTTTCCCAACCCTACTCCAGGTATGCCTGGCGGTGAAATGTGCAACCGCCCTATCGTCCGTGTAGAACCCTCCGTGATAACTGCAGAAGGCTCGGCCTTTCTAGCCTGGAACCTGCCTGGCTATCGTAGCGTTCGCAATGACCAGGGCCTCTTCTCCGAAGAGCGGGCAGCATCCGGAAGCATTCAGGTCAGAGGTGGTCCAACGCGCATGCTCAGACTCTTAGCTACACCGATCGGGGGTGGTCCTGAGGCTATCTTCGAAGTACCCCTTAGAGTCGAAGCCGTCGGAGGAGAATCGCGCATTTATAGCTTTAGCGGCACAAAGCCAACGGTTGGGGTTAATGAGGTCAACGTACTCCGCTGGGTCGTTAGCGGCTGCTCTTGGTTGGAAGTCCGCGGACCAGGAGGCTGGGTCCACGGTGCGCCATGCCGTCCGTTTGAGGACTCTGTAGGAGTCGCTCTGCCAGAGTCTGGAACCTATGCACTCACGATCAAGGATGGTTTTCAAAATCCAGTAGCAACAAGTATCTATCGACTTGAAGTTCGCTGATTCTTTCTTCTCAGGGAGCAGATTCGCGCTCACCATCCAGGTGTAAGGCGGAGAAGCTCTCCCATCTCCCTAGTTTAGGCCATCAAGCAAATATGCTATAATTCGTCCAGCCTAAGTATATCCAACTAGACAAATTGCGAAGACTCACAAAGCTTAGCTTTGGTCGCTGAAGCACTCCAGGGAGAGAGGGCGCCTTATGAAATATCTGTGGTTTATACTCTGGGGAGTCCTCAGCATGAGCTGCAAGGTCCGCCCCTCTTCCTCATCCGCACTATTGCTTTCGCCCGAATTAAGCTACGGTGCAATGTCCCAGGAGGTCACTCCAGACGCATTCAAGGAAGGGCTACCCGCCCCCCAAGCTCCTGCGATGTATAGCAAACAGTATTTTTGGTTCCAGCTGAAGATTGAGGCTGATGAGAAACGTAGCTACCTCTATCTCAGTAACTCCACGCTTCGTCATCTGGAACTTTGGTCACAATTGCCAGATGGAAGCTGGGAACAAAAAAAGCGTGCTTCACTCGACACAGGATTTCCTCTCTTCGAATTACCTGCAAATCAAGCAGAAAAGCTTTTGGTCCATGTGCGCTTTGGTGATAACACACTCATCGACTTTTATCGTGTGCCAGAGGAAGACTCGCTGCTGACCTGGCTAGCACTCCACAGCAAATCAACCACTTTACTTCTAGGTCTAAGCCTTGGAACTATCCTCTTTTCTACCATTTTTGGTGTACGATTCGCGCGTCGCGAATTTTTTATCCTGTGCTTTTACGTAGGTAGCGTGACTTCATATGCGATTTTGTCAAATGGACTGGTGACTACGTTCGACCTCCCTTATGGCTGGAACAGCGCTGTGGTACCAAATTTCATCGCTGCAATCATTGCTGGCTGTGTGTTTCCTATTCACGTTCTTCACCTCAAAGAACATCTCCCTAACATCGAAAAAGTCATGAATACTATCATTTTTTTATGTATCGTAGGGGTGCTCTTGGAGTGGTCTAACCTCTTTCAGGCAGTTATCCTAGGACACTTTTCGGAAATTTGCTGTGTTGCGACTCTCAGTCTCAGCGCTGGTTCTACCTTTTCGCTTCGTAAAAAAGCCATACCTGGTATACGCACCTACCTTGCCTCCTGGCTAATCATTCTTTTTCTTGTCTGTATTATTCTTGGTATCCAGTATGGCCTTAAAGGCTCTCATAATTTCACTGTCGGCATTACCATAAATGCAGGCCTTGGTATGTACATCATACTGATCATCCTCACGGCATCCCAAAGTATCGATGCTGAGAGAAGGCGGGCTAACCTCCTGCTCTCGCAAAACGAGGCTATCCAACGTGAGCTTCGTATCGTGAGCTCTGAACGTTTGCGGATGGCATCTCGCGTCGCCCATCGCCTCAACAATCCTCTCAACTATATTCAACTTAGCGTCGAATCCTTGAGAGACACCCTCTTTTCTCTGCAATCCTTTGTGTTCTCTCTCATTTCTGACGGCGACCCCAGCGACCCAGATGTCCAAAGCTGCCGAGCTACTCTTGACCGTAGCTTTGATGAAGTAAAACACTCCCTCGATCTGCTTGCATTAGGACTCCAAAAGTCATCACAAAGCGTCGCAGAAATCCGTGCACTGAGTGGCGTCGATGGGATAAGTAAAGTTCACTTTTTACTTCACAGAATCTTCCCCGAGACCTTTGAGCGACTTTTTGAGCTGCGACCTGAGTACAAAGATCGCTTAAGTGAATTCACTAGCAACCTAGATAAGAATCAACGTGTCTTTAGTAACGAATACTTGATATGTAATGCCCTGGAAATCTTTCTAAGCGAAGCTTTTGAGAGTACATCTGATCGTATCAATATCGTAGAATCGTTGAATCAAGATCGCCACTGGGTGGTGGTCGTCGCTGGAATCAGACGCTACGATGCCTCTTCAGAAGCAGCCCTCGAAAGTCGACTGACTTATATTTTTAAAAGTATTCAGTTATCGTCCGAGTTCCACTGGAACCTCACACACTGGTCGATGCGAGTGTATTGGAAAGAAGTCTGAACTTGTCTAGCTCCGATATAATAGAAGTTTTTTAAAGGACTTCGCTAGGAGATTTACTGTGAAGCCTGTGACGCTACAACTTACACTTTGCCTTTATTTGACAGCATGCCAAGCTGTAAGACAGCAGAGAAATCTCGTAGATCCTTCTCTTGGCGCTCCCTTACTTTCTCCACCTAGCTCCGAAGCACCTGCTCTCGGTCAGTGTCGATCCAGTTCTGAAGTCGACGTAGGTTTTCCACTGCAAGTTGATCAAGAGTTAGCTATCGAGCGCATCTATCTCGCGCAGACTCACCTCCTATCACCCGAAAACCCTCTCTTTCGCCTCACGGCAGACCGTCCTGCACTGCTAAAGGTAGACTTAAAGGC
>JACCDP010284811.1_pt1 | contig 11393 bp, 7 predicted proteins | sample 7445841 | NCBI WGS metagenome assembly JACCDP01 (sample SAMN15323441, study PRJNA562643) | freshwater metagenome | isolation source: river surface water | place: USA:Blue River Watershed | collected 2017-08-17
GTTGTTCTAGCTGGCAAAATTCTCCGTTGGCTGCTACCTTATAGGAAGCAAGCCTGATCTCCCCAGACATGAACCCCTCGGCCATGCTCGAAGGAACTTCGATGCAGGGGCCGTCCATTTTTTCCCATGATATCTCAAGGATCATCCCAGAGTCTTGATCAAATCTTACCCATGCACTAGACATTCTTGACCAGCCTTTCGTAGGTATCAAGAATACCGTCTGCCAAGAACTCCTTTACATGATAGTGCAGCGGATAGTATTGCTTGTGGTTTCCGAGCCGGCACTCCCCGGTCGGTGTAAAAAACACCTTTAAATGCTCTCGCCGGTCATTTGATATGTTTTCAGAACCCCATCCCTGCAAGCGAGACTTCATGTGAGTAAATGTTGGAATGTATCGCTGGGTGTAATCGGCACAGTCTTCGTCAACGAGCTTCATGGCGATGGCAAAAACAACATCGGTGCTAACGACGGTAGGACGATGCTCGAAATGAAGCACCTCGCCATAAAACTTTTCCCAGTTCCAAAATATCAGCTTTGCTAGATTAAAGATATCAAAAGTTCTTTCGGTTTTCTTAAAATATCCCATCGCCGTGTAGATGTTTGGTAGCTTGCTCCTGGTAAAGGTTTTCCTATAAAAATCATCCTTTATGGTCTCTCCCCGCCAGTTAAGGACTCGATTGGCCCATATGATGTCCTGACCGCTAAGTGACATGTTTTCCCACCATTGCGATATGTCAGAAAAGAACAACATATCGCAATCAAGCTTTATGGTTTCCTCGTATGGAGACATCCATACGGATTTCCACTCATTTTCAAGCTTCCATGTGCTAGATTCGGCATGATCTCCCCAAGGGATCTCAACTATGTTATCAAATGCCCATTCGTATCGCTTGTCAACCGTGGTACCCGGTGTTATGCCAACGGTTAGATAAGGAACCTCTTTTTGCGTGAGACGCAGGCTTAATGCCAGCGCATATGCAAGCCGAACGTAATCGGTCGTTTCGGTATTTTGTGCAAGGGTGAAAAACCCACGCTTCCGGTTATTAATTTCTGGCATATTCAATGATCCTTGTTGCCATCCGGCCAATGCTCCATTTGTTCATTACATGAACATTGGTTTCTACCCTGTGCAAGCGCCATTTACCTTGCTGCGATTCACTTACAAACACGGCCTTGCCATTGTTAAATCCAACAAGGTCATCGTTCTCCGTTGCAACTAGCATGCATGGCTGTGGGAGATTCACCACCGAGTCGTTTTCAACCTGACCGTGCATCATGTGTATGGCTATGCTCAATGCGTAGTCGTTCCTAAAATAGCCACTCGGAGAAAACTGATAAAGATTTTGATAAAAATGGTAATTTTCCTTGATGAATTTCATCAAGTTAAACAACCCCCGCATCCTCTCATTTTTCTTAAAATACACCACGGTTGCCCAATAGAGAGGTATGCTCATCTCGTTGAACCTAGAATCAAACCCGTTCAAGTCTATCGTGTGTGATAGATCAGAAACGGCTTTGTTGACCATCAAGTCTTCCATCGAACCCCATAACGAGTCAAACATCCCATCCAAGACCAAGTAATCGACATCTATCAGTATGGTCTCATCGAACGGAGTTAGATCAAAACTTGTAACCCTATCAGCATTGTAATAAGGTTGAACTTTTGAGGAGTACCTAGTGTCATGGAAAGTTCTGTTGGCAACGTTTCTTTCCGGCTCGTTAACCATGATGTGATCAAATGCCGAATTGACGAGATCCTCACCATGCACCGAGGTCATGTAATCGATGGTGTCTCTGCTGGTGGCAAGGGCAACCGAGTTTGTCTTGAGGTGCTTTTTTATCAGCAATGCCGAGCACAGCGCCATGGTGCCATAATCAACCTCCAGGTTGTTATAGGCATGCATTAAAAAGCCCCTGGTCATCATTGATCTCCGGCAAATAGCTCGGAAAATTGGTCCTTGATTGATCTTGCCTTCTTGAGATTTGAGTATTCGAGATAGTAATAATTGGTTGCTTCAAAATACTTGCTTACGAGCTCGTCGTGGAGCTTGGGTATGTCAGTGATTTCTATTGGATTACCATTTATATCGATCAAAACAACTTCGGTGCGCCCCGTGTCCATGACCGTTTTGGTAAAATTGATGAGGTCTGTTGTCGCCTTAAAGATTCCGCCGTTAACCGCATGGGTAAGCATGCCGTCGACCTTCAATTTGATGTTTTCTTTAATGTTGAAAAAGGTAAGCCGGTAGTTCGAAAACTCGATAGCCTTTTCTAGTCTGTCATCCATGGCAGTTCTCCTGCCATAATATACAGCAATCCAAATTCCAAATGCAATTATAAGGGGATAGTGGTCGCGTAGGTCGGAGCCGTGATCGATAGCACTCCGCCGCTTTTTAGCTGGCTTATTGCGCTGGTAAGCGTTCCAGATACCGTGCTATATGAGGAGACACCGGTTGCAAAAACGGCCTGGAACCTAACAACTGATCCATTGCCTCCATTGAGGCCTGCGATTGATTCGGCCTTGGCCTTCAAGGTATAGCTAACAGCGCCATACCCGTATGAATAGGGGTATGCCCCACCGATTATGTGGAACAGAGTTTGATAAGCACCGGTTAGATTGTAGTATCCGATCGGATAAACCGTGCCTCCAGACCCGGTATAGGTCGTTGCCTGGGCACCAAACTTAATGGTTCCCATGTTCGCAAGTATCGTCGTCATTGCCGAGTTTAATGTCGATGCGGATCCGCCACTACGGCTACCAACGGCATATACCTGGCCGCCGGTGTTAAAGAAATACCTAGCTAGGTTTTCGCTCGGAAATGTCGCAGTAAATTCATGGGTAACTGACACGCTCCACGGAGAAGTTCTCGAGCTTGATAGAACTGATGACAGTCCCATTTGGCTGAGTGAATAGTTAAGACGGTTGCTATCCAAGTTAGTGATCAAGGTAGGAAGATCAGGTCGTCCTGCTGATCCATCAAAAGCTCTGATTAGAGAGCCTGACGTTACTGGCGTCGGCACCGAATAACCGGACCCTGTGTGCGTGTTAATCGTAGAAATTGCGTTAATAAGGCCGTTCCATTGTGCAGCAGTAACTATCCCACCAACTGACGAGCCCGGCATGACGGTAGAGGTCTGTCCATAACCCCTTGTGCCGTACCCAACACCTATCAATGCTGCCAGCTTTGCCGTTGCAGCCGAATTGCTCGCGTATGAGGTATCCGGTGCTTGGTTACCTCTAAAGGCCGTAAAATCGGCCGAAGCAATGATTTGGCCGGTAGCGTAAGTCATCTTAGTTCTTGCCTATAACGATCTCTACGAGGTCAACTCCGTGTGATGTTTTGTCGCTTAATGAACGACCAAGTATAGCAAGCTGACCAAATGCCGGGTCCCAGGCGCATGCAACGCCTTCCATGGAGCTAGCCATCAATCTCTGACCCTTCTTAACCTGTCCGACGATTTTGCAAGGAACTCGGCCGGTTAGGGCCACCGGAGGATGCGTCAGATTATCTCCTGCAGAAGAGTTCATCAAAACCGCTGGATCAGTTGAAATAACGCCAAAGACGTTGTCGTCGCCGGGTCTACCAGTAACCGTGACTTCCTTGTCACCGCCAAGTACCACCACCGTACCAGGTGGGTACTCTCGATCGCTTTCATATCTTTCTGCAAGGTCAGCATACCTTGCCTGGGTTGCGGTACCATCAAACAATGTTGCATATACGTTTGCAAATCTAAAAGTAGCACTACCTAGGTTATAAACGTCGTTACCGCTTGGTATGTTATCTTGATTATTTCTAAACAGCGTTGTGTCGCCGGATACTGTTACCCCAGAAATCGAACTGTTTAGATTTAATCCGGGACGTATGGTCGTAAATCCAGCTATCGCTGGGCTAGGAGTGAACGCTGCATCCTTGCTGAATATAGCAAGGACTTGTCCACCGATGATCAAGCGCCATACTGAATGCGTTGTTGTTCCGTCCGAAAGCCTAGCTGAATCAAACTGGCTATATCCAGGAACGGCAGGGCTTAGTGGATCAAGACCGTCGCTTGCACCAAGCGGACCAACGAGCAACCATGCGCTGCCAGACCAAACATGGAGCTGGTTCTTGGCGGTATCATACCAAAATGCCCCTTTGTTGGAACCACCAGCAGGAGGTGTTGACGACTGTATCACGCCGCCGACCGACACCCATGTTAGCGTTACATCGTCGTAAATCTTTAAAAGCTTTGAATTCGTATCGTACCAAGTCTGCCCGTCGAGCGGATTTTCTGGAGAGGTTGGTGATGCAAAATTTTGCAAAATCCATAGCATGTTTTCGTTAACAGGCTGGCCGTAGTTTACGTAACCACGCCCTGGGAATTTGATGCTGGATTCCGTTGTTGCAATGGCACCATCTGCAACAGTTGTAAGCAGCTCTCCGTCGTATTTGTATATGTTGGTAGCCATTCGTCGTAACCTTTGCCTATGATGTTTTATTTATCCGTGTTGATATCCGAAATGCCTGTGATCGCAAACGATTTGAAAAAATGGCCGAATCATACGGTTTGTATCCTTATCGTGTAAACTATCGCTAGCTGCCTGTTTAGGCTTTTCTGGACAGGGCTAAAAACAACATGGGTAAGCAGTCGTCCCTGGAGAGGGCCTCGTGCATCATATGCCTTTAACCCTAACTCATTAAAGACATACGGCCCAGATAGAGTTGTTGCGGTGTCAAAAGCTTCCTGTCCGGCTGGCTCGTTGACGCCTAGGTTACAAGTTACTATCACATCGGTGTATGTCGTACCTGATGTGTGCGTTGTGGTGATGTAGTTGGCCGTTGGATCAGTGTTAAGAGGGCTCATATCGTTAACACACTTTCCGTAGGTTTCTCGATACAGCTGAGCAGATGTACCGACAACATTGGGCGGAAGATAGGTAATGGTACCAGTACCACTGACGGTAGCTGCTCCGTTGCCAAAAACCATGTCTTGTATCCAGCTATCTGGACGATTAGCTATGGTACGCGCCAAGCTTATGGAGAAATTTTCGTAGTTTATGGCATTGTACTTGTTCACAAGGATCTCGCCTGTGTTGGCATCCTTTATGAGGACATGACCTTTTATAAAATTCTTGGCGGTATCATCCATTGCGCTTCTCATCATGCTCGCTTGTTTACCAAAATTTCGCCGGTTTTTACATCAACGATCCGAAGGTTTCCAAACACCATCACACCAACGTCCTCATCTGGGCCTTCCTTTTGAGGGGCATTGCTGCCGTCATTTTCTGTTTTGTTGCTTGACATGATCTATTTATCACCTAGCTCTATGGTCTAAAAAGAACATGGATTGAGATGTCTTGTTGTACTGAAGACCATTTGGTGCTGGCTCCCATGAGTATGGAGCAGGCAGCCTTGTATAACCGCCAGCATCCACAACATTTGCCTCAGCTTCGTGGTTTAGGTTTATCGGATCAAAGTCGACATTTAGGCTTGCTATCTTCACGTTCTTGTATCCCAAGGCAGGTGCGCTTGAGAACAGGACATATCGACCGGCCGGTATTGGATCTCCGGGTGGTATCTCAACGAAGGAGTAATCGGTTCCAAGCACTTGTATCTTTTCGTTGAGCCATACGGTCTCGGCAATGGCTTGGCCAGCAGCTTCGGTTGGGAAATATGCGTTTGCACCGTTGCCGTCAAAAAACTGCACGTTATACACGGATTTTGGATTACCTGATGTGCCGTGCAAGTTTCGTCGCAGCCCAGCTAGGAATCCTCTGTTTGGATTCTGCATGGTCGGTGCTTGCAAGATGGAGTTAAACCCGATTAACTCATTTCCGATATAAACAAACGAGTGCTCACCATTTTCTGGCGATGAGATGGTGGTCCAATCGCTTACCTCGATCGTCGTTGAGTGGCTGTAAACGTTGCTTAATAGCCTTGTTGTCCGGCTATCCTCAAGGGCCGTGGTAATGACCGCGTCATCCGTGGTCAGCGTTCTCCATGCAATCGCTGGCTTGTCCGGAAGACCGGTCATGTAAGAGATCACGATCTTTGATCCGGTATGACCCGTCGGATCAAACTGTATCACATTGCGCTGATCTGTACCTAGCTCCCATGCCGTAACGTCCCAAGGAGTACGATCCCAACCAACACGTGGCGGCTCAAGTTCAACTAGATAGTCAGACATCTGTGTCATCAGAACGCCGTCCTTCCATACCCTGATCGTGTTTGTATCCCATGTGTATTTTGCTAGGGGGTAGCGACCGTCGGCGCTGAGACTAAACTCTTCGGTATGGAACTCGTAATCCAGATCTTGCGTGTATGTCGTTACTAGGATCTTGTCACCGACCGACAGCAATCCAGACCTAAACGTTATGCTGTTACCGATTATCGTGTAATCAGTCGTTGGTTTTATGCAAAGTATTACCACATCAACGTCATTACCGATAACGTCAGGAAAGGTTATCTGGCTGTTGACAACGTCGATCGTGTAGTTCGTCGTTAGTTTCTGATCAACATAAACCGCAATGGTGCCGCCAGTAACATCAATGTCAAGAACGAACGATCGCTGGCTTCCGTTACCACGCTTCTGATCCATTAACGGAGGAGAAATCAACTCTCCGTTCTTTCTTACCAAAGCACCTAGGTATGACGGTAGCGTGCTTGCTGGATTTTGATTTATCGAGTATGTGAGGATTGCTGGATTGACAACATCTATCTCGCTTTCGATGATCGTAGAAAATTCCGGAGTATCGTAGGTCGATACCGTAAGTATCGACCCATAGCCAGGAGCTGACAACAACCGAACGCCGTTGTTTAGCCTGTAAAACGGTGCTATTTGACCATCGACTACACACAACACACCACCGGGTGCATCAGCTGTAACCCCCGGAACGGCAAAGTCCGTGTTAGCTCCGTCACCGACATAGTTGTACGAATCTATCTTGCCCCCGAATTCTAAATTCCATGTTGCTCCGGTTCCACCCGATGCCGGTGGCACCTGTTGGCTGATTGGTTGGCTTGGTAGCCTACCATATCTGCCAGGAACGAATATCTGGCCGGTAGCCGCTCCCCAAGATAGTGTTATGTCGGCCTGGAGGTAGTCATCGCCCGGACTTCTAGCTATTATCCAAGAGTTGCTTGCTGGTAGTATTTCGTATTCTCCAGCTGATCCAATCTCAACGGACGTTATTTCTCCGTCTGCTGTGGTTCCCGTGACCGTCAATATTACCCGAAGACCGTTTTCATTCGTGCCACCAACGAGGAACAGCTCGTCACCGATCTGGTATCCGCGCCCCGGCGACACCAATGTCGCCCTAACCGCTTTAACGGTATTAACACGCACTATGGCCGATGATACTCCGATGCTTTGGTCGAGCGATATGATATCTCCAGGCCTGTAGCCTTCGCCAGGGTTAACCACATATGCGCCAGTGGCCAGTCTGCTACCGCCACCGGTGCCGATGGTTATGACATGCAACATCTGTCCCGATGCCGGTGGTGCACCAATGAACACAAGCCTTCCGGTAACATAGTTGATAACAAAATCACCAGCTAGGCCAGGAACCAATGGTACTCCGCCAAGATATGCTATCACGGAGTCGTCATTCTGCGGCAATATCGTTAGATCAAACTGATCCTTGATTCCGTCGGTAACATAAACTCGAGTGCTAACCACAGGTCGGCCGCCAGACCTTCTGGTGATGACATCCATCATCAATGCGTCTTTTAGGCGCATTGGGAACAGCTCTTCTGGATGGTCGTCGTCAACAAACGGTTGTATGAACGAGTTACCCTCATATATGGTATCCGATTCGTTTGTTGGTGCTGGACCAAAGGTCTTGCCGACATAAAGCATGTAAACGTTCGGTCGTTGGCTGCTCGAGGGTGGAGAAGAAAACTCAACCGACCTGCAAGCCCAGTTTATACCAAATACTGCTCCGGTTCCGGATCCTGGATACGCGATTGGGTAATCTGCCGAATAAGGACCAGGTAGAACGGTTGAATATGACCCTCTGCCGATTATCTCAGCACCGGTAATTTTTCCGGATGAAACACTGGTAACACGTATTCTTGTTGGTGCGATACCGTTGCCTGCTAGTAGATCGAGCTGATCGCCAACTCCGTATCCGTTTCCGCCGTCAACGATTCGAACCTCCTGGGCATATGTTGGGACTATCCAATCGAGTCCATATACCATTAGCCTGCCATCAGCCCATACCACTATGTTGTTTGGATTCGACACGTCTTTTGATATCGAAAAAGTCCTTGATATACCGTTGCCAATTCCACGGTCATAGTCAGGTATCTCACCACCCTGTATGATTTGATCCAAATACGCATCTATAGCAAGCTCGTCAGCGTCCCATCCGAGCAGCCCACCCCATGGCCCGATGCCCCATCCAACTTGCACCTCAAACCCAAGTGCTGACAACCTAAGACCGCGATAGGCAACGCCTCCCATTAGATCCTCGACGATCTTTGGTATCATTCCTGGCGTCGGTTCGTAGTAGTCGTCAATCCTATCAATCGCACCAAAGTTTTCGCCAAACGTGTCGTCCCATCCGTATGTGTCCCACGACCATCCCCAACCTCGACGAAGCCGCGGTGTGCTAATCCTGTCGAAGATCAGCGTCGTCTTGAGCTTTCTCACGAGATCAGGGTGCTCAATCCAAGACCTGTTTGTATCATAGTATGCTCTCTCAGCCGTACCAGGTTCTGGCACAACGGCTGGGTTTGTTTTATACTGAGCACCCGGCGGCCTATCAAAGTCAACTATCGTCGTTGATGCCAGATCTAGGTAAGATCTTCCAGACACAAACTCTCTTATCTTGGCATGGTACGGCTTTGCCTCGTTCAAGAAGCCAATGATGCTGTCAACGTTATCGGTAGCAAGTATCTGGTTCCTCGTTAGATCCTGCTCAAACCCTTTTAGGATGATGTCGCTGGTCTTGATTAGCCAGTCAGCGCCTGATTGCTCAGAAACAACATAATTGAGTACCGAAAATAACAGCTCGTTCATCTCAATGGTGTCGGGCGAAGAATAGACCGCATATCTAATTCCATCAATGACATTGGCAAATTCTATGGCCGCGTTTGCATCAAACGAACCAGAGTCGAACATACCATTGTCAAATCCTCCGATGCTTTCTTGCCATTCGTATATGGATTGAAGAACTTCTATGCTACCATCCTGTTGACCAACGATGACCCAGTCGTCGTTTCTATAAACGAATAGCTGCCATTTGTTGCTCCCGTTATCCTGAACCTTGACTATCTCACCTTCATACGGATCGAGCCTTCCAAGATCAGCTGCTGTCTCAACCTCCCTTGAAATCCTTGATCCAGCACCGTACCCGGTAGCGTACCAGTCAACATATTCCCAATAGTTACTGGTGTTGTAAGCCTGGCGTTGCACTAGAAGCCATGGGTCACTACCGGCCACGTATTGCCATATCGTCCAGCGGTATCCTGTTTGTGAGACCGGGTCAACGAGCACCTTTTGACCGGGTGCTATCAAGCCAACCAATGCATCTCTCTGGACAAGGTCGACGACCCTGTAATCCCAATTACCTCTCTGCGGAGGGACTGGTTCGGCCGCCTCGAAGTAAATCGTCCATCCGCTTGCCGACGGATTATCAACGATCGGTGTGCTGCTGTTGCGAAGCTGTTCGTTAAACGCATCAACGAACACTTTGCTTGCTGCTTCTCGATCAATGACCCAGGTCTGCCTCGGGCGTATGGTCGTACCGTAACGCTGCAACTCATTCAACTTATAGTCAGGTACATCGTTACCGAGGCCATCCATGGTTGTTAGGCTGCTCTTGAGCTTATCCCACACCGAGTCGCTGATTGGACTCATCGGGTCACCTTCACGTATTAGCTCCCATTCACCAAAATTCTCATTTTGATTTGGGCTTGCCGCGTATGTGATTTGCTGTATTGTGCTGTCAGCATTTAGCTTGCTTTGCACGTTACCAACGATTATGCTTCTCTGGCTTATAGCAGCATACCAAGGACGATCATCAAATCCTGGGTTTTCTATAAGACCGGCTATGTTTATGGTGGTCAAGGTCCTATTAACGGAAAACGGCGGTAGATCGCTGTTCTTAACCCAGAAATAATAGTAAGTTGTCGACGTGTTACCAGGTCCGTACTCAACTACCTCTGACCAGCTCGGGTTTTGAGGATTTCTGATGCTTCCGCTAGGGATATAAGTTCTGCCGGCGTCTGTGATGCTCGTGCCTTGCGCAACATAGCTAGCCCAATCTGAAGGCGGTATAGGGCTTCGTATCCATTCATAAACATCAATGCTTGTTCCAGGAGCAACCTTTCCCCAATGTTGTATCCTGTATCGGTCGTCACCTTGCTCATAATCGATATACCTCACCGTAGAAAGATCCCACCAAACGATACCTAGCTGCGCACTATCCCACGCCTCGGATGCGCTCAACGCAAATCCGCTATTATCGCCGTTGTTGTACTTTGCCGGATCGTAATCAGTTTTAAAGCTGATCTCAGCATCAGCCTTTCCTGATATGCGCCCTTGTGCCGGATCAAAGTAATTGAATGTCGAAAGCAACGACATCGCACTCGAATCAAACAGCTTGCTTTCGAGCATTAGTTGAGAGTTAATCTTCTTTTCTTGTTGTCGATACGGAATCCAAGAATCCAGGACACGCTTATAAACCGTCCAGGTACCAGGATTTACGTCACCATCATCAACATATACAAGATCGCCTTCTCTCCAACCGTCAGGTGGCTCACTGCTATCCCTATCAAACACCGTTGCAAACCTCAACGGGCGATACACGAGTATCGTTCCTCCGGTACCTTGCTCAAAGGTACTAACCGGTATTTGGAATGTCTTTGGAGTGACCGCCGATATGATGTAGGTACCATTGATCACTGAAGACCCGGTTATACCGTACATCACAACGATGTCTCCATCGAGGAGCCCATGTTCTTCAATCGTAGCTATCACCGTGGGGCTGTTTGAAAGCTGGCTCGGTATCGTTATGTCTATCGTCGTTATTGCCTTTGAAAGGATCCAAACCGTCCATCCGCCAACGTCAGTGACAAATTGCCAAACCGTGTCTCTCTCCTTCATCGGCAGGAGGGTGGTTTGCTGCGTGGACCACAGTGACAGCAACGATTCCTTGTCTCGAACCGTCCATGTTGTTTCACCAAGCTGCGGGTATCCGGCGATTGGCAAATCGGTCGTCGGATCGATCTCATACCCATCGCGCAAAGCAAACAGCTTATCCTGATAGCTCTCAGGTGGTGTAACTATGATCGGATCTCCCGGCACGATATCAAACACATCGTCTCCCTGGTAATCGTTGTCACGTGTGCTGAACAACCGTATCCATTGCGGATCAGAAGTCACCCTGTCTTGGGGAAGCCTAAACTCA
>JACCDP010859559.1_pt1 | contig 11393 bp, 11 predicted proteins | sample 7445841 | NCBI WGS metagenome assembly JACCDP01 (sample SAMN15323441, study PRJNA562643) | freshwater metagenome | isolation source: river surface water | place: USA:Blue River Watershed | collected 2017-08-17
ACCGGCTGGCCTGCTTTCATACCCGATGAAGCCTAAGGATATAACATTGGATTGGGAGAGTTGTGAGCGTATCACACGCGACACTCTCATCAACTATCGCGACATGATCCGTAGCGAGACCTTTGAAGTGCTGAAAGGTCGCCACATCCACCCCGACGATGCCCGTGAGTACGAGCGGGTAGTCGAAGCCATCGACATCGTGCTAGGACATATCACACCATGAACACTGATCAACTTAGAACTTGGAACGCCCTCTCTGGCGAACCCGGCAACTACTATGTTTCTGCCAACGATCAAGAACGTGAACTGTTCCGTGATTGGGTGCAGGGTCTGTTGCGCGAACGAGAAACAGTGATAGAGTTCACCAAAGCCACCGGCGAAACCAGGATCATGACCTGTACATTATCTGAGTCTATTATTCCGAAACAAGTAAATAAAACTACTGAACGCAAACCCAATCCCGACGTTTGCGTGGTCTGGGACGTGAATCAAAGCGCCTGGCGCAGTTTCCGTTGGGACAGGATGAAAAGGATAGAATTCACACTTGGCTAAAGAAGAAGCATTCAAGATGGAAGGGCAGATTACCGAGATCTTGCCCAACGCTACATTCCGAGTAAAAATCGACGACACCGAAAACGTAGTGTTGGGAGTGATATCTGGACGCATGCGCCAGAACAACATCAAGATATTGCTGGGCGATCGAGTAGAAATCGAATTCTCTCCGTACGACGTCACCCGTGGACGTATCACCAGACGCCGATAAATATCTATATGCGTGAACATATCAACATCGTAGAAGCCACTACCAGAGAAAAGAAACTGGAAACCACTCCTTTGCCTTACCCAGAGGATGGTTTGGATCCTGTACTGAGTAAAGAAAGCATCAACTATCACTATGAACATCTGGCCAAAGGCTATGCCAAGAGATACAATGCCGGTGAAGGTGATGCTGATTTCAACCGTGCTGGCAGTTTCCTGCACAACAAATTCTTCCCACAACTGAAACCTCCCAAAGGTCGCAATCTGCCAAAAGGTCCGGTACTAGCTCTTATCGAAGAGAAATTCAAGTACTTTGATGGTTTCAAAGAGGCTGTCAAAGAAGTGGCAATGAAGATCCAGGGATCAGGATGGGTCTATCTGTCTACTTCGGGCGAGATCAAAACCATCAAAAATCACGCAGTCAGGACAGATATATGCGTACTTATTGATTGGTGGGAACATGTTTGGGCCACTGATTACCAATGGGACAAAGAAAAATATCTTGACAACATCTGGCGCATCATCGACTGGGATGTTTGCAACGAAAGATTATGATCACCATTACTGAATCAGCAAAGACCAAGATCGCCGACATCTTGGCAGAAGAAAATAACCCTACATTACGAATCCGTGCTTTCGTGCAAGGCGGCGGTTGTTCGGGATTCCAATATGGATTCACGCTTGACGAAGACATCAACGAAGACGATTTTGACATCGATGGCGTTCTAGTGGATTCGATGAGCATGCAGTACATGACTGGTGCTGTGATAGATTACAAAGAAGATACCATGGGCAGCAACTTTTCTATATCCAATCCCAACGCACAGACCACCTGCGGCTGCGGCAGCAGTTTCTCACCTTACTGACAAACTACAAAAACGGTAAATACTGGGACCACAAGGACCCAGTAGAATGGCCACAGGAAACACCCAACAGATCATAGATTATGGTACCACACCCAATGATGGTACTGGCGACCCATTACGCACAGCGTTCATAAAAACTGACGAGAATTTTGACAACGTCTGGTTGGCAGGCCCTGTAGGCAGTAATGTTCGCATAAACAACAATACTATTTCCACTATCAACACCAACGGAAATATCATCATCAAACCCGATGGTGTGGGTATCATACAGGCCAACGCCAGTATAGTTCCCAACACTACAAACACTCGTGATTTGGGCAGTGCCAATCTTGTTTGGCGGCGTCTTTATGTAGGTACATTATCTACCACGGATTTGTCCGTAGACGGTGATCTCACTGTCACGGGAAATCTCACCGTGGATGGTGATATCGTACAGATCGGCAACTTGGTCACGGATGCTCTTACCATACAATTGGCCAATACAGCCACGACCGCCAATGCTGCCAATGGTGCTGGTATTACGGTAGGTGCTTATGACAACACAGCTACTATGCTGTATTCCAGCTCGAGTAATGTATGGAACACTAATATCGGTATCACAGCCGTTGGTAACATAACAGCACCTTATTTTATTGGTAACGGTAGTCAACTCACAGGTATCGTATCTAGTTACGGCAACGCCAACGTAGCAGAGTATCTGCCCACTTATAACGGCAACATCAATGCTGGCAATATCAACGTAAACGAAGGCGCTTTTGTAGGTAATAACGCTACTATAGTCAATAACTTGAATGTCAAGACTGGTACATTCACCGGCGATGCAGTAGGTCGCAACGCCATCTATGCTGGATTCCCGACATTCACAGTATTGGGCTCGGATGTCATAGCACAGTTTTCCGGCAACACTGATGCCTACATGCAGTTCAACTTCCAGAATGGCAGCAATGGTCCCCAATCGTCGGGAGACTATGTGATCACTGCCGATAATGGCACAGATACCACGCATTTCCTCAATATCGGCCTGGCCAGTTCGACCTGGGACGGCACACAGAACAACAGCTTGGGCAATCTTCTAGCACCCAACGATGGCTATTTCTATGTGCAGGACGGCAATCTTGTCATTGGTACCCAGGAAAATGGCAACACACATATCCATACTTGGACATGGGACACCACCGGGAATGTCACAGCCACTGGCAATCTTATCCCCTCAGCTGATCTTTCCTATAGTCTAGGCAACACAACTAATCTATGGAACACTGTGTTTGCCAACAGTGTCACTACCAACAGTATCACCAATCCATTTCCTATAGACATTACCAGTAATGTTAGCACGTGGCAGTTTGCTGAAAACATCCTGCGTGGTCCTCAAGGTGATACTTGGCAGAGTGCGGCTGATACCAGTTACTTTACTAGTCCAGCCAATGGTTATATTACTTTAGAAAGCGTCCAAAACGGAAATGTAGTCAGCGAACTATTCATGGAACACAGTTTTATTCGTTTTCTAGTAGACAATGGTGGTCCGGAAAAGACTTGGCAGATGAATCTAAATGGATCGTTCTCGGTACCGGGCGACATCATACCTCAGAGCAATGGCACAGCTAGCCTTGGTAACGCTACCAACTACTGGTCAAACCTCTGGGTGGCCAACAATACCATCTACATCGGTGGTGTACCTTTAGGCATGTCCGCAGGTAACATACTCACAGTCAACGGTGCCGAAGTAGTCACGACCTCTGATAACGATGCCAACATTGGCAACCTTGCAATCTATTCAGCCACCATCGCTATCAAGCCTGGTGCCCCGGACACAGATGTCTACATCAGTCCGTCGGGCGAAAGTCATGCGTTCTTGCAAGTGCCCACCAACGACACAGCCAACGTCACCAACACACGCCTGCACAACGATGCAGGCAACGTGGAAATTGGTGCTGGAGACACCACCAACGGCAATCCCACTTATGAATGGAAGTTTACTAACACTGGCAACTTGACCCTGCCCAACAATGGCAGCATCATCGTAGACGGTGATGGTGTGATAGGTCCCGACGGTGACGACATGGTCATCAGCTGGGACAACGAAGAACTCATACTGCGTAGCGTGCAGGGTAGCGTAGAACTGCAGGCCGACAACGATGTGAGTATCACAACAAGCTACGGTGCTGGTGATTTCCAATGGATCTTTGGAAACAACAACGAATTGGTCAACATCACTGGTGATAGTGCCATAGTCACCGAAGCCGGAAATCTTGCCATCAGCGGCGGCCGTGACGGACTCAGCAGTGGCAATGTCACTGTGCGAGCAGTGGATGTTGGCGTGGCCGTGCGAGACTGGACTTTTGACAACGCTGGTGACCTAACTGTTCCAAATTACATTTATTTCAAAGATGGAACATTTATAGGTGATGAAGGCGGTGCGCTACCCCCGGTATTTAGAGTTGATTCGCCTCTTGGTTTGGGAATAGATCTCACAACGGACAGTAATATAAGTGGTAACAACTATACTTGGTCATTTGGCATTGATGGCATATTGACTGCCCCAGGCGACATTTCGACTACAGGTAATATCTCCGGCAATACTGCTGGCTACGCAATCGGTTACAGAGATATTCCGCAAGTGAGTTTTACTGGCGATGCAACTATTGCTACCACAGATTCCGGCAAGCACTACTACTCGACACAAAGCACCGACTATATCCTGACTATAGCCAACAACGCCAGCCAGGGATTCCAAGTGGGTGCTGCCATCAGCATCGTGAACCAAGGCACAGGCAATATCACTATAGCACAGGGATCGGGTGTCACGCTGTATTTGGCCGGTAACGCCACATCAGGCAACAGGACTTTGAGCACATTTGGTATGGCCACCATAATGAAAGTGGCCACAGATACCTGGTTCATCAACGGCACTGGAGTAGTGTAAATGCCTGGCATAATGCAGTCCATGATGAACTCAGTGCGTGTACCCACACCCTACACATGGTACGAAGCATTTGGAACCACAGTGGCAATATCAACAACACAATACGTGGGTGCTACTAAAATCTATGCTTATTCATCCACTTATGATGTTCCCGGTTATCAAAACGCTGTAATTCGTGTCAATGATGTTGAAATAGTCAACACTGCACAGCGTGGGCACACCATGGCAGTACTTTCCTATGGTGGTAACACTATCAGCATCACCAACTACGATACCTATATTGATCCAAATAGTGCTACAACAATGGCCAACTCTCTCAACGCTGTGGCTTCTGGAAACAGAGTGGTGCTGGTGGTTTACGATGCCAGTTCTTTAAATGCCGCTGCCCGCAGCGCCATCAATACTGGCTACGGCTCTACCAACTCTAACACCTGGACTCCTCAACGTATCAGCCATATTTTCATTGGTATCAAATCCTAATATAGTCGTCACGGTCTATAAGCCTGTGAAAACTCGCTAAATACACTCAAAGCGAGGTAAAAGATGGCGATACAACTGATAGATATAGGCGCTGCAGCCAACGACGGACAGGGCGATCCTTTACGTACCGCGTTTGGTAAATGCAACGCAAACTTCACAGAACTTTACGCAAGATACAATACTGGAGTGCCCACATCATCTTTAGGAGAGGCCGGAGATGTTGCTGGCATGTATGCTGCTGACAGCACATATTTCTACTACTGTGTGGCCGATTACGATGGCAGCACAGACATTTGGTACAGAATCACAGGATCCAGTTTCTAATGGCACAACCGCAATGGATCACTCCTGCTGGTAGTTTGGGCTCGATCGCAGAAGGTGAGTTTTATAGGACCACGATCGAAGCTGCAGCTGACGTGGGAGAACCAGTCTACTATCAGTTGATCGCAGGAGAATTGCCGCCTGGAATGCAGATCACTGGCAATGGTACATTATCAGGTATTCCCACCACTACTACTAATGTACAAGGCGTGCCATTTGACGTCAACAGAGATGTCACATCTCGATTCGCCATACGTGCTTATACAAAAAACATCAACGGAACTGTGGCTCGTATCAACGATCGCACATTCGAGCTTACAGTCGTAGACAAAAATGATCCCAAGTTTGTCACGCCCGCTGGCAATATCGCCACATCCTATGACGGTCGAGCATTTTCTTTCCAGATTGAATACACAGGATTGGATGCCAACGAAAGCCCGAGCATACGAGTACTTTCCGGATCCTTACCACCGGGTATCACTATCGACAGCTACGGACTGATATCCGGGGTCCTTGAACCATTGACTGGGACACCTGGAACAGCAGTGGCTGGCTATGATATGTCTCCATTTGACAAATACGAATTTGATTTTCCTACGATTTCTGTCAGCCAGAACTACGAGTTCACTCTTAAAATCGGTGGCACATTTACCACTGCCAATGATCCAGAATCCATACGCACATATTCTATCTTCGTAGTAAGCAGCAATGTCTTGGCTGCTGACACCACAGAAATCACTGCCGACACCACAGATGTCACAGCAGATGCATCCAGCAATCGTACTCCGCTGATCTTGACTCCCGAAGGCAGCATCGGTACTACTCGCAGTGACAACTTCTATGCGTACCGTTTTCTAGCTGCTGATTTTGATGGCGATGCGCTGGAATATGAAATCTCAGTGGGTCCGGGCATTGGATTCGATTCCAGTGCTTACGGGTTTGATGAAGTTCCATTTGATCGAGGCACACAGAGTCTACCCCCGGGGTTGGTATTAAACGCGACAACCGGTTGGTTGACTGGATATATTCCCGATCAAGGTGCCACTGAAAACACTTATCAGTTTGCATTGCGTGTTTATAAACGTGATAACCCCTCCATCATTTCGCAATGGTATTACTATACCTTGACTATCACCGGCGATGTCAACACCCGAGTTGACTGGCTCACTCTGCCAGATCTTGGTACTGTACTCAATGGTAGCATTTCTACTCTATCAGTCGAAGCAGTCAATACCGGCGGCAGAGTTTTGCAATATCGATTGCAATCGGGCAGTGACAGCAAACTACCGCAAGGTCTAACTTTACAACCCAGCGGGCACATCACAGGCCGGGTAAGTTTCAATACCTATGCCAACGATGGCGGAACTACAACTTATGACTCTGGATCTACCACATTTGATAGTTCTTACTCGTTTACAGTCAATGCATTCGCACCTCAAACGCAACAGGTCAACTATGAAGTATCTGAAATCGTCATTATCGACGGGGGATCCGGATATACCGGTAATGTCACTGTTGCTATTTCGGCCCCACCAGCTACAGCGGGATCTATACAAGCCACTGCCACAGCTACGATATCGGGCACTGGCACGATAGAATCCATAACAGTGGCCAATCCAGGAAGCGGGTATATTGAACCCCCTACAGTTACCATCACCACAGATGGAACTGGTGCAGGTGCTTCTGCTAGGGCAGTTATAGTAGAAAAAACCATCAACAATGCTATCAGTGTGTTCCGTAGATTTACTATAAAAGTCGATAGATTTTTTCAAACACCCTACGAAAAACTTTATATCAAAGCCATGCCACCAGCTGAGGATCGTGCGCTGCTGGACTCATTGTTGCAAAATCAAGATATCATTCCGCAAAACTTGGTATATCGGTCAGACGATCCTAATTTTGGAGTAGCTTCGTCGGTCGTCTATGATCATGCCTATGGACTCAATGCAGTAGCTCTGGAAGAATATGTTTCTAGCCTAGAGCTCAACCACTATTGGAAAAATCTCACCTTAGGTGAAATACGCACAGCGCAGGCATTGGACAGCGATGGAAATGTTCTTTACGAAGTGGTTTATTCTTCGATCATCGACAATCTGGTCAACAACGAAGGTGAAAGCGTAGGCAAAGAAGTTTCACTACCTTACCCCATCAATCCCGGCGACAGCTCGGAGATTTCCGTGGTTTATCCCAACAGTTTACAAAACATGCGCGATCAGGTAGTGTCAGTGGTAGGACAGATATCGCCACCACTGACACCAGCATTGCCACTGTGGATGACCTCTGTGCAAACAGACGGTCGAGTATTGGGATTTACACCTGCGTGGGTGATCGCTTACTTGTTGCCCGGTAAGTCAGGACAAGTGGCCTATAATATACAAACGAGATTCGGTAATCAACTCAATAAGATAGATTTTGAAGTAGATCGATATGAGTTAGATCGCAGTCAAACACACAACTGGGACACTGACGATCAATCATGGACTCCGCCGATTGCTGCCACTACATTTGATCTCAACTCGTCCTATCTCTATCAAGATTTCTACTTTAGTTTGGGAACACCGGGATACCTGGCAGATGTAGAATCCTATCCCACAGATGGAACTACCACGCAATGGGGTTTTATCGCATCTACTGCTACTGCTGGTATCGTAGTCACAGTCAATGATGCAGTGATCCCTTATTGGACTCCAACTACCACCGGTCCAGCATGGGTATTATCCTATGCATCTAATCGGCCCAACTACAATGTCACACAATGGAATAGCACACAGGCATACAACATTGGTTCCATAGTCAAGAGTGGTAATCATTTTTATCGTGCAGTCAATCAAGTTCCTGCTGGCACGGCTGTCACAGAACTTTATTATTGGTTAGAGATCGTTGAACCCAACTCAGTGATAGTGATTGATGTTGATTCAGCTGGATCTTTTTCTGGTACTGCTATACCCTCGGGATCTACACTTGCTATCAATCAAGTTGTAGATCCGGAGGTACTGGACCCCAACAGCACTGCCACTCCTGAGACCACATTCGACGGTGGATCCACTAGATTTATCACTGTCGCAGATCGTTGGACCGACACTGATTCCTATGATCGTTATCTGTTGTTCCCCAAAGTCAACATCATCGATCCTACCCCTATTATACCCGGTCCTCCACCACCAGCCCCAGATCCAGTGGTCACTTGGCGAAATTCGCGGTTGAATCCAGTGACTTGGAACAACAATAGCGGAAACGCTGTGGTTTGGTTAAACAGCTACGCATAAATATTCCAAGAGACTGATATGCCCGTACCCTATACCTTTGCAAACCAAATCGGAAATATAGCATTAAGCGAACTTGATGCCAACTTCGCCAATGTCAAATCAGCAGTCGACACAGCGTCCACTGTCACTGCTTCTGCACAACCGGCTATAACATCAGTGGGGCAGTTGACCTCGTTGGGAGTGCTGGGAAATATCTCCAGTTTGATCGGTGGTGTTTTTGCCCCAGGGTTCTATTACCCCAATGGTGTATCGATACTGACTGGTATCAGCAGCGGATCCAGCAGTTATGGTAATTCAAATGTAGCCACATATCTCGAAGTTTACAACGGTGGTCTCGACAATCTAGCAGGGAATGTAACCACTAGCGCAGCAGTCAATGCATCAGCTGGTGTTTTCACAGGGGGTGTAACTGGCGGCAGCATTTTCGGGACAATACTAACCACTACCGGGTATGTCAGCGCCACTGGAAACATAACCGGCGGTAATATAGTGTCTAATAATGCCATAACTGGTAGTTCAGTCACAGTTTTTGGAAACATCGCCGGTGGAAACTTCACCACAAGTGGAAACTTAGTGGCCACTCAGCGAGTGCAGGCGGCAGCATTTTTGACTGCAGGAACTATCCAGGGCAGCGATATCTATTCTACCAATCTTTTGCGTGGTGCCAATCTAATAGTCAGTAGTTCAGCGAGTTTTACTGGATTGGCACAATTTAACGGTAATGGATCAAATGCCATCGTACACACAGGTAATGTGTTGCCTAGCACAGATCTTGCATACGATTTGGGTAGTTCTAGTCTGTCTTATAACAGATTTTACGGAACATCAACACAAGCGCAGTATGCCGACTTGGCAGAAAACTATCTAGCCGACAAACATTATCCTCCCGGAACAGTTCTGATGATAGGAGGAACTGCTGAAGTCACTGTTGCAACACCAAATACCAAAGCAGTGGCTGGGGTAGTATCTGAAAATCCAGCACATTTAATGAATGGAAGATTGGTTGGAAACAACGTAGTAGCTCTTGCTTTACAAGGTCGAGTTCCTTGTAATGTGTTGGGACCTGTCAGCAAGGGAGATTTACTGGTCAGTGCTGGGGAAGGATATGCTTGGTCTAATAATCAAGCACAAGCAGGGCAGATAATCGGCAAAGCTCTGGAAGATTTCAACGGTACCAAAGGTGTGATTGAAGTAATCGTCGGACTTAGATAACGGCTAAATACACCCATAAACTAGGATCCAGAGATGACTTCACAGATCAACCCCAACAACATTGATGCCACGTATCCAGTAGCGGGCCAGGACAACGACAGCCAAGGCTTCCGCGACAACTTCACGTCCATCAAAACTAACTTCCAGTATGCAGCAGCCGAGATTGGCAATCTGCAACTGAATTCTATTTCTGCCAATGCAGTCAACAACCTGGGCGGCGGAACGCTCTACAATGGTTATACACGTGATATGAGCGAGATCACTGTAGCGATTGGCCCAGTTTCCACAGGAAATACTGCCACATTAGATTTCGCAGCTTCGTCCTATCAAACACTTTATACCACCGGCGGTTCTGGCGCAGTCACATTGGCATTCGACAACTTTGCATCCACTGGCTATACTAGCCGCATGAGACTGCAAGCCAATATCACCAGTACAGGACACACCCTGGTACTGCCCAGTGCAGTAGATGTCAACAATATGGGCATCCAAGGACTTTCTGGTAACACCATCACGTTTGGTGACACTGGTATCTATGAGTTCGAGTTCGAAACCAGCGACGGCGGTGGCAATATCTCCATTTTCGATCTCAACCGTCCGCTCAATGTCTACACCAATCCTTTGTTCTTGACAGGCAGCGAAGATCTTGCCAACACAGCCAACGTCAGCTTGACCAAAACAACCAGCTACTTCACCACTGCTGCTGCCGAAACAGCTACTTTGCTGGATGGGTCGGATGGACAGATCAAAGTGTTGGCAGCAGTTAACGTAGCAGCTGGCGACATGGTGGTCACGGTCTCTAACGCAGCCTGGGGCGGATCTGGCACAGCTACATTCGATGGTAATGGTCAAGCCTGTACCTTACAATATGTCAACTCCAAATGGTTCTGCATCGGTAACAACGGCGTCACATTTGGTTAACCAAATAGTTTGACAACACTGGCCCTTGGTGCTATAATAGTATCAAGGGCTTTTCATTTATGGAACATCCACTCATAACCGACGCTGATTCCTTGACTTTGGACCAACTCCAAAGTCGTGTATCTGAACTATCTAAAAAACTGATGATAGCGCATCGGTCTGGCAATGCGCAACTGAGACATCAGGTTCAAATGGCATTGGAAACTTACCAAAACAAGTTGAATCAACGACAAGCTGAAGAGATGGCCAAGTTGACCAAATCACATCCGGGACTTTCTGGAAAGATTGACATATCATGAATGTTAGATTAAAGAAGAGTTTTGTTTGGAGTTCAGCAATCATTTATCAAGATAAATTTCTTATCAATAACTACGAAGCCAAGCTAGACATAAAATCAATATCCGACGACCATAGAGAACAAAATATCGCATACGAACGAATCAAGGTTTGGATGCACGAAATACTAAATGGATCGATATTGATCCAAGATCAAGATCCTGAGTTATCGACTTGGACCAACACTGGTGCCAGGGTTTTGGTCTGCCCAGAATCACCAGTCGATCAAGTGATAGGAATGATGTTATACTGCAAACTCAATGCCATCGTCGATGATCGTTTGATGATCACTGATGTTGAAATATCCAG
>JACCDP010200360.1_pt1 | contig 11392 bp, 19 predicted proteins | sample 7445841 | NCBI WGS metagenome assembly JACCDP01 (sample SAMN15323441, study PRJNA562643) | freshwater metagenome | isolation source: river surface water | place: USA:Blue River Watershed | collected 2017-08-17
ATTACTCAATGACAATAATCGGGAGTCCTTGTTTGTCTAGAACTCTTTTTACTGTTTTACCATTAGAGTATTTAACATACTGTACAAGGTGTAAAGAACCTTGAAATACTTCAATCATAGTTTTGAAAATCATAGTAAATAGATTTAAGGGTTTATAAATTGGGTTATATAGTGACTGGGAAATATCCCGGAAGATTTCTCTATGTTACTCTTCCTGTATATAGAAGTAATACAAATAGTATATAAGAGAGTAGTAATAAAAGTATATAGTGTTATACTAGTAAGACTGTACTAAGCTTAGTAAGTAGTTAGCTATATAAAATCCTTTAACTATACTATACTAGTATAGTAAAATACAGTAGGATACTTAAGTTAAGATAAAGGAAGTGTGTTATTATCACTAACTTATTCCCACTTATTTAAACAAAAGTATTCCGGACTGTGTCCCATTAAACACAGTTTAGTATACTTATCTCTATATACAGTGTTATATACTATATATACTATATACAGACTGCAAGCAAACTTACCTAATCAAGTAGAAAGAAGTTAACAATAAAGACGCGCAGCAAAATAAAAAGGGTATAGCATTACGCCATACCCTTTTGTTGTTATTACATTCCCACTTTTGCAGTTAAATCTGCAAGAGAGAAAGTAGCCTTAACAACACGCTCACCACTTGGATGAATCATAAAACCTTCTACAAGTTTACCTTCATCAGTTGTACCTGAAATCCAAGACACCTGTAAAGAACCCGCGTTATCCGCAGTAATACTTGGAATACTCTTTGCCAACATAGCAGTAGTATCTCCATTAGAAGTTGGAATTACAACATAGAGCCCACCTGTCTTTTTGCTTTCGCAAATTTGTAAACCTGTTGCACCTACGGAACCTAAAAATTCCACTAAACTTTTTGTTTCAGAAAACTTAATCATAATAAATAATTTAATTGGTTAATAATCAAGACAAGTAAAAAGAAGTTAAAATAAAGGCGCGAAGCATAATAAAAAAGAAAGGGTGTTAACCCTTTCTGATTTTAAACTTCCCATAAGTGTGAGTCCCTTGGTTCTCTAAATCATATTTCTTCCAGTAAGCCAAGTCCCTTGTTGGGAATGTATATGTCTCTCTAACTTCAGAGTCATTAACAATGTATTCAAGTATCCACATAATATTAATTTAAGCCAAGTCAGAAGAAGTAGAAAAAAGAAAAGAAGGCCTAAGCCTTCTTGTCATTAATCATTACTTTAATCTGTATTGCAATAAGTATAGTAAAAGTAATTGCCCAAAATATCACAGCTCCTGTAGTCATAGTATATAGTATTAAATGTTTCAAAGCAAGTAAGAAGAAGTTCTTTATATATATGTAGATGCATCCATGTAAGATACATCCAGAGATATCACATGTACCTAGTGTAGATACAACATATATACATTACATAGTATATACATTATACATTACATTAACATCAGTACAAGTAAGAAGAAGTAGAGAACTTTTCTCCCAGGAATAGATTTAGAAAAAAATTTTAGAATTGGCATGTGCCTCCCAGGAAAGCAGGGGGGTGTGTCAGTTGGCGCGGAGGGGGGGAGGGGTTGTGTATATGACCCTACTCATTCTCTCCAACAAATTATTTCCCCTACCGGTTGTCAATTTTAAAATTAAGTTGTATGTTTGCTGGGCTAACAAAACAAGTAGCAAAGGTCTGGAGTTGAAAGCCCGGGCCTTTGTTATTTGTACTATATTTGTCATATGGATAAATGGAAACTATTCACCCTATATGTATTAGGTATATGTGTGGGGTTAGCTATTGGGTACATGATGTCTGGGTGTAAGTCTACCCAGAAGTGTGATGCCTATAGTAAGTGTGCAAAATAATTTGTATATTAGTATATGAAGAAGATAGACATGGGTAAGTATATAGTACTCATTGGTAATGATGCCACTGAGATATTTGACTATTACAATGTCCCGGAAATGCATGGTCTAAATAGAGCAGATGCTCAAGCTGAAGAAGTAGACAAGACCAAAGGCAATGGTGTTTACATATATGGGTGGACCAACTATGATCCCGCGGATAAAAAGCTAACAGCTAAAGATCCATACAAGCCATTCTTGTTTTTAAACATGGGTACTTTCAAGAAGTATAATCCTACAGAGAAAGCCACAGCTGTTATGCATGAAACTATGCACATGAGCCTTTTACTAAACAACTGGAATATCAAAGACAAAGAAGAAGAGGCAATTGGATTTGCTGAAGAACAAGCAAACAAGATCATAGAGAAACTAAAGACTACCAAGGTAGAAGCACCAAAGAAGAACTTCTTCTCAAGAAAATAATATGGCATATATAGAACACAACTTTTTTCCTCTCAAGGTATTTGTTAGGAATGAGTACATGTACCAGCATCAGAAAGGTCATGGAGAATTTACCCCGGGGGTAGTAATATCAGTAAGGTGTATGCCGGGACAAGCAGCATTGTTTCAGGTATTGTTAGACAATGGCGTACTAAGAGATAAGTTACCTAGCCATGCCTTACTGACAGAACCAAAGCTACCAGAGGTTGATTTACCTTTTCACTTTCTCCAGATATGGAATTGCTTCTCTTATAACTTTACTTTGATACACTTATCATATTTGTATGATACAAAGGTAGAGGTATACATGAAAGACCACAAGTTCTACCCAGGTAGTTACTATGCTACAATTAACTGGGGAAGTAATGACTTTAACACAGATTTGTCTTTAGCCGAAGATGCATTAGAACATAAAAGTCATCATATTATACTTCTTGATAATGGACAGATAGCTTTGCAACCAAACAATAGAATCAAATGGTCAGAGCCTAGCTTTGTTACTAAGCCATTCCCAGAGAGACCAGATTATTTAGTAAACAAAGATTACTATAACTGTGAGGGATTTGACAAGTGGCATACAGAAGATTCAGAAAGAATGTTTTATGATAACGAATAATTGAGTATATTATATAGTACTTAATTATTTATATCATGGCAAAAATAAAAGAACTTACTACAAAACTAGAGGCACCTAAAGTATCTCGTCCTGGTGTACATGCTAAAGCAAAAACTAGCAAATTAAAGTCTAGTAAAAACTATAAAAAATTATATAGAGGTCAAGGTAAATAAATATTTTGTTTATATTTGTCTGTGACTCTAGAGGAAAAAGTACTTTGGGAAAAGGCTACTAATCTTGCAGAAGACAATCTGCAAGCTAGAGAATTATTTGAAAAATTAAAAACCAATACAATGCAATTAAAAGGAAAAAGGGTTTTGTTAAACAAACCAGTAATGAAAGAATCTCCATTTGAATTAAGTGAAGCTGACAAGCAAGCTCTTGAAATGGACATGAGAAAGACATGGACTAAGTTAGAAGTTTATGCTATCGGGGATGAAGTAGAATCAGTAAAGGTGGGGGATAAAGTGTACATGGGTATCACTGGGTTACAAGCATCTGAAGCAGTAGAGCTAGAAGATGGTATGAAACTAATGGTAGCTGAAAGAGACATTGCAATAGTATGGTAAACTTTACACAAGAATCAGAAGATATATATCAAAGTCAAATGAAAACACCGTTTGATAAGATAGTATCTAAACAAATACCACTTGAAGATAGGATTGTAAATCTTGATAGACCCAAGTATTATGGTGGAGCAGGAAATACTTATGAGGTATTTAATGTGTTAGAAGCCTGGGGATTAGATGAAGACTTTTATCTAGGGAATGTTATAAAGTATTTAGCAAGAGCTGGTAAAAAAACTTCTAACAAAAAAGAAGATTTACAAAAAGCTTTAGTATATTTACAAAGAAGAATAGATAGATTATGAGTGAACAAGCAGCTTTTAAAGAAACTAAGATTTATTCTTTCGGGGATATCTTAGTAGGTTTGGACTCAGAAGAGATCAATGAGTCTGAGAAAATTATTGAATTGAGAAAGATCTTTTCTAAATTAGCAGAAGATCTTAAGGATAACTATAATGAAAACAGATCACCAGTAAAGAGTCTTTTGTTTGACCAAGCAATTGGAGAGATCACAAGAACATTGCTATTATCTGAGAAACTATTAAAAATGAAGTGATGAAAGTAGTTGCAATTATTATCTTGTTTGCTGTTATTGCTATGTTATGGGCAGTAGCACATGTATTATATAAACCTGTGTATGATAAAATTTCACAGCAATATGTAATTAATGAGGATGATTTTAAAATTGCAAATATTTGCATTGCTGTTATGTTAGCCATTGCACTAACAATCGGCCTATTACTCTAGCCTGTGTTTCCTTGTTTCTCATACAGGTACAATCCCCGGTTGCAAAGCTGGGGATTTTTTTGTATATTAGAGTATGGCAGAAATCATTGAACAAGGTGAGTTAAGCGTACTTGGTACTACATTAGCTACAGGTACCACAGCCTCATTATCTACTAAGGTAACAACAATGAGGTTTTATAATCCTTTAGCTTATGTACTTACTTTAGAAAGGTATGATGCATTAACAGCTACTAGTGAAGTATTATATGAATTCAATCTAGCAGCAGGAGATACAGTTAGTGATACACTTGTATATGCACTAAAAGCTGGAGATAAAATAACTGCTTATTCAAATATTCCAGGAACAACATATTATATTTACGGTATAGACTATGCAACTAGTTGATAAGAATGGTAACATATTTGGTGCTGGAATAGAAGTAACTGGTCCAGATGGAAAGCCAAAAACAATAGGAGGTGGTGGTGGGGGATCTCCTACTGGTCCTGCCGGGGGTGATTTATATGGCACCTATCCAAACCCTGGAGTAGACTGGAACTTGGGCGTGTCTACATATGGAATGTATTATTATCCATTAAGCTCAAATCCTGCGGGGTATCTTACAGCTATTACAAGTTCTGATGTTATAACAGCTCTTGGTTATACTCCATATGATGCAACTAATCCTGCTGGATATATAGATTCATCAGCATTAGGGCCTTATCTTACAGCAGCAACAGCTGCAGCTACTTACCAACCTATTCTTATATCAGCCACTAATATAAAAACGGTGAATGGTAATTCATTACTTGGTAGTGGAGATGTTACAATAACCACAGGTAGTTCATCAGGAATTAATTTATTTAATTATTATAATTTTATATAATGAAATATACAGCACCAGATGGATATGAAATAATATCTAATCCAGATAAACCAGTTACATATCAATGTGCACAAACTGGAATGATTGAAGGAACCTTTGAATCATTAGAGACTTATTCTGCTGATAATCAATATGGTATTCAACAACTTAAAATAACTAGAGTTATTAGTTCTGACTCAATACAAATAACAATAATAGAGTCCAGTGATTTAGAATTACAAGAATATATAAATTCTATTAATGGAAATGAATCACTACCCATTAATTTAAACTAAAAAATTAGACATGCCTGCAAATACAAGTCCAATATTTACACTTACTCCTAAAGCTGTTACTGCTAATATTGCAGCCGCCAATACTGCAAGAAACGGAAGTGGTACGTTAGTAACATTATTTACTGCGGGAGTTAATGGATCTAGAGTAGATTTTATAACTTTTACATCTTCTCAAGCAACTCCAACCACATCTGCTGCAAAAGTAATGCGTGTATATATAACAGATGAAAGTGGATTAAATCCTAGATTGATTTCAGAAATTGTAATGGCTGCAGCAACCGCATCTAATACTGCAATTGGAGCTACAGCTACAATTACTTTTACAAATGGTTTGGTTATTAATGCAGGACAAATAATTTTAGTCTCTCAATCTGTTTATGGAAGTGCTGCTGATGCAACAGATGTACTGTTGAGAGGTGGTAATTTCTAAGTTATGTATGGATTTCCTGTAAATAATCAAATTAGTATTGAAGCATTTAGTCCAAATGCTAACAGCGGATTTCCAAAAGTACAAATTAGAGAAATATTTTATACTGTAAAGGATGGTAACTGGACAGATTTAAATGTTTGGCAAACTGTTTCTGGTAGAGTCGGAATATTTCCAACTGCTAATGATGATGTCTTTATAAGACATAACATATTACAAAATTACCCCACACCGCTATATACAGATATAACAAGAGCTGCTAACGTAAATAATTTATATATATCTGCATTAGGTAGACTAAGAATGTCTGCTGGATCATATTATCCTTTTGTTGTAAATGGTAATATAAAATGTGATGGTGTTTTTGATATGTCTGCATGCAATGGTTTTGCTACTGTTTTTTATTTAAAAGGAAATGACAACTATATAAACACATATTTAAAACCTACTGTATCAAATGTCAATACTGAGTTTGCATATATTGGAGATAGTCAAAATATTCTTCCATTAGATTATGATTATTTATCAACAAGTGGAACTGGAATATATAATATTACTAGCGATTTAAACACAGTAAATACATTTAGAATTGGATCTACTCTAAATTTAGGACCATATAATTTAACTGTAAACTCAACTTGTACTATTGCAGGTTTATTAATTAAACCAACAGAAGGTAATTTATTATTTAAAGGATTCTGTGATGTAAATCGAGCAGCTAATGTATTAACTTTAGATTTATCAGGAAATCCAAATGTTGAGTTTAGAGGAGGGCTGCGCACAAGAGGTAATAATATAAATAGTGGAACTGGTACCTTGAGCTTTACTACAAATAATCAAAGCATAAGTCCCCAAGGTAATATTACAGAAACTTTTAATGGACCAATTGTTATTGGAAATAATGTCAATCTCACTTGTAGTCTTAATTTTACAATGGTTCTTAATAATACTATTCAGGGTACTGATTCAACTAGTATATTAACAAATGCTGGAGCTATTATTTTTGCTACTCAAATTGCTGCTGCAAATTCAATGTCTTTAGGTATAGTTAATTTTACAACAAATACTAATACCATACAGTATATAGGAAATTATTCTGCAACAATACCTTCTTACTTTACCACTTTTAGTTCCCTAATAATAGGAGGAACCGGTACTAAAACACTAGGAGTTAACACTACTTTAAATGGAAATTTAACTTTACAATCAAGTGGTTATCTTGAATTAGCCACTTATAATTTTACAGTAAATGGAACAACATCTATTAATGGTAGTAGTACTTTAAGTAAAAATAATACTGGCAATATTTTATTTGTTAATTCAGTAAATTTTTCAACTGCACAATCTTCTTTTTGGAATATGTCAGGTAACCCCAATATAGAATTTAAAAATGGTTTAACAATAGGTGCATGGGCTTCTAATCCGTCTACTCAATGGATAAGCGGAAATGGTAATTATACATTTTCTACAAATAATCAAACATTAAATGTAACAATAGCAGGAGGTAGAATATTTCAATTTTATGGTAATTTAATTATAAATGGAAATATAACTTTAACAGTAGCAGGAAGTCAATCTGGAATAGGTGCGCAACAAACAATTAATGGCACTACTGCATCAAGTACACTTAAAAATAATGGAATTATTTATTTTTATAGTGCTTCTGCAAGTATGGCAACAGGTATTGTTGATATAACTTCCCTCTCTAATACTGTTGGATATTTTCAAACTTCTAATATTACTTTACCATATACAAACTACCATTCTTTATATATTTCAAATGCTTCAAATAAAACATTATTAGGAAATACAACAGTAATAGGAAATTTAACTGTAGATAGTAGTTCCGTTTTTAAACTTGACGCTTACGATTTATCAGTTTCAGGTACTACTTTTATTAATAATTTTTCTACTTTGAGTAAAACTGGTAGTGGTAATATATTATTTGTTGGGTTATGCACAATAGCTCAAACTCAATCTTGTATAATTGATTTAACTGGAAATCCAAATATTGAATTTAGAGGTGGGTTGAGTGCTTCAGCATATCCTATTACATTTAATGGATCTCCAATATTAAACTTTACCACAAACAATCAAACTTTATCTTCTGGTTTTCCTCCAGGTAGAATTATACCTTACAATATAAATATAGTTGGAAATATAACTTTATCTATATCGGGAGGCCTTTATCAATTAATATTAACTGGAATAATTAACGGAACAACAAGTTTAAGTACTTTGCAACCATCTGCAAATGCTAATATTTTATACAACAATTCTACTCAACCAATGGTAATAGGAATACTTGATACTAGTACAAACCTAAATACTTGGACATATGGAAACTCAAATCAAAATATCAAAGGAGGTCCATCAACAGCAGCTAAACAAGTGTATAGAAACTTAACTTTAAATGGTGGTGGTACAAAAACATTACAGGGATTTGTTTCTGTTTTAAATACATATACTTTAACAAGTCCAGCGACATTAGCACTAAATGGATATACTCTAACAAATCCATAATAAGAAAAGAAATATCCAGGAGAAATAGTTTTGCTATCTAAATAATTTTCATTATATTATAGATATAGTGTATGTAATTATTTAGAAATGGACGTATTAAATTTTATAAGCTGGGTAAAATCTTTAAATATTACTAGCACTCTGCCTAATAATACTTTAATTCCTGTTGGAATTCAAGATCCTAATAGAGGAGATAGCTTTTTACCAGCTGTTATTACTAGTCAAGATTTATTAGCAAATATTCCAGCAGGTGCTCAAGGACCAATTGGACCACAAGGTGTACCAGGACCAGTAGGACCAGCAGGTCTTAATTGGCAAGGTGCATGGTCTGCAGCAGGAACATATGTTGTTGATGATGCGGTAGGATATGGTGGAGCATCTTGGTTTTGTATTAATCCAGTTGGACCAACCCCTGTTGATCCACAAACAGATACAACTAACTGGGCATTATTAGCTTCTCAAGGAGCAACAGGTCCTCAAGGTCCTCAAGGAATTCAAGGTCCTGCAGGTCCATCTGGAACAGCTACACCAAGTTTTAGTAAAGTTCCATCAGGATTAGTTGTTGTAGCACCGGGATCTAATATAACTGTTACATTTAGCACAATACCAGCTAATACTTATAATAATAGTTCTTGGCCTATTTTTGCTATTAATACAGCCTTACAAAAACTAGCAGCGGCAACAACTTTAAAAACAAAAGTTTATATAACCAATACAGCTCCTACTCAAGGTTCTGTTTTTAATGCTGTTGGAGCAACTCTTATTGCAGATACAGATACTGCAACATCAGGTGTAAATCAAAGAGTTGTAAAAATTGAAAAAGATATATGGTTTACTAATAATGCTTGTCAATTTTTAAATAATGGAACAAACCCAAATGTAGGATTTTCTGATTCAGCTATTGGAAGCAATGCTGGAACAACATATAATTCTGGAATTTTTGAAAATGCAATGACGGCAGGATTTATAAACTGGTCACTTAATACATACATTGTAGTTACTGTAGAATCAATTGGAGGGACTTCTACTATTGCAGCCAGATATCTTTCAGTAGCAAGAATTTAAATTAATAATTATATAAAACAAAACAAAATGGATATTTTAAATTTTATTTCGTGGATTAAAGCTGGTAATTATAGAACCACTTTACCAACAGATGTGCCTAATCTTTTAGCAATTGGATCTAAAGATGTAACAAGAGATGATGCTTGGTTACCAATGGCTGTAAATGCAGAACCATTACAATCATTATATGATAAAGGAACAGTAACTCAAACAATTGTTTCTACTAATCCAGTAACTCTTGATTCAAGAAATGGAGTTATTGAAACTGTAGCACTTACTACAGCAGCAACAGGACAAGAGTCATTTACTTTTAACAATGCTAACCTTACAACTAGATCAACTGTTCTTTTAACTGTTGAGTATTTTAGTACTGGTTTTCCAGTAGTTAGTTTTGGTAATTTATCTGCGGGATCACTTACATTAGTTATATCTAATGTTGATGCTCTTAATGCATTAAATGGTGTTGTACGTATACACTTTATGATTATTGACTAAGAATGTTAAATAATCTATTTAACATATTTAACCTTATCAAAACCAGGATGGTGAAAACTGTCCTGGAAACTGATGACCTATTTGTCGTTGGTACAAGAGATGGTAAATATGATGGAGATTATAAACCTACAGTAGTTCCAGTTAATGTTGTTGCTGCAGGACTAGCTCCATTTTTACCGCCAGCATCAACAGGATTATTTGCACAAACAGTAAATAGCCCAACTATTACAAATACAAATGTAGAATCAAGTATAGCTGGTACTGGTGTAGGTTCATTAAGTGTACCAGCAAATGGTTTTCAGGTTGGGGATTCTTTTCATGCAAAACTAATTGGAAGACTTTCTGCAGGAAATAATCACACAATTAGAGTTAGAATAAAATCAGGAACTGTTTTACTTGCTGATACAGGTGTTATTACTTTAGGTAATGTGAGCAATAGACCTTTTGAAATTAATGTATATTTTACTATTAAAACATTAGGTGCAGCAGGTGTAGCATCAATAGTTTCAGGAGGAATATTTTCTTATACAAAAAATGCTAGTACATCATTTGAAGGTACAGGATTTAATTCAGTTAATAATACCACATTTGATACTACAATTGGTAACACATTAAATATTACTGCTCAATTTGGACAAACAAGTGCATCTGATTCAATATATTCAGATTTATTTATACTTCATAAATTATATTAAAAACAATTATTATGTCAATAGGCAATTTAAAAGATTACGGAAATAAAGGAAATAACTTTCCTTTCCAATTGAAAACTTTACAAGGGCTTTCAATACCTCAATATAGAAACTTAAGAACTCTTTACTTGTTTGATCCAAATCCATCAACATTAGAGTCTTTGATTAATGCAGAATTTGCTAATGCACCTGATTCATATTTGGTGTCTCAAAATGTATTCTTTGATGGATCAACAAATACATATGCAGCATTTATAACATTTGCTACTTTATAATGAAAAGATTATTTCTATGTTCTTTATTGCTAGTATTTGTTACTTCTTGTTCACTAGAAAGAAGATTGGAAAAATACTGCCCACTATGTACACAAAAAGATAGTACAGTATATATAACTCAAATTAGAGATACTACAATTAAGATTCCTGGAGAAACTGTATATATAGAAGATACATTATTCTGTGATTCATTAGGTAATGTGTATGCTTCTAGACTAGCTGAAAAAGATGGTACTATTATCAAACTACAATCTAGAGTAAGAGATAATAAATACAAAGTAGTTGCCCGTGTAGATACTATCTACAAGACGGTTAAAGGTAATACAATTTACAAGACCAAACTTGTAACAAAAACTCAAAAGCCGCAAAAAATAAAATACATCCCGGGTTGGGTCAACTTCCTAGCATGGTTGGGTGGTATATGGTTAATAATTATTATATTATATATTATATACCGTCTGATTAAAGCTCAAATACCTACAATATGAGAAC
>JACCDP011344547.1_pt1 | contig 11392 bp, 9 predicted proteins | sample 7445841 | NCBI WGS metagenome assembly JACCDP01 (sample SAMN15323441, study PRJNA562643) | freshwater metagenome | isolation source: river surface water | place: USA:Blue River Watershed | collected 2017-08-17
ACGTTATGGGTGCTAGTAAACGCCTAGCCGAAATTTATGTACAAGGTTTAAGCAAGCATATTAGCCATACAAAATATATTACAACACGTTTTGGTAATGTACTAGGTTCTAACGGATCTGTAATTAATAGGTTTAAGCAACAAATTGAAAAGGGTGGGCCTATAACGGTTACCCATCCAAACATTACGCGTTATTTTATGACGATACCCGAGGCTTGCCAACTGGTTTTAGAGGCTGGTAGTATGGGTAATGGTGGTGAGATATTTGTTTTTGATATGGGCCAGCCAGTTGCAATTGCCGACCTTGCTAAAAAAATGATTCGTTTATATGGTCTTATACCAAATATTGATATTGATATTGTGTATAGTGGACTCCGCCCTGGTGAAAAGCTGTATGAAGAGCTTTTAAACGATGGCGAAAACACAGGTAATACCTATCACGATAAAATAATGATTGCAAAGGTTCGTGACGTAGCATTTGAAGAAATTAAGGGTCATTTTAACGCGCTAGTTGCGCTTATTAATCAGGCAGAAAGTGAAATGTACTTAGTAGCAAAAATGAAGGAAATAGTACCTGAGTTTGTGAGCAATAATAGTGTTTTTGAGAAGCTTGATATGGGTGGGAAAGTGGTGGGAATGGATTAGTGTGGTCCACACTAATATTGGGTATTTGCAGATAGTCATAGATCATTAATAAGTTGATAATCAAGTACTTTACATGTTTGATTTTTTATTTATAGGTTATCAAAAAAGGTTGAAAAATAGGTTGAATGTGCGCAGTTTTGTGCGTTATTTTTAAGAATAATATATATGAAAAAAGCGTTAATTACGGGAATTACAGGTCAAGATGGATCTTATCTAGCAGAACTTTTGCTAAATAAAGGCTATGAAGTGCATGGTTTAAGACGAAGATCGTCCTCATTTAATACACAAAGGATTGATCATATATATGAGGATCCTCACATTCCTGACAGGCATCTTCATTTACATTATGGCGATCTAACGGACAGTACAAATATCATTAGAATTATTCAAGAGGTTCAACCTGACGAAATTTATAATTTAGCTGCTATGAGTCATGTCCATATTAGTTTTCAAACACCAGAATATACGGCAAATGTTGATGGTCTTGGCACATTGAGAATTTTAGAAGCAGTTCGTTTATTAGGTCTAACTAATAAAACAAAAATATATCAAGCATCTACTTCGGAATTATATGGTTTAGTTCAAGCCGTACCACAATCCGAAACAACACCTTTTTATCCTCGTTCTCCATATGCTGTTGCAAAACTCTATGCTTATTGGATTACTGTAAATTACAGAGAAGCTTATAATATGTTTGCATGCAATGGTATTTTGTTTAATCATGAATCGCCAAACCGAGGTGAAACGTTTGTTACACGAAAAATAACAATTGCTGTTGCAAAAATTTGTTTAAATAAACAAGAAAAAATCTACCTAGGAAACTTAAATGCAAAACGTGACTGGGGGCATGCTAAAGATTTTGTTGAAGGCATGTGGTTAATGTTACAGCAGTCTCATCCTGAAGATTTTGTTCTTGCTACTGGTTTAACAACAACGGTTCGTGATTTTGTTAAGAAGGCATTTATGGTTTTGGGTGTTGAGATTGAATTTGAAGGTATTAATGAGAAAGAAATCGCAAGAGTCAAGAAATGCAATAATAAGTATAAACTTAAAGAGGGCTCTATAGTTGTAGAAGTTGACCCAAAATATTATCGACCAACTGAAGTGGAATTACTTATTGGGGACGCTACTAAGGCCCGTGAAAAATTAAATTGGCGTCCAAATTTCAATTTAGATCAGTTAATAGAACAAATGGTTATCTCTGATATTGATAATTTCAAATAATTTTTTGATGATTTTAAGTATTTTAAAGAGTAAAAGGTTCGTTTTTTTTTATAGGGTTTGGAGTAAACTAACTAAAAAAAGAAAAATTCAGTTTTATTTACTTTTGTTTCTAACGCTAGTAGCTTCTTTTTTTGAGGCAATCAGTATTAGTATGATATTGCCATTCTTATCAATATTAAGCGATCCGGATATTTTTTTTCAGAAATATAATTTACAAAAATTATATGAGTACTTAAATATTAATAATTCTAGTCAAATCGTATTTCCAATAACAGTTTTATTTATATCTGTAACAATTTTTTCAGGTTTGATAAGGCTTTTATTGCTTTGGACTCAAACAAAACTAAGCTATGCAATAGGAGCTGATTTTAGTAGTAGTATCTATAAGAGAACATTGTATCAGCCATACAATATTCATATAAATAGAAACAGCAGCAGTATAATAGCGGGTATTTCTGGCAAAGCAAATACTATTGTTTCAAGTGCAATAATGCCATTCATGTTAATATTAAGTTCATCGTTTATAATAATTACAATTATGCTTGCTTTAGTTAATGCAAGCCCCATTATAGCAATTTCTTCTTTATTTGGATTTGCATTACTCTATATATTAGTGTTTAAGCTGACAAAAAAAAAATTAAAAGCAAACTCTAAGCAAATTAGTATTCAATCTAGTCAAGTTGTAAAAATCATAATGGAAGGATTAGGCGGAATTCGAGATGTTTTAATTGATGGAACTCAAGAGGAATATTGTAAAAAGTATAAAAAAGCTGATGAACCTCTGAGGTCAGCACAAGCCAATATTCAAATAATTAGCAATTCCCCAAGATATATAATTGAAACAATTGGGATGATTCTAATATCATATTTTGCATTTCAACTTGCAAAAAAATCAAATCTAAATACAGCCATTCCAATTATAGGTTCATTTGCCTTCGGAGCTCAAAGGTTGCTTCCTGCATTGCAACAAATATTTTCTAGTTTAACTTCAATGCGAGGTGGCATGGATTCAATTAATGATGCGTTAGACTTATTGGAACAGCCATTACCTATTGAACAAAAAGAGATCAATTTTATGAATTTTACAAAATTCATAAATCTAAGTAATTTGTATTATAAATATGATAACAAAGAAACTTTTGTAGTAAAAGGAATTGATATTAAAATTAAAAAAGGAGCTAAAATTGGGCTAATCGGTAAAACAGGTTCTGGTAAAAGCACCCTTCTTGATTTAATCATGGGTTTATTAAAACCTACATCAGGTTGTATATATATTGATGATATTAAATTAGAAAATAAAAACTACAGAAGTTGGCAAAAAAAGATATCACATGTCCCTCAATCAATATTTTTGACTGATGGCAGTATAATGGAGAATATTGCTTTTGGTGTTCAGAATGATCAAATAAACATGAGCAAAGTAAGGTATGCAGCAGAAAAAGCACAACTGTCAACAACAATAGAAAATTGGCAAAATAAATATAACACATTAGTTGGGGAAAGGGGCGTAAATCTTTCAGGAGGCCAAAGGCAACGAATAGGAATAGCAAGGGCTTTATATAAAGAATCAGAAGTGATAATTTTTGACGAAGCTACAAGTGCGCTTGACAATGAAACTGAAGCAAATGTCATGGATTCATTAGACAATTTAGAAAAAGATTTAACAATAATAATAGTTGCCCATCGCCTAACAACATTAAAAAAATGTGATACAATTATATCAATATCAGATGGAATAATTGCAAATATTGGCAACTACGAGGAAATTATAAATACAAATAATTAATTTAACACTATGTTTACAAATTTGAAAACAAACAACGAACCATTTATTATCGCCGAAGTTGGCCAAAATCATCAAGGAGATTTAAATTTAGCAAAAGAGTATATTAAAATATTTGCTGCAGAGGGAGCAGATGCTGTTAAATTTCAAACTAGAAATAATAAATATTTATTTTCCGAAAATGCATATTTGGCACCATATTCAAGTGAAAATGCTTTTGCGTATACTTATGGCGAGCATAGAGAAAAGCTAGAATTAAACCCTGAATGGCTACCTATATTAAAACAGGATTGTATTGAACATGGTGTAAAATTCATGTCAACACCATTTGATGAACCTAGTCTGGATTTATTAAAAGAAGTTGATGTTGATATATTAAAAATTGCATCCTTCGATCTTGGTAATTTGCCATTTATAAAGCGAATGACAAAACTGAATAAACCAATTGTCATGAGTGTTGGTGGTGGTAAAATCGAACAAATTAGATCTAGTGTTCAAATATTAAAAGAAAACTGTGAAGATATTGCAATACTGCATTGTGTCTCTGAATATCCATGTGAATTTGATAGATTAGGGTTAGATAATATAGAAATTTTAAAAAATGAATTTCCGGATTGTATAATTGGTTCTTCGGATCATTTTAATGGAACTCTATCAGGACCAATAGCTTATATGAAAGGAGCTAGAATCTTTGAAAAACATGTTACATTAAATAGGGCATGGAAAGGAACAGATCATAGTTTTGCTCTAGAAAGAGAAGGTTTTAGAAAATTTGTTCGTGATATTAAACGTGTTAGTAAGATGATGACGCCAAAGTCTAATCAAGAAATTGGAACAGAAAAGGTGTTTGTGAAACTTGGCAAATCTCTTATAGCCAATCAAAATCTTAAATCAGGTGATATTTTGAGTTTAGATAATTTGTCAGGCAAAATATTCGAAAAACAATACACTCCTGTACGAGAATCAAATAGTTTTATAGGGAAGAAAATAAATAGAGATATAAGTAAAGGTCAACCTATATTAAATACTGATATATATAATTAATGATTGAAAATCAAATACTCAAAGCAGTTCAATTAGTTGCTTTTGATTTCGATGGAGTTTTTACAGATAATCGTGTAATTACTTCTCAAGATGGAACAGAATCGGTTTCATGTTGGAGAAGCGATGGAATTGGTATTTCTAGATTAAGTAAAATAGGTATAAAAGTAGTGATTATATCTACTGAAACCAATCCAGTTGTAAGAATGAGAGCTCAAAAATTAAAAATTCAATGTTATCAAGCAGTTGAAGACAAATCGGAAAAGATATTAGAATTATGTAAAATTCACAATACTTCAAATATAAATACAATGTTTGTTGGAAATGACATTAACGATATTCCAGCATTTAAATCTGTTGGAATACCTGTTGGAGTTCAAGATTGTTATCTTGAGATTGAACCATATATTTTATTTAAAACAAATAAACCTGGTGGATATGGTGCTGTAAGGGAGATATGTGATTTAATTTATTTTGCAAAAACATAAAATTAAAAGATGGATAATATTCTTTTTAATGTATCTTCTGATATTGTGATTATTACTGGAGTGTGTGGTCAACTTGGCAACTCATATGCTAATGCTTTTTTACTTAAGGGGGCAAAAGTTGTTGGAATAGATAAGAAACAAACAGGATTAAATAAAGATCTTGAAAATTGCTACTCTGAACAATATTTATTTTGCGAAACTGATGTAACAAGTAAAGAATCATTACAACAAGCAATTAAAAAAATTAAAAAGGAATTTGGAATTCCGACAGTTTTGATTAATAATGCCGCAATTGATTCGCCGCCATCAAGCCCTTCTGAAGAAAATGGACCTTTTGAAGATTATCCTGAAACATCTTGGGATAAGGTTATTGATGTAAATGTTAAGGGAGTATATCTTTGTTGTCAAATATTTGGAGCTGAGATGGCAAAAAACAATAATGGTTCTATCATTAATATATCATCAATTTATGGACTTTTATCCCCAGATCAGAATTTATATAATTACAGGAGAGAACGTGGTGAGGTTTATTTTAAACCTGTTGCATATTCGGTTTCAAAATCTGCAATTTTAAATTTAACTCGTTATCTGGCAGTATATTGGGCAAAACATAAGGTAAGGGTAAACTCTTTAACTATTTCGGGTGTTTATAATAATCAAGAAGAGGATTTTTTAAATGCATATTGTAATAGAATTCCAATTGGTCGTATGGCAGATTCTAATGAATATAATGGTGCAGTAATTTTTTTAGCAAGCTCCGCTTCAGCATATATGACTGGTTCAAATTTAATTATTGATGGCGGATGGACGGCAATTTGATAAAATTAATTTAAATAATGATAATCAAAAATTGGGTAGGTGGAAAATTAAAAAATGGTCATGATAATGATTATATAAAAAAATTTAATCCTCATGACGGTAAATTTTTATACAATATAGTTAATTCCAAAATTAATGATATCAATGTTGCGATTGATTCAGCTCATAGTGCATTTAAAATTTGGTCTGAATTTACACCTGTAAAAAGAGGGCAAATACTTGGGAATATCGTACTTGGAATGAAATCTCATATTAAGCAACTTTCTGAATGTATAGCGACTGAAACCGGTAAATCATTAAAAGATGCAGTTGCAGAAGTTAATGCGGCTATATTACAAGGTGAATTTTTTGCTGGAGAGGGTATGCGTTTATATGGGAAATCTTTGACATCTGGAATGCCTGGAAAATATACACATTCAGTGCGTCAACCACATGGCATTGTTGGATTAATTGTGCCAGCAAATACGCCCATTGCAAATATCGCTTGGAAAACATTTCCTGCACTAATTTGCGGGAACACAATTATTTTGAAAGCCTCTGAAGATTCTCCTAAAATTGCCCTTTTATTTGCAAAAATAACAAAAGAAGCAGGTTTGCCTGATGGTATTTTTAACGTAATTCAAGGGGATGGAAAAATTTCAGGTTCTTTATTAGTTTCAAGCAACAGAATTTCACTTATTAGTTTTACTGGCTCAACTAGTGTAGGTAAGCAAATCGCTCAAATTACAGGTGCTAGACTAGCTAGAGTTTCATTAGAATTAGGCGGAAAAAATCCATTCATTGTTTGTGATGATGCCGATATTGATCAAGCAGTACATTGGGCTGTTCTTTCAGCTTTTAGTAATGCTGGTCAAAGATGCGCTGCAGGCAGTCGAATTTTAGTTTTTAGAAGTATATATGAAGAATTCAAAAAAAAATTTATTAATAAAACTAATAATTTAAAACTTGGAATTGACCATGGATGTGATCTAGGCCCTGTAATTAATATGCGACAATATGAAAATATACTTAATGCAATTAAAAATGCAAAAAAAGAAGGTGGCAAAGTTTTATCTGGAGGTCGTAAACCGAAAAATATAAAGCTTATTAATGGCTATTATATAGAACCAACTATTATTGAAAATTTAAGTAGAGAATCATATTTGTCAACAAGTGAAATATTTGGACCCGTAGTTACTTTACATGTAGTAGAAGATATTCAAGATGCACTTAATTTTTCAAATTTGAGCGAATATGGTCTTACTGCCGCAATTCACACACGAAATATAGATAGGGCAGTTTGGTTTGCACAAAAAATAAGATCAGGAACGGTAAATATTAATATAGGAACTTTTGGAAGTGAACCTCATATGCCTTTTGGAGGTTTTGGTTTATCTGGAAATGGAACAAGAGAACCAGGAGTTGAAGCACTTGATGTTTATTCTGAATTAAAAAACATCTCATTTTTAGTTAGAGAAAATTTAATAAATACATGAAAATTTGTAATATAAAAGTGTTTCATGTTGATGCAGGATGGCGTCCATGGACATTTATAAAAGTAGAAACAGATGAAGGGTTAGTTGGATGGAGTGAATGCACTGATAGTCATGGATCGCCCAATGGTATAGAAGGTGTAGTTAAAGATTTAACACCTTTATTATTAAATAAAGATCCAAGAAATATTTCTCAACTTTTAAGTATGATGCATTCTAGAACCAGGCAAAGCCCTGGTTCTGTAATACAAAAAGCAATTGGAGGAATTGAAAATGCTTTGTGGGACATCAAAGCTAAAGATTTGAATGTACCAGTTTATCAACTTTTTGGCGGACCAATAAGAGAATCAATTTCACTTTATTGGTCGCATTGTGCAACTACTAGAATTAGAGCATATGAAATAGTCAAAAAGCCGAGAATAAAAACATATGATGATTTATATGACTTTGCTGAAGAGATTAAACAATCTGGATTTAAAACAATAAAAACAAATATTGGCATGTTAGATTCTGAGCCACATATTTATATGCCAGGTTTTTTTAAAAGTGATGGAGGTCCTGAATTAAATGCGAATAATGCATTATTAAAGAAGATTGATAAGTGGGTAGAAACGCTTAGACTCGCACTAGGTGATAATATAGAAATCGCATTAGATTTAAACTTTAATTTTAAAACTGATGGGTATATAAAAATTGGCAAATTACTTGAAAAGTATAATCTATCATGGCTTGAAATCGATACTTATGACCCCCATTCTCTACGTCATATAAAAGATAAAATAAATATTTCAATAACTTCAGGTGAAAATTTGTATAAAGTAAATCAATATAATCCATTTTTAATTAATAGAGCGATGGATACAGCATCCATTGATGTAATATGGAATGGGATAAGTGAGTCCAAAAAAATTGCTGAATTAGCAGATTTATATGAAATGAATATCTGTCCTCATAATTATAATGGGCATTTATCAACATTTATTAGCTTGCAATTTTGTTCAATAGTCCCAAATCTTAGAATTGCCGAAGTAGATTTAGATGATGTTCCATGGAGAGATGAGTTATTTACTTCAGTTCCATTAATTGAGAATGGAGATTTTAAATTAACAAAATTACCAGGATGGGGTTGCGATTTAAATGAAGATATTGCATTAAAATTTAAGTGGAATAAATAATTTCATGATGAAAATTGGAATATTAGGACCTGGTGCAGTTGGAAGTTTAGTTGGAGCCTTGCTTTTAAGAAGTGGCCAAGAAGTTATTTTTATTGGTAAAGCAAAAAAAGTTGAATCAATAAATAATTTTGGAATCAATGTTGAAAGTAAAATTTATGGAAACTTTAATGTAAAACCTAATGCATGTAGTAATCTAGTTGAAGATTTAGACATTGTACTTATTACAGTTAAAGGTTGCGACTTGACTAGTGCATTAGATAGAATTCCGTCAGATAAGAAAAAGAAAATTTTATTTATTTCCTTATTGAATGGGATGGGGCATTACGAGATCATAAAAAAATCCGGAATAGAGCATTTTAGTATTGGAACGATAGGTTCTGTAGAAGTTCTTATAGATGATAACAACAATGTCATACATCATTCAAATGTAAAAACACACATTGAATTTTCAGTTGGTTTAGGATATAATCATAAAGATAATTTAACTATAATAATGTTATTAGAAAATGCAGGATTAAATGTTAAATTCATAAAAAGTATTAATGAAGTTATTTGGAGGAAGTTAATCAGACTAGCACCTATATCTATTATCACTTCAATAACTCAATGTTCTTTAGGTATGATTAGGGATAATACAAAATCACAATCCTTAATGTTGCAGATTGTAAAGGAATTTTGTCAAATTTCTTCACTGCATGATTTTGATATTTCACCTGATGAAGTTCTTTCCCAAATTAAATTACTCCCAGATAGATTGACAACTTCAATGCAAAGAGATTTTCAAAATGGAAGAAATACAGAACTTGAAAATATACTTGGAATACCATTGGCTATTGGAAAAAACATGGGACTAAGTCTTCCTGTATTGGATGAATGTTATATTCAGTTGAAAAAAAATCAAATTAACTAATTATTTATTTATTCGATCATGAAAGTTTTAGGTATTATTGGCATTCGATCAGGATCAAAAGGAGTAAAAGACAAAAATATTAAACCACTACTAGGCAAGCCACTTGTAGGTTGGGTAATTGAAGCAGCAAAAAAATCAAAATATTTAAATCGTATTATAGTATCTACAGATTCCGAGAAATATGTTGATGTTGTAAAATCTTTAGGAGCTGAAGCCCCATATCTGAGGCCAAGTAATTTAGCAACAGATGATTCACCTGAAATAGAATATATATTCGATATATTAAATTGGTTAAAAGAAAATGAAGATTATGTTCCTGACATAGTTGTCAGGCTGATGGCAACTGTTCCAATGCAAGAATCTCAAGATATAGATGCACTAATTGAAATTCTAGAAAATGACCAAAATGCAACATCTTCTGTAGTTATTGCAGAAGCAAGACAACATCCGATGAAAGCACTTAAAATAATTAATGACAATATGGGGTCATCAAAATTAGTTAGTTATTTTAATGAATCTGGGCGAGAAGTGACTCCAATAGCAAGGCAAAGCTATGCGAAAGCATATTTTCGATCAAATATTATTGCAAGTAGGATTAAAACTATTTATGAAACAAATTCACTTACCGGAGATCTGGTAAGATATCATATTATTCCACAAGAAAGAGCTATCGATATAGATAATATAATAGACTTTTCTATTGCTGAATTATTACTAGCGAATAAACAAATAAACAATAAATAAAAGACTATGGGCGATTTGATTACGGATGAAGTTTCAGGAATATTAAATTATGTTCCTATTCAGGAATTTAATAGAATAAAAAATCTTAAAATTTCAAATTATGAAAAAGCAATTATCTTTTCAAATTTATGTCGTATAAATACATTATATATGATTGCTAAAGCTGGGTCAGGTCATATCGGCAGCAGCTTTAGTAGTATGGATATTTTAACTTGGTTATATTTATTTGAAATGAAGGGTGATATTAATATAATTAATGAAAATAGCAATGATATATTTTTTTCATCAAAAGGGCATGATGCTCCAGCATTATATTCTGTTTTAATTGGTCTTGGGAAACTTGATTTCGAGTTATTACACAAGCTAAGAAAATTTAAGGGACTACCTGGACACCCTGATATCTCAACACCAAATATTATAACAAATACAGGCTCCTTAGGCATGGGGATTTCAAAAGCTAAAGGAATTGTTTTTGCAAATAGAAGAAATAAGAAAAGTAGTAGAGTTTTTGTGTTAACCGGTGATGGAGAACTCCAAGAAGGACAAATTTGGGAGTCGCTTTTATCAGCAGCTAATAATAAACTTAGTGAAATTATTGTAATAGTTGATCATAATAAATTACAATCAGATACATTAGTATCTAAAGTAAGTGATCTTGGATTATTAGAAGACAAATTTTCTGCATTCGGATGGCATGTCAGCCGTTGTAATGGTAATGATATAAAAGAATTTGCAGAAACCTTAGAAAATATTCGTGAAATAAATGATAAACCTAAAGTAATAATTGCAGATACAATTAAAGGAAAAGGTGTTTCTTTTATGGAACATACATCATTTGATTCAGATGTTGAATTCTATAAATTTCATAGTGGAGCTCCTAGCAGTGATGCTTATTACAGAGCATCTCTTGAATTAATTAATTTAGTAAATAACATATTAATTGAAAAAGGTTTAGAAACAATTATTTTGGAAAATATCAGTCGACCTGTAATTGAGACTCAGAATGATCAAACAAGATTAATACCTGCATATAGCGAGATATTAATTGAACAGGCAAGAAAAAATTCAAAAATAATTGCATTAGACGCTGAC
>JACCDP011570624.1_pt1 | contig 11392 bp, 9 predicted proteins | sample 7445841 | NCBI WGS metagenome assembly JACCDP01 (sample SAMN15323441, study PRJNA562643) | freshwater metagenome | isolation source: river surface water | place: USA:Blue River Watershed | collected 2017-08-17
ATCGGTCCATCCACGTCCTCGGATCGCTCTTCCTTGCTCCGATCGAGACCACTGTGCTTCGATCTTTTGGAGCAACTCCGCGAACTCAGGTCTGAGCCCTTCGAGTGACATCTGTTGGCCTTTGCGCCGCAGGGTGTCGATACAACGCTGGAGCACGATCGCTCCGCCTGTATCCATGGCGGTCACTCCTCCGGCATCGCAGAGCACAGGAGACACATCCGGCCATCGAAGCGCTCGACTTCCTCGCTCCAACTGGGTCAGGTTCGGAAGCACCCACGCCCCGCGGCAGCGGATGATATTATCTTCGACCGAGATCGTTGCCTGTTGTTCCATCAGCCTCAGTTCATCGCCGAACTCGACTTCGCGAAAATCTGAGCGTCATATCCGTCTGATCCTCAGCTCAAGACGGCATTGTAGTTCAGAAGTTCGCTTTACCCACCCTCTAAGATTGTCTTCAGTTCAGCCCCGGTAATGACTTCGCGTTCCAGCACCAGTTTGGCACCCTGTTGGAGTGCGGCTTTCCTTGTTTCCAGCATTTGCCTTACGCGCCCATACTGCTCATCAATGATCCGCCGAACCTCACAGTCGATCTCACGAGCGGTCTCTTCGGAATAGTCACCTTTCTCAGATGCGACGGGAAGTTGGAGGAATTGTGGTTGCCGCTCACGCTCCAATGTGATGGTGCCGAGTTTTTCACTCATCCCATAGGCCTTGACCATACTTTTCGCAATATCGGTGGCCTTGAGGAGGTCGTTCTGCGCCCCTGTTGAGGCCTCGCCGAAGATGGTTTCTTCGGCGATCCGTCCGCCGAGTAACACGGCAACTTTATTCTCCAACTCGGATTTCGTCATGAGAAACCGGTCTTCCGTCGGGAGCTGCAATGTATAGCCGAGCGCCGCCACACCTCGAGGAATGATGGAGATCTTCTGCACCTGATCCATCCCCGGCAACGACATGGCAATGAGGGCATGACCCGTCTCATGGTACGCCACCCGCTCCTTCTCCATCTGATTCACGACGCGATTCTTCTTCTCCAAGCCTGCAATGACTCGCTCGACCGCCTCCTGTAATTCTGAAAAACCAACCTCATCCTTGCCACGACGCACAGCCAGCAAGGCCGCCTCGTTGATGATATTGGCCAAATCGGCTCCGGAGAATCCGGGAGTCATTGCCGCGATCTGCTCAAGATCCGCATCAGGACCCAGCGACACCTGCTTGGCATGTACACGAAGGATGGCGAGGCGACCGATCTTGTCCGGACGGTCCACGACCACATGACGATCGAACCGCCCGGCCCGCAACAGTGCAGGATCAAGAATCTCGGGGCGATTGGTTGCGGCCATAAGAATGACCCCGATGCGCGGATCGAAGCCATCCATCTCGACCAGCAACTGATTGAGCGTCTGTTCCCGCTCCTCATGCCCCATAGGCCCCGCACCACGCGCTTTTCCGAGCGCATCCAATTCATCGATGAAAATGATGCAGGGGGCTTTGAGCTTGGCTTGATCGAAGAGATCACGGACCCGGGCAGCCCCGACCCCAACGAACATTTCGACAAACTCCGAACCGCTGATGCTGAAGAACGTCACGCCGGCCTCCCCGGCCACAGCACGGGCCAGCAGCGTCTTCCCGGTCCCTGGTGGACCGACCAGGAGGATGCCTTTGGGAATCTTGCCGCCGAGTTTGGTGAACTTCTCCGGCGTCTTGAGAAATTCGATCACCTCACGCAGTTCATCCTTGGCTTCGTCCACACCGGCGACATCCGCAAACGTCACCTTGATGTCTTTCTCCACGTAGATCTTGGCTTTCGATTGCCCGACCTGCATGAAGCCACCTTGGGCCTGCCCCAATCGTCGGAAGATAAAGAACCAGATACCAACAAACAGCGCGACCGGAATGATCCAGGATAGAAGATCACGCCAAAATGTGGATTCAATGACGCCGGTAAAGATCACTCCATGCTGATTGAGTTCTCGGACAAGGTCCGGGTCTTCGACTCGGATGGTCGCAAACGCTTTCTGCTCCTTTGATTCGCCCTCAGGTTTCAACGTTCCGGTCAGCATTTGGCTCGTCACCGAGACTTCGGCCACCTTCCCAGCCACCACCAAATTTTTGAACTGACTGTAGGGGAGTTCCTCGACCTTGTTCAGGGCGTGAATAAAGTCATGCACGAGCACCACGGCCATAATGGCGAGGAGCACATACCAAATAGAAAAGGATGTTGTTTTATTCATTGCGCACACCCCAATCCTGAAAGATGAGAATCGCCCCCTGAGAACCGCTAAAACATGAAATAGGCCCCGAGACCGAACGATTCAATCTTCTGGTTGATCGCAAACAGCCCATAGGGGTTAAATCCATGGAAATAGTTTGCCATGATTCGAAAACGCCGGAGCGAGCCCGTTCGGGACCATTCGAATCCACCGAGCACATTGGTGTCGATAATCCACTCGTGTGCCTGTGTTGACTTGAAATCCGCCGACAGCACCGGTGTCACGACCAGCCGGTCGAGGAACGGCACCAAGATCCGTGTACGCATGGATGGAGCCCGTGCTTCAAATCCCCACTGCACCTTCCCACGGCTGAACGTGGCTGGTTCTCGATGCACCAGATACCCACCCCCTCCATAGACACGCAGCCACTTGTAGTCGTAGGACAGAACTGCGTCCACCTCCTCAAGGATAAACGTAATCGGCTTAAATCCTGGATTGGCCCCCAAAAATTCATCGCCGATGTGGCTGCTTTGGTGATAGAAACGCAATCGTGCAGACCAATTGCCTGAGCGCCATGTAATCGGAATACCGACATTGAAGTCCGTGTTGATCAGTTGAGCATTCTTTTCATCTAAGTCGAATTGGGCAAACATTCCGGTGAGCAGGCTGATCTGCCACCCGTTGCACCCGTCCCGCCTCGTGTAAAAGCCGAAGTTTTCTCCGATCGCCACGGACCCGATATTAGAGGTTGTGCGGTCGGTTCGTGACCGCGTCGATCGCCAGTTCGCAAAGAACTGCGGCTGCTTCGGATCCGCCAACAGCGGACGGAAGACGTCGTCGGAAGGAAACGCCTCTCCATCGACTTTGCCATCGGCTTTCTCATAGGCTTGTCCATACCGACAGTCGAGCGGTATCTTGACGTTCGTCCCTTCCGGGTTCTTGTCGCCTATCTCGTCGGCATACGCTGGTCCGACCAACAGGACGTACAGACACAATATTCTGGCAATCCATCGATCGCAAAACAGCACACTCCGGCCCATACCTTTCCTCCCCTTGAGCATTTTTACATGACGTGAGCTGGACACCCCTCATAGGGCCCCTTCGATATCATATTGTGGGAGGAAATTCATAGAGATCGAGGAGCATCATTGGCCGGAATCACGCTCGTATGCGCGGCTCGTTGCCCTCACCGTGGAGCTGTTCACTGTTTATCCGCGAGTCCCTCGCACAAACTTCCGGCTCAAGTCCCACTTCCATTGGCTGATCTCCGGCATATCTTCTCCATATTCGGCGATGTACTGCTTGTGCTCGATGCGCTTATCACGGAGGGCCTGCTTGGCATAGTCGGCCTGGGAGCCATGAAGCGGTATCCGATCGATCACATCCGCAACCAGATGAAAGCGATCGATATCGTTCATCACAGTGATGTCGAAGGGAGTGGTGGTAGTTCCCTCTTCCTTATACCCACGCACGTGCAAGTTCTTGTGGTTGGTCCTCCGGTAAGTGAGCCGGTGAATGAGCCAGGGATAGCCGTGGAAGACAAAGATGATCGGCTTATCCGTTGTGAACAAGGCATCGAAATCCCTATCGGACAACCCGTTTGGATGCTCAGCCTGAGGCTGCAGCTTCATCAGATCAACCACGTTGATGACACGAACCCTGACATCCGGCAGATAGGTCCGCATCAAAGACACCGCCGCCAGCGTTTCCATGGTGGGAACATCGCCGCAACAGGCCAGCACCACATCGGGTTCGCTCTCCTTATCATTGCTGGCCCATTCCCAGATGCCGATGCCAGCCGTGCAATGCTTGACCGCAGCATCCATGTCGAGCCATTGGAGTGCTCGCTGTTTGCCCGCCACGATGACATTCACGTGATTGCGACTGCGGAGACAATGGTCGGTGACAGACAGGAGCGTATTGGCGTCGGGAGGCAAATAAACACGGATCACCTCGGCTTTCTTGTTGACGACGTGATCGATAAAACCGGGATCTTGATGGCTGAAGCCATTGTGATCCTGCCTCCAGACATGGGAGGACAATAAGTAATTCAGTGAGGCGATCGGTCGTCGACATGGGATATGGTTGCAGACCTTGAGCCATTTGGCATGTTGATTGAACATCGAGTCGATGATGTGGATGAAGGCCTCGTAGCAGGAAAAGAAACCGTGCCGGCCGGTCAGGAGATACCCCTCCAACCACCCCTGGCATTGATGTTCGCTGAGCATCTCCATGACTCTCCCGTCCGGCGCCAGATGGTCGTCGTACGGAAGGCGGTCCGCCATCCAGGCCCGATTGGTAACTTCCAAGACGTCTTGCCAACGATTGGAATTGTTTTCGTCCGGACTGAAGAGGCGGAAATTCCGACTTCCTACGTTCAGTTTCATCGTATCCCGCAAGAACGCCCCCATCACACGAGTGGATTCCGCTTCAAACACGCCGGGTCCCGGAATCTTGATGGCATATTCCCGGAAATCAGGCAGACGGAGATCTTTGAGCAGCAAGCCGCCGTTCGCGTGAGGATTCGCACTCATACGACGGCTTCCTCTTGGCGCCAGCTCCATCAACTCCGGCTGAAGCGCTCCTGCCTTGTCGAACAACTCGTGGGGCTTGTAGCTCTTCATCCATCGTTCGAGAATTTTGATATGTGCTGCATTGTCCATGTCGCCCATCGGCACTTGATGAGACCGCCAGTAGTCTTCGGTCCGCTTGCCGTCGATCTGCGGTGGACAAGTCCAGCCTTTGGGCGTCCTAAGCACGATCATCGGCCAGAGTGGCCGCTTCATTGAGCGATCTTGGCGCGCAGCGGCTTTGATGCGTCCGATGTCACGCACAATGGCGTCGAGCGTCGCAGCCATATGTTGATGCATCCCCAAAGGATCGCTGCCCTCGACGAAATGGGGGATATACCCGTAGCCGCGCATCAGGTGATCCAGCTCGTCGTGACTGATCCTGGCCAGCACCGTCGGACTCGCGATCTTATACCCGTTCAGGTGGAGAATGGGCAGGACAACGCCATCAGTGACCGGATTGAGAAACTTGTTGGAATGCCAGCTCGTCGCGAGCGGACCTGTTTCCGCTTCGCCATCACCGATGACGCAGGCCGCAATGAGATCCGGATTGTCGAAGACAGCTCCATAAGCATGTGACAATGCGTACCCCAGTTCGCCTCCTTCGTGAATGGAGCCAGGCGTCTCCGGTGCGACATGACTGGGAATGCCTCTGGGAAAGGAAAATTGCTTGAAGAGCTGCTTCATACCGCGCTCATCCTGCGAGACGTTTGGATACACTTCGCTGTACGTACCTTCAAGATAGGCATTGGCCACCAGTCCCGGCCCCCCGTGACCAGGCCCAGTGATATAGATCATGTTGAAGTTGCGTTCCTTGATGATGCGGTTCAGATGGACATAGATGAAATTCAATCCCGGTGTCGTTCCCCAATGGCCCAGCAAGCGCGGCTTGATGTGACCCTTCTTAAGCGGTTTCTTCAGTAATGGATTGTCGTAGAGATAGATCTGGCCGACCGACAGATAATTGGCCGCACGCCAATATGCATCTATCTTCTTCAACTGCTCTGGATTCAATGTCTCCGGCATTGTTGGTTGCATAGTCTCCTCGTATTTCGTCGTCACGACTCGGCTCCGATCAGCTCCACCACGGACCTGGCAATCTCACTTTCTTCATTCGTATGAATGACCCGCACGGTTACCTTGCCACTTTCCTTGGAAATGACGGGTTCGCCGGCCTTATTACGTGCGGAATCGATGATGATACCGAGAAAATCCAATCCTTCACAGATCCGCGCTCGTACGATCGGCGAGTGCTCTCCGATACCAGCGCTGAACACCAAGGTATCCAATCCACCCAAGGTCGCAGCCAACGAACCAATGGCCTTTTTCGCATGATAACAAAACAGCGCGACTGCCTCGGCTGCCCTCACATCGTTCCGTTCTTCCTTAAGAAGGTCGCGCATATCGGAACTGGTCTCCGAGACCCCGAGCAAGCCCGACTCGGTGTTGACCATGCGATGGAACCGATCCACGCTCATACCTTCCGTCCGAGCGAGATAATAGACAAGCCCCGGATCGAGATCTCCCGATCGGCGGCTCATCGGCATGCCTGAGACCGGTGTAAAACCCATGGTCGTGTCGACGGCTCGTCCATTCCTGACCGCCGCCATGCTCGCGCCATTGCCGAGATGGGCCAGAATGACGCGACCCTTCACCTCGTCCGGAGTACCGACCCGCCTCAGTTCTCTCATGAGAAAGGCATAGGACAGGCCATGAAATCCGTATCGTTGAAGGCCCAGCTCTTCATACCGTCGTGGAATCGCCAGGAGACGAGCCACAGACGGCATATCGCGGTGAAAGGCGGTGTCGAAGCAGGCGACTTGCGGAAGCTCCGGATACCGTTGCACCAACCCCCTGATCAATTCGATCTCACCTGGGAGGTGTTCCGGATCATAGGCACTCAGCCGCTGCAACTCGTCCATCACAGCCGATGTCAGCAGTTGGGGAGCACGATAGCGCGGACCGCCATGCACAATCCGATGTCCGACCGCGACCAGTGGGCAACGGGCCAATCGATCGGAGAGACAGGTGAGCAGAGGCTTGATGGCGGCGGCATGGTTCGGCACGGCCACCGCCTGAGGGCCGATCGTGCCTGCTCCCTCGATCGCCCACCTCAGTGTCCCTTCCGGTGATCCAATGCGGTCGATCGAACCGGACAGCTCGCGAACCGGAGCTGGTCCCATGCGAAATAACGCAAACTTGAGCGTCGATGATCCTCCATTGATGACCAGGATCGAGCCGACAGCGAAAGCCGAAAGTGAATGTGTCATGACGGTTCTTTCCTCACATTTGCGATCAAGACCTGCCGTTAGTCACGTCGGAGATACTCCCCGACCAAACGGTACGCATTGTGAAGATATTGAGCCATCATCCGCTGGGTATTGAAAAACCCCCCGTTCAACGCAATCGCCTGCCGCATGATCTCGATGAAGCGTTCACGATCCTTGTAGTAGCACGGCAAGACTTTCCGTTCCAGCTTGTCATACAACGCCGTGGCATGGCAGGCATCTATGTCCCTGCTCGGCTCAAGGCAGCTTTCGATCCGATCACCGATCGCCCATCCGGTCACATCCTCCACATGTCCCTCGACCCACCACCCGTCGAGTACGCTCAGACTCGGCACTCCATTGACCGCCGCCTTCATGCCGCTGGTTCCTGAGGCTTCCATCGGAGGGAGCGGCGTGTTGAGCCACACATCCACGCCGGCACAGAGCAGCTTGGCGAGCGTCATGTCATAATTCGCGAGATACGCGACCCGAACCTTCCCCCGCAAGGCATCGCGGAGCTCATGGATTCTATGAATAATGTGTTTCCCATCCTGGTCACGTGGATGCGCCTTGCCGCCGAAGAGGATTTGGACGGGTCCGACCTGTTCGGCAATCTTGGCCAACCGTTCGATGTCGTGAAAGATCAGAGTCCCTCGCTTGTAGGCCGCCGCCCGCCTGGCAAACCCGATCGTCAACACATCGCGGTCGAAACCAGCATTCGACTCGCGATTCACATAATCGACCACTCCCCGCTTGGCCGCGCTGTGCGCATCCCATATTTCGTGATCGGGAATGCTGATCGCGTATCGAAGCGAGAGTTGATCACGCCGCCAGTCAGGCAGACGCCGGTCGTAGAGCGCCTGAAAGGCGGGGGCGGCCCAGGTGACGGCATGGACCCCGTTGGTGATCGAGTGGATTGGATAGCCGGGGAAGAGGCTGTTCGAGACTTCTCCGTGTTTCATCGCGACCCCATTCACGAACCGTGAGCCGCCCAGCGCAAGTTGCGTCATGTTCAAGCTGTGATCATGTCCACAGGCTTTGAGCCATCCACAGCGCCGGTCGCCGAGCACCCGATGGGCAAGGTCGGGAGGGAATTGATCGTGGCCTGCGGGCACCGGCGTATGGGTCGTAAAGACACACTGTTCCCGAACGGCGTCGATCAGGTCTGTAGGGACACCTTGTTCCTGGGACCGGGGAGCCAGTTTTTCTTCCAGCAAGGCGAGCACAAGGAGAGCCGCGTGCCCTTCATTCATATGGAACCGGCGAAGGTGCCCGTATCCGAGCGCGCGCAGCATCCGAAACCCGCCGATTCCGAGCACGACTTCCTGGCAGAGCCGATAATAATCGTCTCCGCCATAGAGTCTATCTGTGAGAGTCCGGTCCCATGGCTGATTCTCAGGAAGATCCGTGTCGAGCAGGTAGACCAGCACCTCGTTGCCCAGCGCACCTCTCACCCGAAACTGCCAGGCCCCCACGTGCACCGTGCGATTCTCGATTTCGACCGTGACGCGCTGGATCACGGGATTGCAGAAATCGTTGATCGGCCAGGCTACAGGCTCTTCACGTTGCAGGCCCTGGTCGTCCAACCGTTGATAGAAATACCCTCGACGATGCAAGAGAGTGATCCCAACGAGGGGAATTTGGAGATCGGCGGCAGATCGTATGCTGTCTCCCGCGAGCACACCCAGCCCACCCGCATACGTCGGCATGCCGGGATCCAAGCCGATCTCCATAGAGAAATAGGCGACGAGCGGGTTTTTTGTTCCAACCATCTCTCCGATCAGTCCATCAGTCATGGCGAGACCCCTCCACCGTTCTACTCTAAGCAGGTCTCATCCCTAAGACAATCCAAATGCGCTGCGTTGATCTCGCTTTTGTAAACTGACTACGGCCTCAGAAATCTCCACGTGGAGACCTAGGGCGAAGTAATCGCCACTCATTGAAATCGACGACAGATTGTGGGGGAGCAGTACTAACATCCTTGCTGCTCGAGCTCAGAAAATGAACGGCCTCCATACGATGAACAAATCGAACACCACTGGTTTTATGACAGTCGCTCTGAGCATCCCTTCGACCGCGTCGCATAGGCGACGAACCAGGGCATGAGAGCAAACAATCCCAACATCACGAAGTAGGCCGTTCCCGCCACCGGGTCGAAGGCTTCGATGTACTGACTCAACGACAGACCGCGAATCCAGAGGATCACTGTGAAATCAAGCGCGAGAATCATAGCCAACGCCATGCCTCCCATACCAAGCCGACTCAATGCCGTGGGCGGGACCTGGAACTGATGAGTCACCCATCGGGCTGACAGAACCACGATAGCCAGCATGACTGGCATTTCAAACAACTCAGCCGTTCGCGTTCCAACAGCTGGAACAAGCCACAGCACGCGTATAGTCCCTAATACGAACCCGGCACCGAACACGAGGGCGAAATAGATCCCGGCGGTTTTGACAATCCGATGACTCTTCACTGAAACTCCTTCGAAACGGCTACATGCTCAGCTCGAATATCGACCGGATTGACGATTGATAGTTTTCAGAACAGGTGTTCGATCTCGCCCTTCGCCCGAGCCAGATTGATCCGAGAGGCGTTGAAGCGAAACAGCGCTTGGATCTGATTGTCGCGGGCGCGCGTCACGGACGTTTGGGCGTTCGTTACTTCAATGTTGGTCGTCAGCCCAGCAGCGAAACGATCACGTGCAAATGTCAATTCCTTAGCAGCTAAGTCGATTCCCTTCTGCGCCACCGCGACTTGCTGCTGAGACGACTCCAGCGTCAGCAGGGCGTTCCGGACTTCCAGGTGGACTTGATCGGATACGTCCTTCATGCGAATCGATTATTGACGCACCCGACTGCCAACGGCTCCACAGACCCGCCCGAGTGTACTGATCCGTCACGTCACTGCTTCTCGATCACAGTTTGAAGCCTTAACAGCATGTTCCTTCTGACGTGAGCCGTGACGTCAGACTGGCTTTTCCAATCCTCCTTCCCTGGGTGGCGCATATATTCCACCAAACCCTCCGTCCAGAATTACGACACGTGGCTTGCCGTTCACCATACATCCTTCATGAGCACGGACCTGCATCCCCGAGAGGTACGTTCGCCATAAGTGGCTACTTAAGGACCATGCGATGGTTTCCGTCTTGAACAGGGTACGGTCGATGTCAACCAGTCAAGGGGTAGAACCCAGCCAGGAACAATGGCATTCGACGGACCGCGATCACTACAGGAATCTCCGCCACAACATTCTAATACGTAGGGTACGGACCCCGTCTCGTATCCAATGTCACCTCGATTTGGCCCGCCCGCTTCAACAGTTCGAGGGCCAAAAACACCTGATTCCAGTTCAAGTCCGGACAGAGCTGCGTGACTTCGTGCAACGGGCGGGCTGTGCCTAGCTGCTCCAGCATGGATCGCACCCGATCAACCACGGTCGCTTCCTGCATAACCCGCCTCCTTTTCTCGTCCTCTGTAGTTGGAAGCACATCCGATGCCCGCCGTGGAGTTTGAAATGGTCTTGACGCACAAACCATCGAGACGTCAGACGTTACAAGCGATTCTTGAGATGGCTCGCAAGATGGAGGTCGATGGAATGCCGGCTCTTGATCGTTTGATGAGCTGATTCTCAAGAGTGCTGTGTACGTCGCCGCTCGGTCAGGCATGCCTCATTGAAGGAACACGAATCGCGATCCTCAGAAATGATGATAGGGTTGACCCGCAATGTGGTCACCAAACATACCTCCACGCGCCACCTGTTGCCTCGCCATCAGCTCCATGTCAGCACAATGGTTGAAATATTTGCGCAATCCCTGGAGAACCATGTGCGGTCATCGACGAGGAGCACCCGAATGCGTTTCGTCGGCATATGATCCTCCTGCTCGATGTTCTGAATCCCGAAGGCGAAGCCTGGAAGCTTCCCGCTTCAAACGGACAGTCGATTTCGGGTTGTTCCGGTGCGCTTCGAACTCGATCGAAGCATATCGTCAAAGAGGTGTCTCATTTCGTCCTGCTCGTCCTTCCACAGGTTCTGCCCGATGGCAGCATAGAAGAGCGATGAGGCAGTGCAAACTAGGGATTGGCATTATTTTCTATGGGAACATTGCTGGGACTACAGTTAGAGGCCCTAATATTGGCAGCAAGGTGCCACGCTCCCGCCCGCAAAATGGGCTCACGCGACGGGGGAGACGTCCTTAAGCACCGTGAGCATGGTCCGGTAGAGCTGGTCGACCGCAGCTTCTTTCGTGAGTAATGTTGCGGCGCCGGCCTTGGTCATCGCGTCGTGATTGTCGTCGCCGGCGTTCACAGACAGCCCTATTACGATGATGTGGGGATCGCGG
>JACCDP011295271.1_pt1 | contig 11389 bp, 10 predicted proteins | sample 7445841 | NCBI WGS metagenome assembly JACCDP01 (sample SAMN15323441, study PRJNA562643) | freshwater metagenome | isolation source: river surface water | place: USA:Blue River Watershed | collected 2017-08-17
GACTTCGGCATCGCCGCGCGCGTGTCGTCGGGCGCTGCGGCGCCGGCGCGCATCATCGGCACGCCGGGCTATATCTCGCCCGAGGCGGCGGCCGGCGCGGCGCCACATCCGCAGATGGATGTGTTCGCGGCGTCCGTCATGCTGGCCGAGCTGCTCAGCGGCCAGCGCCTGAACCACGACACCGACCCCTGGCGCGCCGTGCAGCGCGTGCGCACGACCGACCTGGTGTTGCCGTCGGGGCTGGGCAGTGATGTGGACGACGCGCTGCGTGCCATCGTGCAGCGCGGCCTGGCACGCGACCCGGCAGCGCGCTGGCCGGGCGCGCGGCAGTTGCACGATGCACTCGCCGCCTGGCTGCGCCCGACGGCTGAGCCCGATGCCGACGCGCAGGACGCGCCCGTGCTGGACTTCCTGCTGCGCCGCATGCGCCACAAGAGCGACTTCCCGGCGCTGTCCGAGGCCATGCAGCGCATCCAGCGGCTCACGCAGTCCGAGCACGAGAGCCTGGCCAGCCTGTCCAACGAGATCCTGAAGGACGTGGCGCTCACGCAGAAGTTGCTGCGCCTGGTCAACACGGCGGCCTACCGGCACACGGGCGGCGGCGGCATCAGCACGGTGTCGCGGGCCGTTGCGCTGATCGGCTTTGCCGGCATCCGCAACCTGGCGCTGAGCCTGGTGTTGCTGGAGCGCATGGAGAACAAGGGCCATGCCCAGCGGCTGCGCGAGGACTTCCTGCGTTCGCTGATGGCGGCATCGGTGGCGCGCGAGCTGTGCACGGTGGAGCGCGAGGCCGAGGAGGCCTTTCTGGGCGCCATGCTGCACCACCTCGGCCGCACGCTCACCGAGTTCTACTTCCCCGAGGAGGCCGAGACCGTGCGCCGCCTTGCCAGCCCGGTGGACGACGGCCCCGCGCTCAGCGAGGCCACGGCTTCGGCCCAGGTGCTGGGCATGAGCTACGAGGCGCTGGGCCTGGGCGTGGCGCGCCAGTGGGGGCTGCCCGACAGCCTGCAGCGCGCCATGCGCCGCCCGCCCGGTGAGCCGCCGCTGCGCCGCGTGGACGACCCGGCCGAGCGCCAGCGCTGGCTGGCCCGGGTGGCCAACGACATGGCCGACCTCATCCTCAACACGCCGCCCGAGCAGGCCCATGCCAAGGTGCGCGCGCTGGCGCAGCGGCACGCGCGCGCGCTGGGCCTGGGCGTGGACGCGTTCGAGAAGGCGGCCGATACGGCGCGCCAGCGCCTCACGCAGGCCACCGAGGCGCTGGAGCTGCGGCTGCCGCAGCACTCCAAGGTGCAGCGCCTGCTGGCGCCGTTGCAGCCGTCGGTGCAGGACTCGCTCACGCAGCTGGAGCTGGCGCCGACGCTGGTGCTGGACCGCCACGACGCGCCTGGCCAGCCCCAGGGGGCGGCCGCTGCCAGCGAGCTGCTCGCGGCGGGCGTCCAGGAGATCACCGACGCGATGGTGCACAGCTTCCAGCTCAACGCCGTGCTGCGCATGATCCTGGAGACCATGTACCGCGCGCTGGGGTTGCGCCGCGTCATCTTCTGCCTGCGCGATGCCCGCGGCCAGATGCTGAGCGGCCGCCTCGGGGTGGGGGACGATGTCGAGCGCCTCGCGCCGCTGCTGCGCGTGGACCTGACCGCGCAGCCGCCCGACCTGCTGGCCGCCGTCTGCCTGAAGGGGGCGGACACCCTCATCCAGGATGCTCGCGCGCCCAACATCGCCGCGCGGCTGCCCGCCTGGGTCGGAGACGAGATGCAGGCGCAGAGCTTTCTGCTGCTGCCGCTGGTGCTCAAGGGCGCGCCGCTGGGCCTCATCTACGCGGACCACCCGCGGGCCGGCGCCGTGGCGCTCGACGACAAGCAGCTGTCGCTGCTGCGCACGCTGCGCAACCAGGCCGTGATGGCCTTCAGGCAGGCCGCCGGCTGAGGCGGCCGCCTCCGCGCGCTGCGCGGGCAGTCAGGGCGCCGGGTCGCCACTGCCCTACAGGGGCGTAGGGCCCGTCCCACAACCCACGAGGCCCGAGGCCGACCTCCGGCCCGTGGCCCCTCCGACCCTGGCCGCCACGCTGCTTGCGAATACTGCATGGGCAGCCCGCTGCAACAGAGCCGACCCGGTGGCCCGCCGCCGAACGGCCCGTTCATAACCAGGAGTTCCAGATGAATCCGCAATCGATGAAGACCAAGGGCCGTGTCGTCCTCGTGGCGTGCGCCGCCGCTGCGCTGGCGGCCTGTGCCTCGGCCCCGGAGCCCAAGGAGCAGATGGCGGTCGCCAATTCGGCCGTCGACCAGGCTACCGGCAACGCCGCCGAGGCCCCGGCCGAATTGGCCACCGCCCGCGACAAGCTCGCACGCGCCAACGCCGCCATGGCCCGCCAGGACTACGTTGCCGCCCGCCAGCTGGCCGATGAAGCCGCTGCCGACGCAGCACTCGCCCAGGCCACGGCGCGCTCTGCCCGCGCCGGCCGTGCGCTCGCCGAAGTGCGCCAGAGCATCCAGCAGCTGCAGAGCCAGCTGAACCGTTCCTGATCATCCGAAAAACGAGGAGCCACCATGAGAACCACCGCCACCCTGACCGCCCTGGCCGCCGCCGCCCTGATGGCCGCTTGCGCCAGCGCCCCCACCGTCACGCCGGGCCTGCAGCAGGCCCGCGCCACGGTGCGCAGCGCCGAGTCCGACCCGGCTGCGCTGAAGTACGCATCGCTGGATGTGAAGAAGGCGTCTGACTCGCTCAAGCGCGCCGAGGAACTGAGCGCCCACCGCGAAGCGCCGGCCGACATCGACTCGGCGGCCTATGTCGCGACCACGCAGGCCCGCACGGCGCTGGCACTGGCCAAGGCCGCACGCGAGGAGGAGGCCATCAAGACGGCCGAGGCCGACCGCGAGCGCGCCCGTGCCGACGCCAATGCCCGCCGCGCCAACGTCGCCCAGGCCCAGGCTGCCAATGCGCAGATCGCAGCGGCCAACGCCAGCGCCGATGCCGACGCCGCACGTCAGCAGGCTGCGAGCGCGCAGGCCGACGCCGCCACCGCCCAGGCCCAGGCCGCCGCGCTGCAGCAGGAGCTGGCCGAACTGCAGGCCAAGCAGACCGACCGCGGCATGCTCGTCACGCTGGGCGACGTGCTGTTCGAGTTCGGCCGCGCCGAGATCAAGCCCGGCGCGCAGACGGCCGTGGCCAAGCTGGCGCACTACCTGAACCAGCATCCGGACCGCCGCATCCTGATCGAGGGCTTCACCGACAGCGTCGGCAGCGACTCGGCCAACCTGACGCTGTCGCAACGCCGCTCGCAGGCCGTGGCCGACGCGCTGCGCGCCCAGGGCGTGGACGCCTCGCGCATCAGCACCCGCGGCTACGGCGAGCAGTACCCGGTGGCCAGCAACGAGAGCTCGTCGGACCGGGCGCTGAACCGTCGCGTCGAGGTCTACATCTCGAACGACAGCCAGCCGGTCCGCGCGCGCGGCTGAGCCTGACCCCAGCGCGGCCCGCCGGGCCGCGCTGCCAACCCGTCCAAGGAGATCGCGATGACCATCACCTTCACCCCGCTGCGATGCGTGGCTGCCACCCTGCTGGCCTTGGGTGCCGTGGCTTCCCAGGCCGCCCCTGCCGGCAAGCCGTTGGACCCGGCGCGTCTGCAGTACGAGCGTGAGCGCGCCGACTGCATGATGGGCCGCACCCACCAGCCGCGTAACGTCTGCTTGCGTGAAGCTCGCGCGGCCTACGCCCAGGCGCGCAGCGGCCAGCTCAGCCGCGCGAACGATGGCCCGCAGCAATGGCAGGCCAACGCGCTGCAGCGCTGCCAGGCGCAGCCGCCCGAGGAACGTGACCTGTGCGAGCGCCGCGTGCGCGAGGGGCAGGTGGTGGGCAGCGTCGACGGCGGCGGGCAGATCACCACGCTGACGATCCGCTCGACCGACATCGATCGTTCGTCGGGCAGCTGACACCCGGCGGGGCTGGCCGCCGCACAGCAGGCGGTGCCATGGCGCCGGCTGCCCCGGCCAGCTGGCCTTGGATGTCCAGGCGCCTGCCCAGCTCGCGCCGGTGTCGGCCGGCACCGCGGCCGCGACGATTTCCACGGGCCCAAGTGGGCGAAGCCGTGGTTGCCGAGCGCCCTGCCGGCGTCGCCGATGGCTGCATGGCGGTCGCGCTGCCCTCGCACCAGCAGGTGGCCATCTTTGACGAAGCCGTCGCCTCGGTACTGTGCTGCTTCAGCGCAGCCAGCAACCGGCGGTTCAGCGTCTCGCCTCTGCCGCCGCCCAGGTCGGTCAGGCCTTCTTCACGAACTCCGACTTCAGCCCCATCGCGCCGATCCCGTCGATCTTGCAGTCGATGTCGTGGTCGCCATCGGTGAGGCGGATGTTCTTGACCTTGGTGCCGACCTTCACGACCAGCGACGAGCCCTTGATCTTCAAGTCCTTGATGACGGTCACGGTGTCGCCGTCCTGCAGCACGTTGCCCACGGCGTCCTTGATCACGCGGGCCTCGTCGGCCGCTGCGGCGGGTGCCGCCTGGGCTGACCACTCATGGCCGCACTCGGGGCAGCTCAGCTGGTCACCATCCTGGTAGGTGTAGGCGGAATGGCACTTCGGGCAGGCGGGCAGGGTGGACATGGCGGCTCCTGTAGAGCGTGACTAAAGAAAAAGCCCCATCCGCTTGCGCGAATGAGGCTTTGATTTGGCTCCCCGACCTGGGCTCGAACCAGGGACCTACGGATTAACAGTCCGGCGCTCTACCGACTGAGCTATCGAGGAACAGAGCCCACGACTATAGCAGTTTTTTCGGCCGCGTCACAGTTTGATCTCGAGACTCGCACGGAAAGTTCGCGGCGCGAGCGGGTAGAGGTAGCTGTGCTCGTACTGCCAGGGCGACTCGCGCCAGGCGCGGCGGTTGGCGAGGTTGTCGACGGCGGCACGCCAGATCCAGGTCTGGTTGCCCGCGCCCTGCAGGTAGCGCAGGCCGGCGTCGGCGACGGTCCATGCGGGCACCGAGACGCTGTTGTCGGGCGTCGCGTAGCGCCGCCCCTCGTAACGCAGGCCGAGCTGTGCTTGCAGGCCGGGCAGCAGGTCCTGGCGGACCTGGGCCTTGATGGCGCTCTGCGGCACGTTGGGTGGCGTGCGGCCGTTGGTGCTGGCGTCGCTGCTGCCTTCACGGCGTGCGTGCAGCCACGTGGCGCTGGCGAACACGCCGCCGCCCTGCCACTTCAGGTCGGCGCTGGCTTCGAGGCCGCGGTGGCGCTCGTCGCCGTCGATGCGGCGCTCGCAGCTGTCGACGTCACCGCAGGCTGCGAAGCCGGGCAGCGCGATGTCCTGCGACGCCGGTCGGCGGATGTCGAACACCGTGAGTGCGCCTTCGACGCGTTGCGTGCCGGTCTTCAAGCCGACCTCCGTCTGCCGGCTCTTCAGCGCGGGCAATGCCTGGCCGTGGTTGATGTACATCGGCAGGTTCGGTGCGACCTGGCTCTCGATGCCTTGGCCCCAGCTGGCGTAGAGCAGCCAGTCGGCGGCGATGGCATGGCTCACGGCCAGCCAGGGCGTCGTCACGCCTTGCGAGTAGTTGGTGGGTTCGGAGCCGTCGGTGCCCACGCTCCGGCGGTGCAGCCGGGTGTGGCGCAACCCGAGCCAGGCGCTCGTGCCCGCCCCAAGCGCCACGTGATCGCGCAGGTAGAGCTCGTTGCTGCGTTCGTCGCGGTTGGTGTTGGCGTAGGCGAGCGTGGGGTCGGCCGGCGTCACCGCGCTGCCGTCGATGTTGCCGGCGCCGACGCCGTTGTAGGCCTGGCCCTGCGAGCGGCTCTTGAAGCGGCTCGTCAGCCCACCGACGGTGACGTCATGGCGCAGGCCCGCGAGCTGCAGCGGGCCGCTGGCGGACAGGTCCAGTGCCGTCGTGTTGCGGTGCTCGCGCTCACTGCGAAAGTCGTAGAGGTCGTAGCTGCCATCGGGGCAGAAGCTGGAGGCGTAGTAGGTGCCGTCGGCGGCCGTGCAGCCGAAGGCGTAGGCGAGCCGGTCGTCGGTGCGCAGGCGTTGCAGGCCCAGCGACGCCTGGGCGCGCCAGTCGCCGGCCAGCTTCTGCTGCACGCGCAGCGATGCGTGCGTGTTGTCGAAGACGACGGGCTGGCTCCAGGGCTGGTTGTTCAGGTTGAGGTTGGGGTCGATGCGCTTGGCGTCGGGCAGCGTGTTGCCCAGCAGGCTGAAGGCTTGCTGGCTGGGCTGGGCCTGGCGGTTGAACTCGACCTCGGCTTCGAGGAGGGTGTCGGCGCTGACGCGCCAGTCGGTGGCGACGGCGACGGTGTTCGAGTGGCCCTGGCTGTTGCGCAGCGTCGGCTCCAGGTGGGCGGCCGCGAGGTTCACGCGCAGGCCGAACTCGCGTTGGGCGCCCAGGCGCTGCGAGTGGTCGACGCTGGCCTCCACCGTGCCGCCCTGGATGGCGCCGACGGCGAGCGTCGTGGCGTCGTCGGCCAGCGGGCGCTTGACGACGAAGTTCACGAGGCCGGCGGGCGAGCTGGTGCCGGCCTGGATGCCGGAGCTGCCTTTCAGGATCTCGAGGCCCGACTTGTTGACCAGCGACAGCGCGGTCTCGCCGCTGATCGGCAGGCCGTCGCGGCGCAGGTTGAAGCGGTTGTCGAGATCGAAGCCGCGGATCTTCAACTGCGACCAGTAGCCGACGGGGTTGTAGGCATCGGAGACCGACGCATCCAGCTTGGTGATGCCGGCCAGCTGGTTGATGCCCAGGTCGTCCAGCCGTTCGGCGGACAGGCTCAGCGCCTGCATGGGCAGCTTGGCCGGCGGTTCGCTGAAGCCGGTCAGCGACGGCGCGGCTTCGGCGGCCTTGCCGGTCACGGTGACGGCGGGCAGCGTCTGGGCGGCAGCGAGGCCGGAGGCGAGCAGGGCGGTCGCCGTGGCGATGTGGGAAAGAGAGGAGCGTGCCATCGGAATGCGAAGCGATGGCAGGTCGGCAAACGAGAACGCGCCAGGCCCGGAGACGGGTGATGGAGGGCCGGGCGGGTCGGCTGCTTCCCTGCGCGAGGATTACCTCAATCAGGTTCAAAGGGACTGTCTCAGTCGCACTGGCCGTGGCCGGTGCAACACCCCTAGCGAAGCGCGCTGCCAGAAGCAGCGCGTGGGCGGCATTCTATGGGCTGGCCGCCCGCCGGTACGGGCGCGCCGAGTCAAGCAGCGCTGGTGGCCTGGTCAGTCGATGGCGGGGGGCGTGACGCCGAGCCGCTCATGCAGCTTGGGGCTGGTCGTCGTGTACTGCAGGTGGATGGTTTGCCCCGGGAACACGCGCTCGGCGGCCGCGAACGCCGCGAGCGTGGCTTCGTGGAAGCCGCTGACCAGCAGCTTGCGTTTGCCGGGGTAGTGATTGATGTCGCCGACGGCGTACACGCCGGGCAGCGAGGTCTCGAAGCGGGCGGTGTCGACCGTGACCAGCTTGCGCTCCAGCGCCAGCCCCCAGTCGGCGATGGCGCCCAGGCGCGGGCTCAGGCCCAGGCGCACCAGCAGCAGGTCGGCCGCCAGCGCCTGCGTTTGTGCGTCGGCGTCGAGGATGTCCAGCCCTTGCAGCTGGTCACCGGCCAGTCGCAGTGCCACCGGCTGGCCGACGGCAACCTGCACGCGGCCGGCGTCGCGCAGCGCCTGCAGGCGGGCCAACAGGTCGGCCGGGGCCTTGAAGGCGTCCTTGCGGTGCACCAGCGTCACCTCGGCGGCGAGGCCGGCTTCGGCGAGCTGGACGGCGGCGTCCACGGCCGGCGCCTCGCCACCCAGCACCAGCACGCGCCGGCCGTTGGCGTCGAGGCCGTCGAGCTGGTGATGGATCTGCCCGCCCTCGAGCGCCTCGGCACCGTCCAGGCGCAGGCGCTTGGGCTGGAAGGCGCCCACGCCGGCCGCGATGAACACGGTGCGCGCCAGCCATCGCGTGCCCGTGGTCGATTCGACCCGGTAGCGGCCATCCGGCTGGGGCAGCAGCGCCGTGATCTCTTGGCCCAGGTGCATCGCCGGCGCAAAGGGGCGGATCTGCTGCTGCAGCCGCTCGATCAGCTCACGCCCGCTGCACATCGGCAGGCCGGGCACGTCGTAGATGGGCTTGTCGGCGTAGAGCTCGGCGCACTGGCCGCCCACGTGGGGCAGGGCGTCGACCACGTCGGCGCGGATGCCCAGCAGCCCGAGCTGGAAGACCTGGAACAGCCCCACCGGGCCCGCGCCGACGATGACGGCGTCGGTCTCGATGATCGGAGTGGTACTGCTGTTCGTCATGGCGATGTCGCCTCAAGGGGTTTGGCGAGCGCTTCGCGCCTCGCGCCATCCAACGAGTCCCGCCGATCTGGCCTTGCCAGGCGGCCGGGAGTGCCCCCTTGAGGGGGCGCGCGAAGCGCGTAGGGGGCTCGTTTCTAGCGGATCAGTTCGGGCAGCTTGCCCGTCTTGTCCTTCCACTCTTCGGCGTCGGGCAGGGCGGGCTTGCGCTTGGTGATGCTGGGCCAGTTCTTGGCCAGGTCCGCGTTGATCTTGATCATGTGGATCTGGTCGCCCGGCACATCCTCCTCCGGCATGATCGCGTTGACCGGGCACTCGGGGATGCAGACGGCGCAGTCGATGCATTCGTCCGGGTCGATGGTCAGGAAGTTCGGGCCTTCGCGGAAGCAGTCGACCGGGCAGACGTCGACGCAGTCGGTGTATTTGCAGCGGATGCAGGCTTCGGTGACGACGTGGGTCATGAGCGGCTCTGATTGTTAAGGTGCCCCGGTTCGGGCGAAACGACGATTTTATTGGAGGCCGGGAGCGCGCCCGTCCCAACGATGAGAACGGCGGGGCGGCCGCCGTGAACAGGTGCAGCGTCGGCGAGGTCGCGGAGCAGGTGTTCGCTGGTCTGCGCATCGGCGCAGCCGGCGCGGCTGACGACCAGCGCGGGCGTGTCCGGCGGCCAGCCGGCGGCCAGCAGTTTCGGGCCCAGCGTGTCGAGCTGGCGGCCGGCCATGTAGAAGACTTCGGTGTCGGCCGACAGCGCCGCGCGCAGCTCGCCCTCGGCCGTCATGGCCGTCGTGAGGCTCACATTGCGACCGCGGCCGCGGCGCGTCAGCGGGCGTTGCGTCAGCGCGGCGGCGGCGGAGGCAGCCGTGACGCCGGGGATGACCTCGCTGGCGATGCCGGCATCGGCCAGGGCCTGCAACTCTTCTTCAAGACGGCCGAAGACGCTGGCGTCGCCGCCCTTGAGCCGCACGACGACGGCATGGTGCTGCGCGGCCTGCACGAGCAGCGCGTTGATTTCGGCCTGCTTGGCCGAATGCTCGAAGCCGCGCTTGCCGACGGACACCCAGCGGGCCTGCGGGGCGAGGTCTTGCAGCGCCGGGTCGGCCAGGGCATCGGCCAGCACGACGTCGGCCGTGGCAAGCGCGCGGGCGCCGCGCACCGTGATGAGGTCTGCCGCGCCGGGGCCGGCGCTGACGAAGATCACGCGGCCCGTCACCGGCACACCCGTCGCGCTTCGTGCGGCCCCGCCAAGCGGCAGCGAGCTTGCTCGGGGCGGCCCGGCGCGGCGCTCCTGCCCATCACCAGTCCTCTTCGGTAGTGGCGGCCTGGCGATCCACCAGCAGCGCGCCGCTGGTGCGGTGGCTGGTGGGGTCCACGACGATCAGCGCGCCGCCGACGCGGTTGTCGGCAAAGGGCTGGACCGGCAGCTCATGCTGCACTTCCATCTGCACGCGGCCGATCGTGTTGACGGGCAGTTCGTGGGCGTCCTGCGGTGTCAGCGAGTTGATGTCGAGCACGGAGTCGATCGCCGAGATGCGCGCCTGCACCCAGCGGTTGCCGTGGCGCACCCAGTATTTGCGGCCGGGCTTGGCGGGCTCGGTGTCCAGCCAGGCCAGCGTGGCCGGGAAGGTCTTGGCCTGCGCGGCCGTGTTCGGCGTGACGATCCAGTCGCCACGGCTCACGTCCAGCTGGCGGTCCAGCACGAGGCCGGCCGAGTCGCCAGCGGCGGCGCTGGCGACCGTCTCGCCGGCCAGGCGCACTTCGATGACCACGGCGCTCTGCTTCGACGGCAGCACCTCGATGGTGTCGCCGGCCTTCACCGCGCCGTGGGCGATGCGGCCCCACAGCACGCGCGGCTGCACGCCGGTGCCTTGCGACTGGTAGGCGTCCTTCTGCACGTATTGCACGGGCAGGCTCAGCGGTGCGTCGGTGCGCTCGGTGCTGCTGGGCAGACGCTCCAGCACCTGCAGCAGGCTCTCGCCCGTCCACCAGTCGGCGGCCAGCGGCTGCGTCACGTTGTCGCCGCGCAGCGCGCTCACCGGCACCGTGGCGGCCACGTTCAAGCCGGCGGCGGCGGCGAACGTGTCCAGCGCCGCCTTGACCGTGGCGAAGCCCGCGCCGGGGGCGGCCAGCGCGTCGATCTTGTTGACACGAACACGAGGCTGGGCACGCGCAGCAGCTGGGCCAGCAGCGAGTGGCGGCGGGTCTGCGGCAGCAGCGTGACTTCGTCTTGCGTCAGGTCCAGCTTGGTGATGTCCACCAGCACGACGGCGGCGTCGCTGCCGGCGGCGGCCGTGACCATGTTGCGCGTGTACTGCTCATGGCCGGGGGCGTCGGCAATGATGAACTTGCGCGTCTTGGTGGCGAAGTAGCGGTAGGCCACGTCGATGGTGATGCCTTGCTCGCGTTCGGCCTCCAGGCCGTCGGTCAGCAGGCTCAGGTCGATGGGCCGGCCGGCGGCGCGGCGCTCCAGCGTGTCGAGCTGGTCGGCCAGGATGGCCTGGCCGTCGAACAGCAGGCGGCCGATCAGCGTGGACTTGCCGTCGTCCACTGAACCCGCGGTCAAAAATCTCAGAGCTTTCATGTCAGTTCTCATTGCCCGTTAGCGCCGACGCCATTTGCAGGCGCATCTCAAACCCAGCGGCTGCCGCGGAACCGGCTTTGCCGGGCCGCTGGCAGCGCCCCCTTGAGGGGGCTCGCGAAGCGAGTAGGGGGTGGGTCAAAAGTAGCCTTCCTTCTTGCGCTTCTCCATGGAAGCTTCACTGGTGCGGTCGTCCATGCGCGTGGCGCCGCGTTCGCTGACGGTGACGGTCAATGTCTCGGCGACCACTTCGGTCGCGTTGGCGGCCGGGCTTTCGACCGGGCAGGTGCAGGTCATGTCGCCCACGGTGCGAAAGCGCACCTGCACCGTCTCGACGGCTTCGCCTTCCAGCGGCGGCGTCACGTCGGTCAGCGGCACGAGCAGTCCCTTGCGGCGCATGACCTGGCGGTCGTGCGCGTAGTACATGGGCGGCAGCGGGATGTTCTCGCGGGCGATGTAGAGCCACACGTCCAGCTCGGTCCAGTTGCTGATGGGGAAGCAGCGGAAATGCTCGCCCGGGCGGATGCGCGTGTTGAACAGCGTCCACAGCTCGGGGCGCTGCTCCTTGGGCTGC
>JACCDP010400916.1_pt1 | contig 11386 bp, 8 predicted proteins | sample 7445841 | NCBI WGS metagenome assembly JACCDP01 (sample SAMN15323441, study PRJNA562643) | freshwater metagenome | isolation source: river surface water | place: USA:Blue River Watershed | collected 2017-08-17
ACCAAGAAGAATTAGGATTCACGGCCAAGGTTCCTCGTTGGGCCATTGCCTACAAATTCCAAACTGAAACTGCCTGCACGCAACTCACCGGCATAACCTACCAAGTGGGTAGAACGGGGGCCATTACTCCTGTAGCCGAATTAACCCCTGTAGCGTTGCTCGGCACTACCGTAAAACGGGCAAGCTTGCACAACGCCAATGAAATTCAACGGTTGGGAATTTCAGTGGGCGATTATGTTTTTGTAGAAAAAGGAGGAGAAATTATCCCAAAAATTGTGGGGATTGATTTCTCAAGACGCTCACAAACGGCACAACCCGTGGAATACATCACCCATTGCCCAGAATGTGGATCCACTTTAATTCGAAACGAAGGCGAAGCCCAGCATTACTGCCCCAATTCGGAAGAGTGCCCCCCGCAAGTAATAGGGAAAATTGAGCATTTCGTATCTCGAAAAGCCATGGACATCCAGAGTATCGGCAGCGAAATGGCCGAAACCTTATACCAACAAGGATTGGTAAAACGAATTCCAGACTTGTACGATATTCAGATCGATCAATTGTTGGCCTTGGATCGAATGGGACAAAAATCGGCTCAAAATATAATCGATGGATTGCAGGCCAGTAAATCACAGCCATTCGAACGCGTACTGTTTGGCTTGGGGATACGATATGTAGGCGAAACCGTTGCGAAGAAACTTTGCCAAGCGCTACTTACCATTGAACGATTGAAGGAAGCTACGCTAGAAGAACTTACCCAAATTGATGAAATTGGTCAGCGCATCGCAGAATCATTGGTGTCTTATTTCCAAGAAGAAAAAAATCTTGCCGATATTCAAAAATTACAAGCCCACGGTTTGCAATTTGCAACCCAAGCCAAGGAGAGCATGGGCGATTCATTGCAAGGAAAAATATTTGTAATATCCGGTGTTTTCGCCAATTTTGAACGAGACGAACTCAAAGCAATGATCGAATCTTACGGTGGGAAAATAGGTTCAGGGGTTACCGGAAAAACCAACTATTTGGTGGCCGGCGATGGAATAGGTCCGTCCAAGTTGCAAAAGGCACAGGATTTGAAAATAACCATCATCGACGAACAACAATTATTAAATTTAATTCACCATGAGTAAAACGGGACTGGTAACATCCATCATTGGCAAGCTCCACAAGCGGAAAGCCCGTCAATTCAGCAAATTATACTTCGCCCCCAATTACCAAAGGGCAAAATCCTTTGCCTTGGTATGGAATGGAAATGCGTCTACGGCCGATAAAATTCAAATTCAAGAATTCATCAAGGAATTGCTGTCCGATGGCAAGCAAGTTACTCGCTTGGTTTATTTCGATGTAAAGAAAAAAGAAGAGTTGCCCTTGGTACCCGAGTCGAACACCTATTACGTGGGGAAATGGGATTTCGACAGAACCCGATTCCCTAAAAGCGAAGCCATGAAAAATGTGCTTAGGAGGGATTACGACTTTCTAATTTCCTTTGATTTAACAGGCGATTGGCATTATGTGGGGATGGCAGCCGTTGGCAAGGCGGCTTGTAAAATAGGCTATTACCAACCCCAGCATTTGAGTATATACGACATTCTACTCCGTCAAAATTCGGAGAAGCCCACTTTGAATCAGTACCTTTGCAGTGTCAAAGAAACTTTAATGAAATTAGGATGAAAGAGTTATTGGGAACCGGAACGGCGTTAATCACACCCTTCAAAAAAGATTTCACTATCGATTTTGAAGCCCTTGGAAATATCGTAGAGCACCAAATCACCCATGGAACCAACTATTTTGTGGTGTTAGGCACTACCGGTGAAAGCGCTACGCTCAGCAAAGCAGAGCAGCAATCGGTAATTGCTTGCATTCGAGAGGCAAACGCCCAACGTTTACCCCTAGTTTTAGGAATAGGCGGCAACAACACATCGGCCCTGGAGGAATCGTTTAGCACTTCCGATTTGACCGGGTTTTGTGCCATTTTATCGGTTAGCCCTTACTACAATAAACCCAACCAAGAAGGTATTTACAGACACTACAAATCCTTAGATGCGGTAACCAAACTCCCCATCATCATTTACAATGTTCCCGGAAGAACGGGCTCCAACATGACCGCTGAAACCCAGTTGCGCCTAGCAGAATTACCGCACATTGTGGCCACCAAAGAAGCCTCCGGCAACATGGAACAAGTCATGAGTATTTTGGCAAACAAACCAGACGATTTCCTTGTAATCAGTGGCGATGATGCCCTAACCTTCCCCATACTCGCCTGCGGTGGCAGTGGGGTAATTTCCGTAATCAACCACGCATATCCAAAGACGTTCACCGCCATGGTTAAAGCCGCCTTGCAGGGCGATATCAAAACTGCACGAACATTGCACAACCAAACACTGGAAGGCAGTTTGGCTATTTTTGCCGATGGAAGTCCAGGGGGAATTAAAACCATGCTCAACGAAATGGGATTGTGCGAAACCACCGTTAGGCCTCCCTTGTGGGGTGTAAATACGTCGGTAGAGGCCAATTTACGCAGGTTAGCCTCCTTGGGTTTATAAGTACAAATCCAAAAAAGTTGCACCATGAATCCTAATTTGAACCCCAACTTGGAACCGTTAAATTCCACGGAAAAAGAAATCGAACGTGTATTACGTCCAGCGGATTTTGGCGATTTCTCGGGTCAACCAGCAATCATTGAAAATCTTAGGGTATTTGTGCAAGCAGCCATACAGCGAGGCGAAGCGTTGGACCATGTGCTTCTGCACGGCCCTCCGGGATTAGGAAAAACCACCTTGTCCCATATTGTGGCCAATGCGATGGGCAGTAGCATGAAAATTACATCGGGTCCCGTTTTGGAAAAACCTGGAGATCTGGCCGGACTACTCACCAATTTGCAAAAAGGCGATGTGTTGTTCATCGATGAAATACACCGACTAAGCCCTGTAATAGAAGAATACCTGTACTCGGCCATGGAGGATTATCGCATTGATATCATGATCGATACGGGCCCGAATGCACGCTCGGTTCAAATTGCCTTGCAGCCCTTTACCCTCGTTGGTGCCACTACCCGTTCGGGCATGCTCACGGCTCCTTTACGCGCTCGATTTGGCATCAATTGTAGACTGGAATATTACGACGCCGAAACGCTATGCGGCATCGTGATGCGAAGTGCTTACATCCTAAACACTCCCATAACCGAAGAAGCAGCCTACGAAATTGCCAGAAGATCCCGAGGCACCCCGAGAATTGCCAACGCATTGCTGCGCAGAACCCGAGATTTTGCGCAGATCAAAGGGGATGGCAAAATTACCATCGACATAGCCAAAATGGCCCTTACCGCCTTAAACGTAGATGCCAACGGTTTGGACGAAATGGACAATAAAATTCTTCATACCATCATCGAAAAATTCAAAGGCGGACCGGTAGGTTTAAATACCATCGCTACCGCAGTGGGAGAAGACGCAGGAACCATCGAAGAAGTATACGAACCGTTTTTAATTCAAGAAGGATATTTACAACGAACTGCGCGTGGACGAGAAGCCACAGCCCATGCCTACAAACACTTAGGCAAATTGGATAGACGCAATCCGAACACCTTGTTTTAATTTCTCAACCCATGGAGGCGGAACTTGCAGAACAAATCAAGCGCTGGGCTTCGGAACTCGGTTTTTTGGCGTGTGGCATAACTTCAGCCGATGGGATTCATCCCTCCCAACAAACGCATTTAACCCAATGGCTAGAAGCCGGATATCACGGGGAAATGCAATACATGGAAAAAAACATCGATAAACGTGTACAACCCAGCCTATTAGTACCTAGTGCACAATCGGTTATCTGCTTGGCCTACAACTACTTTCCTAGCCCATCTTCCACGGAAAACCCCACAAACCTATCCCCCAATAATTCCTTAAAAGTAGCACGGTATGCCTGGGGAGAAGATTACCACCGCGTGGTAAAAGACAAAGTTTATCTTTTGATGCAACGCATTGCAGACCACGCACCCAACTTTCAAGGCCGGGCATTCACCGATTCGGCTCCGGTCATGGAAAGACAACTAGCGCAACGCGCTGGATTGGGTTGGATTGGAAAAAACAGCTTGCTCCTCCGTAAAGGTACCGGCAGCTATTTTTTTCTAGCCGAAATCATTTGCAACATTTGCTTTCCGCAGGATCAACCCCTACTCACCGATCATTGCGGCACTTGCACGGCTTGCATGGATGCTTGCCCCACCCAAGCCATTGTCCAGGCTCAGGTTGTCGATAGCAACCGTTGTATATCCTACCAAACCATAGAAAAAAATAGTCCTTCCAGTCTCTCCGTAGAACAACATCAAGGTTGGGTTTATGGATGCGATATATGCCAAGAAGTGTGTCCGTGGAACCGATTCGCCGAACCCAACGAAGAGCCCAGATTTAGCCCTAAAAGCTATGCCCATGCCGATAATTCCCAATGGCAGCACTGGATAACCCATCCCAACGAATTTCAAGCCCTACTAAAATCAACCGCTGCTGAACGCACCGGACATGAAAAAATCCTTTTGGAAGCGCAGCGTTTGCTCGGAAACCCCTAACTCACCGATTGTAATAAGGGGAATTGAACCTTAAATGTGGTCCCTACTTCCAATTCGGTAGTATAATCAATCGAACCCTCAAACTGCTCCACCATCTTTTTAACCATGGCTAAGCCCAAACCCATTCCGCTATTTTTAGTTGAAAAATTCGGAGAAAAAATCCTATCCCGCAACGCTTCTGGAATCCCCTTGCCGTTGTCCCGAATGTTCACCACCACGGAAGGTCTCCCTTTTGAGTTAACCGTTTCAATCCAAACTTCAATCTTGCCTGCTCTATCTTCCGGTATGGCTTGAACGGCGTTTTTAAGAATATTATTAAAAATCCTAACCAACATGTTGGCATCGGCCCAAACATGATAATCGGGGAAATCTCCCAACATTTGAGGTTGTACGGAATTTTCTCTACCCATCAATGCAACCGCATCTCGTAACGTTTGCGTAAGGTTTACTTTACTGCTTTGCGGATCAGGCATTTTTGCAAACGATGAGAACTCTTCGGCCATTTCGCTCAATGCATCAATCTGACGAATCAACAGATCCGACGTTTTCTGAATTTTTTCTTTTAGGTTGTCGTCGTTTCGCTGAATGGAATACTGCAAATGCTGCAACGACAATCGCATAGGGGTCAGCGGATTTTTGATCTCATGGGCTACCTGTTTGGCCATTTCTCGCCATGCACCCTGTCGTTCGCTTTCGGCCAATCGATTCAAACTGGAATCCAACTCCTCCAACATTTTGTTATATTCCCTCACCAACAACCCAATTTCATCGTTTCTATCCCACTGCAAGGCTTGGTTTCTCTCGCCGATTTTTACCAACGACATCTGTTTTCGGATGATATTCAAGGGCAATGCAATTCGCTGAGCCAACAAATACGCCACCAGAATAGCAATGGCAAACACCACCGCAAACAAATTGAGGATCGTTACCGTATAATCCGAAATTTCTCGAAACAAATCCCTGCGATTTGAAAAATATGGGAGATTCAAATACCCCTTTACATTTAAATCCTTATCAAACAATGCGGTGTAGGACGATAAATAATTCAATTCGCCCAATTGCTCGTTTATAACCGCAGCGGAAGAGCCCTCGGTTTGTAAAATAGCGTATACCTCAGGATTCATCAACGGGGCTTTTACGCCAGATTCTATCAGCTGATCGTTGGTGGATGCATACAACTGCCCATCGGCGGTATACAGGTTTATATCGGTATTGTAATAATCCCCCAAGTCGTACATCAGAGCCGTATAATTGCGCTCAAACACTGCGCTGATATTCACTTTCGTGGTTAACATTTGCGCTATCTTGGCTGTTTTATCGCGCAAACCATTCACTTGATCTCGGGTGTAACTCTGAATAAAATAATTCACCGTTACCAACAATACCACCACAAACGTGGCAAACACAATCCATGTTACATACAATTGCAATCGAGAACTAATGAACAGGTCTTTGCCACTGGGGATAGGAAATCTGGATCGCAATCCCTGCAGTAATCGCAATTGCCGATGCCCTGTTCCGGTTACGCGTAAAAATTCGTGTTGCAACCACAGCAATAAATAATATATAAGGACCAACACTATACCGGCCAATGCCATCAGAGTAAATCCAGACATCGACGCCAACCAACCTGTGTATTTCCTGGAAAGTACGATTGCATTCTTGTTGGAATCGAAGAGTACGTAATGATTGATTTTTTCTTCGTCGTTATCAAAAAATCCAGAATCTTTAAATTGCAATGCTACCGGATAATCGAAATTGCCATACGATCTACTGAGTTTCTTATTTACATAAATTCCGAAGCTGTATTGGTTATCGTTGTATAATTTTTGCAACTTATCATTGCCTACAATTTGTGCCAATCTACCTTCGGCCGAAGAAATCCTTGGGGTAAGAATCACAAAAAACACACCCAAAAAATTATCCGCATCCGAAACTTGAAATCTACCCAAATAACTCCCCTTTAATTTTAAGTCGTTAACTCGAGAAAATCGAGCCGTAACCGGTACACAATTGTTGCTTTGATACAGCGTATTCAGCAATGGATAATCGTATGCATTTTGACTCCGGTAGTTCCTTCCCAATCCATTGTAATCGAGAATTTGAATTTCAAACGCACCGCTTAATGGGGTGAAATACAATTCGCGCAATCGTTTTTCAAATTGCTCTTTGGTTTCATCCAAACACGTGTAATAATCTACAATTCCCTTATCCGTAGTTAACAACCACTCCAATCGCGCCATCTGGGACAACGCATCGTAATCGCCGCCCAACAAGATCTCGTTGGCCAACATTTTTCGGGTTTTTTGTTCCTTTTCGCTGGAATAATGTTGCAAAAGTACACTTACCATCAAACAAGGCAACAACACCTTCACGGCAATGGACATCCAAGATTTCCTAGGAAAGAGAAACCATTCGGCTAGCAACCAACTGATGGAAAATACAATCCACGGAATAACCACAGACTCCGAAACTTCACCCTGAAATAGCCAACTTGCCGCTAAAATTATCTGCAGCAATGAAAAATTTCGCAAGGTCCATGGCTTCAATGTCTTTAAATAGGCCCATGCTACATCGGTAAACTGAAATTTAGCGATGAACAAAATAGCTAAAATCAAGACCCCAAATGCCGAATAACTGTCTAACCGATGAAATTGATGGAATTGAAAATTGATATCCCCGTTCACAACCACCGATTGGGTGATTTCCAACAATTGAAACAATATCCAATATGCGGCTTGTGACGACAGCGTGATGGATATTAATTTCAAATAGTATTTATCGCTTTTAAATCCAAACTGCTCGTACGCTGCTTTTGAATTGAGCGCAATAAACAATACCAGCATGGCGCCCACCAACAGCAGCCCTAAGCTGCTGTACCACCCGCTAACCTCCGTAAAAACCTGATCGGAGAAAATATCCAAAGCCGTAATGGAGTTTAAGGTATACCCTTGATATCCAGCGAACAACAGCGCCAGATAACCTATCAAAATGAACAACTTTACCCCAACAAAACTCCAACGACTCTGAATGCAGCGATTCAAACTTCGTACAAACCTCCAAACAGCAATCAAAAATAAAACATCCCATATCCAAAAAGGCTTTTGGTGAGTAGTTACCAAATGAAACAACGGAAGCGCATTGGTAACTACTGGAACGCTATTTTGGACTGGGTTTGGACTAATTTTAAATTCACTTTCTCGGTAAGTACTTACCGATTCGTTGCTACCAATCAACGGAAGTTGAGATTCCTTGGCTAACGATAAAACATACAAAATTTCCACCGATCCCTGTTTGTATCGCCATATTCCAACGCTATTCCCCCCTATGGTTTCAACGGTTACGGAGTCCGCGGAACCGGGTTTGATAAACAAATCGGACGTTGTCCAAAAAATAGGTTTCTTATCGTGGTAAATAAATACTTGCAGCGGCTCCAAATACAACTGCAGTTTAGTAAATCTTCCAAATCTACCGGCAGAATCGGATTTCAAAGAAGCAATACGAAACAATTCCGATTTCGTATTTTTAATAATTTTAGTTACTTCTTGAACTTGATTTTGAATAGTAGTTGCTTTGTTCTGCAATACCAATTCTCCACCCAGATTGGTGGAACGAACCATCATGATTTGAGATATTACCCCAATTATCAGGGATAACACCAACCAACCCATATTGGAACGTTTGAATTCCATATCAACAATAAGCCTTAGGATTTAAATAATCGGATACATACTCTTGGACAGCAGTTTCCAATGCAGTAAATGGTGTTGTATACCCAACATCTCGCACCCTTTGCATTTCGGCTTGTGTGAAATACTGATAATTCTCCCGGATATCTTCGGGCATACTTACAAATTCTATGTTGGGTTCTAACCCTTTTGATGCAAACACAGCAGTCGCCAAATCAAGGAAGGACCTTGCGGTGCCCGTACCCAAGTTGTACAACCCAGAATGTTTGCGATTTTCCATAAAGTAAATCAATACGTCCAACACATCCTTTATCCAGATGAAGTCGCGTTGTTGCTGTCCATCGTCCACCCCCTCTTTATAACTTTTAAACAACTTCACCGTACCTGCGGAATTGATTTGATTGAAGGCATGGTAAACTACCGAAGCCATTCTCCCCTTGTGGTATTCGTTTGGACCAAAAACATTAAAAAACTTAAATCCCGCCCAAAACGGAGGCAAGGCATAAACGCCCTGTTCGATTAATTTTTTAACCCAAAGATCCACCTGCTGCTTGCTGCTACCATAAGGATTGAGGGGCAACAACCCTTCAACATGCTCCAATCCGTCCTTAAATCCCATCGATCCATTCCCGTAGGTGGCCGCTGAAGATGCATAAATCAAAGGAATGGAAAACCGTGTACAAAGGCCGAATATTGATTCTGTGTAATGCACATTCAATCGGTTTAGAACGTCCCAATCAACTTCTGCTGTGTTGGTGCGGGCGCCGATATGAAAAATAAATTGAACGTCGTTGCCATGTTTTTCTAGCCAGGAGTGAAATTCATCCCGGTGGATGTGTAACCTAAGCTTTTTCCCTGCCAAGTTCAATTGCTTATCGGGGAAACTAAAATCGTCTACCGCTACCAAATCGCCATACCCACGACGCATCAATTCGCCAATCAATGCCGATCCAATAAATCCTGCTGCACCGGTAATAACAATCATTAGCACAAACCTACAAGTTTTTTTCGATACAGGGAATTTTTAACCAGGGAACTTAAATCGATAATTTGCCTTTAATATTGCAATTGAATGAAACAATCGAGCCATAAATTAACGTGGATCATTTTGGGCTCCATGGTGGTAGGAATCATCACGGGACAGTTACTATTTTCTCATTTTGATGCAGACAATAACCATCAACTGCTTGGTAAAGAATTAGAAAAAGCCAAGGAAATTGCCAGTTATTTTAAACTGTTAACTACGCATATTTTCCTCAGACCTGTGCAAATGACCATTGCACCGCTGGTATTAACCACCCTGATCGCGGGAATTGCTAAAATGGACGATATCAAAACCGTGGGTAGAGTGGGCGGAAGAAGCATGATTTGGTTCATTACTGCCTCACTGGTTTCGTTGTTGTTGGGGATGTTTTTGGTAAATTATTTCCAACCGGGATTAAATGCGAATTTCGGGTCTACCGATGCCAGCTCCGTGGGCGAAATTGTTGGAAAAACCAAAGGATTTGGGCTACAAAACTTCCTAGAACACGTATTCCCTATCAGTATTTTTGAAGCATTGGGTCACAACGAAATACTGCAAATTGTTTTGTTCTCCGTGCTATTTGCTATTGCCCTAAACCAAACCGGAGAAAAGGCAAAACCCATCATCGATGCATTGGATACGATGGGCAAAGCCATATTGAAAATCGTAGGCTATGTAATGTGGTTGGCTCCGTTGGGGGTCTTCGGCGGAATTACCGCTATCATTTCGGTGAAAGGACTGGTAATTTTAAAACTGTACAACGTATATCTCCTGAATTTTTATACCGGTATTGCCTTGTTGTGGCTGATTTTACTGATTGTGGGGTATGTGATTTTGAAGAATCGACTTTGGAAATTATTAGGTCATCTAAAAAATCCACTCATGGTAGCTTTTAGTACCACAAGCAGCGAAGCGGTGTACCCTAAACTAACCGAGGAGTTGGAGAATTTTGGATGCAAAAAGAAGGTTGTGAGTTTCGTGCTCCCCTTAGGCTACAGTTTTAACTTAGACGGATCCATGATGTACATGACGTTTGCGAGTATTTTCATTGCCCAAGCCTACAACGTCCCCCTAACGTTGGATACCCAATTAACCATGTTGTTGGTGTTAATGCTTACCTCCAAAGGTATTGCCGGCGTTCCTCGTGCATCCTTGGTGGTGGTTGCAGCTACCTGCTCCATGTTCAACATCCCCATTGAGGGAATAGCGCTAATTTTACCCATCGATCATTTCTGCGATATGGGCCGAAGCATGACCAACGTTTTAGGCAATGGATTGGCAATATCAGCTATCGACAAATGGGAGAAATCTTAGACCTAACCGAACTCGGCAGCAACCTAAATTTTTTGGAGTCTGTTGCTTTTCAAATTGAAAAAGATTTTGGAATGATAGGCTTTGAATTTAAACAAAGACCTTACACCAGCCTAGAATCTATGATTCCGGAATTGGAATTGGCGATTGAAGATGTTCGAAGCAAGCAACCCAGTTTGTGGATGAAAATTATTTTTCGTGTAGATCTTACCGAAAAGCAATATCGATTTGCCCAAGGTCTGCAAGGAGAGCCCGCCGAAAATTTAGCCAAAGGGGTAATATTGCGCGAAGCACAAAAAGTATATACCCGAAAAAAGCTTAGCTAGGTCTGATGTTTTTACCCACAATGCCCGATTAAATTTGGAAGATATAGGCGATTTATGGAAATTCGCTGAATGGAATTGAAAGACGTAGTATCGGTAACCGGAATGCCCGGTTTGCACAAAATCATCGGTCGTAACAAAAACGGACTGATTCTAGAATCCCTTTCCGATAAGAAAAAATTCTCTACTACACCAAGACAACGTATTAGTATATTGAGCGATATCGCTATGTTTACCGACGAAGGCGAAGTAAAACTGGCGCAAGTATTATCCAATTTGAAAAGTTTGGAAGATGGCGGCGAAACCCTTCCCTCCTCCAAAGCAGACAATGCAGAAATCACCGCTTTTATGGCCAAGGTATTGCCCACATTCGACAGGGAACGCGTGTATGTATCGGACATGAAAAAGTTGTTTACGTGGTACGGGAGTTTAAAAAATTCCGATTTGGATTTTGCTAATATTTTAAACGAGTCTACCGAAGAAGACG
>JACCDP010695517.1_pt1 | contig 11384 bp, 2 predicted proteins | sample 7445841 | NCBI WGS metagenome assembly JACCDP01 (sample SAMN15323441, study PRJNA562643) | freshwater metagenome | isolation source: river surface water | place: USA:Blue River Watershed | collected 2017-08-17
AGTTGTGAGGATGCACCAACGTTTGGATTCCACCCCAATGCTTTTAAATATGGGTACACTAGATCATCAATTATACCATTGTATTTTTTATTTTCAATAAATTTAGCTTCTTTTAGAGCATTAACATGACACCATACAATATCAAAGTGATGACCTACCATATTTAAAAATGTTATAAAATCAACATTTTCTCTATCTTTTGTAATATATTCCGGTATATTAGAAATTAAACGGTGTACGTTATTTTTATCAAACGTCTCTGCTGAATCTAATGCGGTATCAAACCATTGTTTAGCAATATCAGTAGTTGAACCACTCAAAATTGAACTAGCACCTGGATATCCATATCCCGTTTTTGTATCAGTATATAAAAATTCTTCAAACGAAGTAAACCCACCTATTAATTCATATCTTTGGGTTTCCAACCTCTTTATTTCATTGATTGCGGAAATGTTATAAATTGAACTTGATGAGTTTGTTAGTTGTGTTATTTTACTATTATAGTTTTCTAATACTTGAACTTTATAATAAAAATTTAAAACTAACTCATCAGCAGAACCAAAATGAACAAAGTTATCAAACAGATATCCAGAACCAGATTCAGCATAAATTATTTGTAGTTTAGCGGTATCAATACCACTTTTATAAAAATACTTTGTTAGTAATTTTTCATTTACAAGTGATCCTGATGCTAAAATTTGATCAAAATATTCAAATCCAATACCACCCTCATCCAAAATATTCCAATTTGGAGGTCTAATTAAAATACAGTCCTCAATAATTTCATCAACCAATCTAACTTTTACAACTAGGTGGCCGTTTCTATTGGGACTACTTAATATCAAATCTAAATCATTCATTATTAGCTTCTCTGTTTACTTATCCATACGGATTTATTAACTGAAATATCTTCTGGTATTGGTTCATACATCTTTAAAACAAGTGTTGGGTTTACTTGGGTTGGTATCTCATTTCCCAATTCATCCAATTCAAATTCAGTAAATGTAATATCGTCACGTTCCCAATTTGCAATCAATCTTGGTTCCTCATCATCAAAATGTAAATAATGGTTTAAGTACCAAGCAACCTCATCTTTATATACTGTAAAATCAAATTTTGGTTTAATAACAGTATTCAAATTATTTATAATAAATGGTCTTGGTATTTGAATATCGGATTTATTAAATTGAATTTCTATCACTTCTATTTGACCCAATAAAATGGTGCCGTTTGGTTCTAATCTGTCAGGAACTAAAACCAAAGTAAATGTAAATGTATCATTTTCCTCACCCGTATCTATTGAATATCTATTAATCAAATCTTGCATATTAAATTTAGCAGTATCATCTGAATAGTATTTACCGTAGAATGAATTTTCACCGTATGTCTTTTCGGTTACATTTACATATATAGAAACGTTTGAGGTAAATTCCGATTCAAATATTACTTCAAAATCTTCGTCAAATCCAATATAATCTTGAGCGTTTATTCCCTCTGGATATTCAATTCTTGTAATAAGTGGAGGTGTAACTTGTGGTAAAATTCGTGAAATAATATCAATTGTACCATCGTTACCATAAAAATCTATATATGATGTGTTTATTTTCACAACAACATTAGATAAAATTTCATTAGCAAGAACAATAATTTCACCAGTATCCGTTATATCAAAACCAATATTGTCTATAAATTTATTTGTACTTTCATCATATGCATAAACACTATTTATAGTGTATGTTGAATCATCTATAAGTTTTTGATCTTTATTTAATTTTACAAATTTTAATGATTGTTCAGTTATACCATTTGATAAAATTTCACTACCTAATACCGGTATATTTTTTATTTCATCGTATGTTTGATCTATAATTTCAAATTTATCACTTACAATTACAATTTGTTGTGTAATTGGTGTTGTTATTGATATTCTACTGTATTTTCTTGGTAATTGAACTCTATTTAAGTTAAATTGTAGTGTTTTGGTTCCTTCTTTACCACTTAAATCTTTATATCTAACATCAACAAAACCAATCTCGCTTTTTAACATTTTTTTAACAAATGGTACAAACGTAGATGGGGATGCCATTCTATATTTTTCAATTACTTTATTTTGTGATGAATCATAAACTTTTAATATTTTAAATTGACTTTTTAATAAATTATCACTTTCGGTTGCAGTAAGTGTACTTGAATATGCAGTTGTTCCTATTTCATTTTCAGTTAATTTAACAGTATATATTGGGAAGTTTTCGGGCATTGGATCTTGAACAAGTGAAAATCTAAAATCAACATATACATCAATATTTTCAGGATTTAATGTAGCAAATACATCTTGACCTCTAGGTACTGTTCTATTTACTGGTATAGTAACTAAAATATCATTTTTAACAGCACCGCAATTATCCATGTAATCCAAATATACCAAAACATTGGTATTAGAATCCAACCTACCAGATTTAATTAAAGAAATTTGATTATTATTTGGTATTGTAGTTGAACTAACAAATCCACTTATTTTTTTTATTTTAAACGTACCCTTGGATAAATTATTTGTAGTATATGTTAATTGTTTATTACTACTATCTCTAGGATTTGTTTCAATTGCAGTTATGTTTATGATTTCAGATGAAACATAAATTATTTCATTATCATAATCTACCGATACACTTACCGTAGATGGATCTGGATAAAAATTAACTAAATACGGTTGTGGATCTCTTCTTTTTATTGAAATTTCATTATATAGTATACCACTATTAGAATTATCATCCTTATATTCTAATTCAACTTTTACTTTATAATTTTGAGATAGAGTATCTTGAGCTAAATTTAAAGTTCTACCCAAACTAGATATATTTAGACCACTTGGTATTGATGATATATTAGTTATTCTATATTGACCTTTATTAATACCAACATCACTGGAACTATATTCCAAATTTTTAGTTTCGTTTGTATTAATATTTCTCTGAATTGCTGAAATATCAATAGATGGTACACTATCATTTAAAATTTGATTATTACAATCTACATCAATTATAATTTCAGTTGGTGTTGCTGCAGATGATACTACATATTTATCAACTCCAGGTGGGGGTTGTTTTGGTTCATCTACATTATTAGGTATTATTTCAATGGTTAAACTATCATCTAGTAACGGATCATCATCATTAAATACTTCAAATTCTTTTCTATATCGTAGAGTTAAATTAACAAATATAGGAGCAGTTATTTTATATACATCCACAAAGAAGTTTATAGTAACATTACCAGTTCCACTTGATTCAATATTACCATATAAACCATATCGTTCATCACCTGGTCTAGAAAAATCACGTATTTTAACTAAATCACCTTGATTTGTATAACTTATTCTAATACCACGTGGATATGGTGATGTACCAAATTGATCATATGGATCTGGACCAAAACTAATGGTAAACATACCACTTCCTGGCTCAAATGGAGTATATGTATAACGAAACGGTGTATTAGGATTATTTGGGTTTGTTTCAAATCCATTAACCAAAACTGGAAATATTTCTGGAACTGTAGGATCACCGGTTGATAGAGGTGTACCTTCTTTATTTACATTTATATAATATTTTTGTGGATCTACTGTAAATGTAGATGGGTTATTTATGAATACCCTATTTATAATAAAATGAATAGTGTGATTAGTAATATCACCTATAACATTTTTATATCTAATTTCAGCAACACCTTGTATAGAATTATCAAAAAATTTACTTGCTAAAATAGAAAATTGATTGGGTATAGTTGACTGTCTACTAAAATTTACATAATCTACTTGAGATTTATTTTGATTATTATAATTTCTATAAAACTTTATATCATCTACTACAAATATGTTACGATCTGTCCCGTTTATGTTTTGAACTACACTTGGATTTATCACACCACTTGCAGTTTCCCCCTTTATCAATACATCTTTAATTTGATTAAATAATGCATTACTTTCTATATTTACCTGTGTAGATTGAACAGATGGGTTTACATTAAAAATTGGTTTTCTAACAAAAATACCATCTAATCTATATGAAGCATAACCATCAAAAACTTTACCACCAACCTTATACTTTATTGAAAATGATACAACTTGATTTAGAGCGTTAAATCTAGTTATGGTTTGTGGTATTGGTAAAAAGTTTAAATTAGTATTGCTCCAAAACGGAACGTCTTGATAAAAAAAGTTAAACCTAACTCTATTTACAAAAAATTGATTATCCTGTAATTCACTTTCATTATTTACAGGTGCAAAATTTAAATCTTGTACATTATTTGTAGCAGTTTGTATAGTACCAATTAATTTAATTGGGTTTGTCCGATTCCAAACTTCATTACTAGATAATATTCGTTGTCTTAATAAAATGGGTATATCGGTGGTTCTTAATATTTCACCCGTACCTTCATCAACATAATACGGTACAACTACAGTATCACCTTCTTTTGTATTCGGAAATGGACCTAAATTTTGAAATTGTGAGTCACCTACATCAAAATAAAAATTAGCAGAATATGAATTTTGTGGTGCTGGAGCTTGAATAACAGTAACTTGTGCTGTTATATTAGGAAATAATCTAGATCTTACAGTTAATACTGTAGTTCTATTTAAATTATTTGGATTGCTTAATGCTATAAAACTAACACTTTGTGTACCATTTCTTATTAAATTATCTAATTGAATCCAATCAACATCACTTTGTTTTTCTACAGTCCATTCAAAGCCAGAATCAGCGGTGACAGAAAAATTAATTTGACTTTGATTAAATCCAATATTAACCGTAGATGGATTTACAACTATGGTTGGTAATTCAAGATCAATTTCTCTCTCAATTGGAGATCCCCAACGTTCTTCAAAATCATTAGTACCTGGATTATTAATATCCGTACCCGTAGTAATATATTTTAATAATTGTTTCCCTCTAAATGAAACCTTTATACGATTATATTTTTTAGTATCAGTTGGTAAATCTATCTCTTTTATATTATTTGGTACGTTTAATCTAACATCATTATTTACAGTAGTTTTGAAATATTGATTTTGTATAATCGTTTCCCACGTATTATTTTTCCAACCGTATATATCATATTTAATATTTGTTGTATATTGTGCGGAATAATTTACAGTAATCTTTGAACTATTATATACAATTTTGTTGGGTATATTAATTATATTTAATTTTGGGGTTTTATCTACTGAATCTTTTTTTACAATTTCAAAATATAAATTTACTTGATTAATATCAGATGGATTTAACTTTTCAATATATGTATTATCATAAGCATCCCACCTTTCTATAAAAATAACATATTGTTTAATACCGGTTTGTAATCGCTCTAATGAAATTCTGTAAAACCATTCTGTTATACAATCTTTATCTCGTAACTCTACAGATATTGATTTATCTTTTAATTGTGAATATGGTATTTTAAATTGTTGTGCACCTACATTATCACTTATTGTAAGTCCATTTATATGTAAAAATCCAATATTTGGAACGTTATTTGTTGTAATATTTAAAGTAAGATCACCAAAAAAATCATCATCAGTATCAGTTCTATTTACAATAAAATTTTTATCATCGGTCACAGATAACCCACCCAAATCTACGTCACCAATTATATTTGGATTGGTTATAGTTAAAGGAACAACTGTGTTATTTACCAACTCACCTAATAATGTAACATTACATACAATTTCATTAACAGGGTCTATTGAATTAACATCTATAAATTGTACTTCTTGTCTAAATCCATTTATGTTTTTATAATACTTTACACCATTAACTTGTATCAAGTTTCCAAGTTGAACAGATGCACCAAAGTAAACATTATCAACAAATATAGTTATGTTTTTGGATTGACCCGGAGTTAAATTTAAAGTTGGATAAGGTGAATCAATATATGGTTGAAATGGGTTATTAGTCCGTTCTTTCTGTGCTGCTTGTGCATTTAATGTAGAATAAACTTGAGTTAATTGACCACCTTGTATAATATTCATATTGTAATCTGTTATTTATTATAATAAATATTAAGTATTTCGTTTATTAGAACTCAAATCTTGAGAATGTTTCTTTATCACTTAAAAACTGTTTAGTTGTATCTGTTAATTTATAAAGACCACCTTTAGTTGGATCTGTTATTTTAACTAAATTTTTCCATTCTGGTCTAGATGTCCACAATTCAGGTTGAGGTGACCAATAAATATATTTTAAAGGTCCAGTTCCACCAAAGTAAATTGGAGTTGGTATAGCACCAAGACCAGATCCAGCTGGTATTTCTCTAAATGGAGCATATGTAAAATATTGTCTAAAAAAGTCACCCTTTGATGTATTATTTTGACCAGTTGATTGTCCTCTAAGTACCCAAGATCCGTGTATTGGTATAGAAGTTCTTTTCCATTTTATAAAAATATTAATATCTTTTTTAATTATAATACTAAAATCAGATGTTTTTGATAGTAATACACCGGTATCCCAATCATAGTAACCATCAAATTCCCACGTTTCATTTTCAGTTGAGTAACTATAATTTGTTACATTATGACCACGACCCCAATAATCTGGATATTCTAGTATAGCAGAAGATAGTCGTTGAGTACTACATGTAATACCAAGTTCACCTCTATTACAAGATAGCTCTAGTCTATTATTGTTAAATATTGATATATTTTTTTCATCACCATTCATTGGTGCAACATAATAAAATGGTATGGGATAATCATCAGTTGGGTCATAAGTTGTAACACCCCACGGATATGATATACCTCTATTAGGAACCACCGAATTATAATCGTCGCCCCACGTGGGGTTATCCGATACTTTTGTTCCGGGTATAGGTATAATTGGTTCTTTAGGTGATAGGGGTGCATATGATCTTTCAGCATCTGTCCAATTAAATGTACGTATTAATTGTTCATTTTCTAATTTTAAATATTCATTATATTCATCCCACTGTGATTCATTAGTTGTGTCAAACTTTTTAAATTGAAAGTTTAAATCTTTTGGTACATAAGATTCCTTATCAATATCATATTGTCGCACAGTTACTGGAGTAAGTGTAGTTTCACCAGTATATTCTATAAATAATTGTCTACCATCTTCAGTTCGTCTACTAACTATATTTTTTGGTTGATTTGAATACAACTTAACTATAAACTTACCCTGACCTCTATCAAATTGAATTTTTGGTAAATTAGGTCCCTGTGTAGTTGTAGTTGTAGTTCCTCCTGGTGGTAATGTGGTTGTAGTAGTCGTAGTAGTTGGATTTGGATCTCTTTGAGTTGGTACATTTATTCTCGGTCTAACTCTAGGAAATGGAAATTCTTCAACTTCTTGGTCAAATTCAGTTTCTGGTACATCTACCAATTTAGGAATATAAACTTCTAAACTTTCCAATAATTTGTTAAAACAAAAATTTGGAAAATCTATACTCACCCTAACAGTTGGTTTATCTTTACCAAAATTTGGATTAATTACATTATACGAAGGTCCAATTAATGAATCTTTATCCATTAACTCATACCTAACTGCTTCTTTAAATTTTAATATTAATAAATCTATTATTTTGTCAAATTCAGTTGTACTTCGTTTGAAATATTGTTTTATAATTTCATCAAATACAGTTTGTCCAACTTGATTTACCATTAATTGTCTAATATCATCAGTAGTAATCAGGTCCAAAAATGGTTCAATTGCTTCATAAATATCTTCTTTAAACTGTTCGTGATCTAAAAATGCTTTATATCTCTCATCTATTATTTCTTGTAATGACAACCCATTTAGTTTCGTATCACCAACATCAAATGGTAATACCCTAACTTCGGTTCTAGATGGTGATATTTCTTGTATCCATACTCTGTTTGGTTTTGTTTGTGTACCCAATCGGTTATTTACAAACATCATTTCAACAGTAAAAATACCGATATTGTAACCGGCGTCTTTAATTAGTTTCTTGACATCAATAGTATAATTTCGTCTAGATCTTTTTGTAGGTCCTTCAATTCTTTTATAGTATTGTGGTTGGTCTGTTTTATTTATATACCTAACTAACCCAAACTTACCTTGTGGCAATGGGTTATTACTTGCATCATAAATAATTACACGAATCGTATCGTGTATAAATGAACCAAATGATGTTCGTAGGTCATATTGTTGGAATATTTCTAGTTCATTTTCAGGTACAAATCTACCTTTTTCTTCTATTATGGATTTAAATTTATCTAATGACATTTTGTGTTAAAATTATTCATTGAATTAAAAAATTGAGTAATCCCATCGACTTAATAGATACCAAGTTGCTATTAGACCGAAGATATCGTTCAATGTAATTGATAGCTTCTGATTTTCAACTTGAGTAAGCCATATTGGTATATCTTGACCTCCTAATTGTGGATTACCGGTATCACCCCTACCAGTTAAACCTGGACCATTGCCCTTTTTACCAGTTGGAAGCGAATATAAATACTCACCATCCCAATATACAATTGAAGCAGTTACTTTTATCTCATCTGTATAATAATATCCAGATGGTGCGGGTGTTAAATTACCACATGAATCTGCATTATATATACCAGGTATATTTGGAGTTTTTGTGACGATATAATCATAAAAATCAATTGAAGTCACATCATCAAAATAAGCATAATTTGCATTATATGCTAATTTCTTTATTAAATTAGTACAATCTTCTTGAGTCACAACACCTGAATTTTGTTCTATTCTTACATATGCATTAGATGTATAATCACTAGAATTGAATGTTTCAAAGTTAAGTGAAGCAATTCTAAATGGTGATGTATTTTTTTCTATCTTTACTTTAATTTCTTTTGATCCCTGTGATTCCATTGCAGATTTCCAAACTCCGATATAATTTTGTGGTGTAGCCATCAATTGAGTTGCAGAAGTAGGATCATCAGTTACTGAAATCCAATTAAATTTTGGATCAATATAAACTTTCCACTTTAATGTATTATTACTTGCGATTAAATTAAATGATCTTACATTTTGTGTTGGATTTGCATCTATTTGAAAAAATTTAGGATCAGTATCTAAACTATTTGGTGTAGTATTTCCAAATTGTGTAACTGTAACATTTGCACTACTTACACCAACGACACCAATAGGAATAATACTTATAGTAAATTGACGTGAATCACTACTATTATTTTTATCAGAAATTATTTCTAAAAAATTACCATTTCGGTTAACTGTAAACCAGGTTTTATCACCTGTGATTTCAAATCTCCAATTTGGTATTTTTACAGTTTTTACTTCTATTTTAGCAGGATTTTGTGTAGTTGTACCATCTACACCAATACTTAATGTTTGTGGACTTACGGTTAATGATGGTGGAGTAGTATCAGTTCCACTTTGTTTTCCTTTATGGGATATCCTAATTAAACGTTCAAGGTATAAGTATTGACCCCTTCCTTTTATTCGTATTACCGCACTTCGTGATGGGACTTGATTTGGTAATATTTGTATTCTAATTGTACCCTGACCCGTTGAATCATTATTTACAATTGTTGGTAGTATAAATTGTTCTGGATTGGTTGTTGGATCTACAAAACTCCATTCCCATTGGATATCGGACGGATTTGTTGTTATATTTAAATCAATCGTTTCTGGATCTTGGAGATTATCAAATTCAATTTGCTCATTATCATTAAGTTGTCTAGGTGGATTACTACCACGTTGTAATGTAACAGTAATTGTAGCACTACCACCGCCACCACCACCTGGTCCCGTTCCATCTGCACCCGTATTTTCCCACTTTGCAGTTAATATTTTCATCTTTGGATCTATAGTTCTCCAAGAAGATCCTAATGGTTTATAATTTGCAATTAAAAGAAATACAGTTGCAACGGGTCTAATTTGTTTACCAAGATCATCCCACATTCCAAAATTTGCTTCTGGTCGTGTGAATGTAGTTCTTCCATTCTTTGATTGACCTAGCAAGTTAGCAAACCCATCACCTTTATAAAAATCAGAATTTACAGCAGGACGACCACCTAAAGCAGAAAAACAATCTTTACATAATATAAAATCCATATAAGAATCATAACTATCATCCCCAATACCCCACCTATTCAATTTAGAATCTTTATCTTTTAATACATAATCACCTGGAAAATATATATCGTCGTGGGTGATATTATCTATATCTTTTAAATGTAATATAGTTTTACCAATGTAAGTTTTTGCTCTATTTTTATTTGGATCTTGTTGATTTAAATCACTTGGTGGTGGTCCTTCTGGTACACTTTCATCTTTACCAACTCGGTGACCACGTTTTATAAATTTTTCAAAATATTTTTTAATTTCATCTATACGCTTATTTATGGAATTTATATCATCTTGTGAATATGTATATAAATGAATTGGTACAATAATACCAGATCTGTATGGATTAAAAGGAACATTCCACTCCAATCCGAATGAGTCACCACCCACTTTTTGAAGTTGGTTAAAGTATGTTAAATCTAAATTTGGAGAAGTAATATCTCTTGATTCTATGTTTCCACTATTTAATCTTAGTGTACCTTCATTTTTAAATTCTGGTTTTAATTTTAAAACCAAATTTACATTATTCGTAACTAATGGATTTCCCCATATATCCGACGGGCCAGTTCCTAATTGATACCCGATATTTGATTCTAATGATCCCCATGGTACAATATTACCATTGTTATAAAAATCAAATTTTGAAGTTATCCAATCTGGAATTGGTTCTTCTATTTTAAAAGAACCTTCATTATTAACTTTTAATCTATCATATTTAGCCCATCGTATTCCCCATGCTGATTCAATTAGTTTACGACCAGTTGAGGGTTCGGTTAAAGTAAATGTTGTAAACTGTGGGGTATTACTTGGTGATGGGTTGTTTCTAAATGTAAGACCAACACCTACATACGAATTATTTACAAAATCCCTATCTGCAAATACTAAATTAAAGTAAACAAATCCAAGATTTTTTCGCCATGGAAAAAAAGTTTCTTGGGCCCATTTCGGTCTTAATGAGTTTTGTACAGTTCCTTTAGGATAACCTTTAAAAACTATATCATCATTAATATACCCATCAAGATATATATATCTATCATTTAAAATTTTAACATTTGCATCTGATCTTAATTGTTTTGAAAAATCTCTATAAGATCTTTCAATTTTTGCCCGACCAACTGTGTATGCACGTGGGTTTTCAATTTCTTTTTCAAAGTTAGCTAAAAGTGGGGCATTAGTATATGCAAATTGTGGTATTATAAATAATTCAAATCCATATATGGGTGTCCCAAATTCATATTTTTTATGAAATGCACCAACTACACTATCTATTATCTTTTGGTATGTTATATCACCATC
>JACCDP010807007.1_pt1 | contig 11384 bp, 15 predicted proteins | sample 7445841 | NCBI WGS metagenome assembly JACCDP01 (sample SAMN15323441, study PRJNA562643) | freshwater metagenome | isolation source: river surface water | place: USA:Blue River Watershed | collected 2017-08-17
AGTTGGGTGACGTTTTCGGTGCTGTTCGTGCCGCTCTTTGGGCTCGTCACGCTGCCAACTCCTCCACTAACTACCGCCGCGCTATGCCGAAGGTGTGGGACTCAGCGCGACCGTCGCGCGCTGCTCCGAGAGCGTACCGCATCTGGGTATGAGGCCCTGAGTTCCACGAGGAGCCGCTTCTCGTCACGCTTGGCGAGGAAGTGCCACAGCAGGAAGGCGGTCACGCCGAGCGTCCAGGCGACGGCGGCCCAGAGCAGCGCCGGATCTAGGCCCCCCGCCGCGACCTGGGCGAGCCCCTCTTCCATGCCGGCACCCCAGAGGAGGAGTGCCGCCACCGAGTAGCCGATTGTCATCACGCTCCCATACCCGCTGAGTCGCGCGAACGAGAGGAAGGAGAGCTTCGGTGCATCTGGCGGATAGAAGTAGGCGGCCTCAAGCCAATGCGCAGGGAGCACCGCACGGCCGAAGCGTGCGTTGATGCTCTTCTCAATGAACTCGGCGTGCCTCCGCGCGAAGACGGTGTAGTAGAAGGTGTAGCCAGCTTCAAGAAATGCGAAGGGCACAATAAAGGTAAGCAGGAACCCGATCGGCGCACCTGCGCTGAGGCCGGAGAGCGCGAGGATCACGAGCGAGAGCAGCCCCCAGACGGTGATCTGGCGGAAGAAGAGCCCCGAGTACGCGCCGAGCATGCCGCGCATGCGCCGCAGCTGCTCCTCAAGGATCCGCAGTTCCGCCCGATCACGTTCGTTCATAAGTTCACTATACTGACGTCATGAAGTTCAAGTTGTTCCTTGCAGGGATCGTCGCACTCGTGATCGCCGCTGCCTGCAGTGCTACCCCCGAGCCGAGCGGCAGCCTCCTCTACAGTGCAACCCGCTCCTGGTCGAACGGCATGGAGGAGCGTGTAGAGGTCTTCTCTGATGGGAAGACGATCATGACCCACGGGGATTATGACGAGCGCGTCACGCTACCTAGCGACCAGATGAGCGAACTCGCCGCAGCGGCTGCACTCCCTATTGACGCAGGGAGCAACAGTGATGATCCGATCCTTGGCGTCACCATTGGCAGCGGCGCCGAGGTACGGCCCGCCGCACTCACGCCAGGCTCAATCGCCGAACTACTGAATAAGCTGCTCGACTCCCACACGCTGCACGAGTAACCCCCGCTCTAGCGCGCGCAGCTAGCGCGCGAGCGCGTCGATCAGGATCAGGTGTCGACCGAGCGGCTCTGAACGAATCCCACTGAACTTTGCGCCGAGCATCTCGCTCGTTGCCTGCTCCAGTGTGGCGGGGTCCAGGTTCGGCGGGGCGAGATCAATGATCGCGAGTCGGCCACCCTTATCAAGCCAGCTGTGCGCAACCTCAACCTGTCGCGCGCGCGGCTCAGCGGCGAGCTGACTCAGAAGGAACGGAAGGAGAAGCAGGCCGGCTGACGCACCCTCCGCACCTTCCAAGAGCGCACGCGGATGCAGGTGCGCCTTCATGCCGTGCGCCAAGAGTCGCTGGCGCGCGCGGGTGAGGCGATCTTCGCGCGCGTCATATGCGCTCACTTCGCCGCGCGATGCAAGGAGCACCGTCCAGAAACCGATCCCCGCGCCGAGCTCCACAATCCGGCCCTCAAACGGAAGCGCGTCGAGCCAGAGCACCGCGCGATCGAGCTCTCCCTGCCACGTTGCACCGGCGAGTGGGCCGCGATCATACGGCGCGCGATTCAGATACCACGCCTCTAACGCGTCTGGCTCCTCTGGTGGCGGAAGAAGGCCGAGTCGCGCCGGCACCGCACCAGCAGGATCGCCACTCTGCGGAACGTCGCTCGATGGCGCGCGTGGTGGTGCAGCAACGGCAACAGGAATGCCAATAGGTGGCGTGCCGCCTTCGCCACGGCGACGCATCCCCTCTTTCAGTTTCGCCTTCAGGTACGGCTGGCCGGGGGCGCGCTCAAGACACGGCGCGCAGAGGAGTGTCCAGCGTTCGAGTGAGTCTTCGGTGCGCGGTGCAACGCTACTGCCGCACCATGAGCAGGAGAAGGGGGTGATCGCGCTCAGCGCGTCCGCCTCAGCGCGGCTTTGCCGCGTCGATCGCCGCTCGTGCCCCCGCCTTGTCCTTGTACCAGTTGGCGTCGATCTGAATGTAGTTCGACCACTGCGCCGGTACCGATTCGGCTGGGAAGATGGAGTTCACTGGGCACTCAGGCTCGCATGCGCCGCAGTCGATGCACTCGTCTGGGTCGATGAAGAGCTTTCGATCGCTCCCCTCTTCAAAGTGGATGCAGTCAACAGGGCAGACGGCAACACACGACTGATCAAGGACATCCACGCAAGGTTCTGCAATCACGTACGTCATCTTCTGCTCCCCTCTCCTCGGGCCGCACTAGGCGACCGATCTATGCGCCAGAATTTACCACTTCAGTACCCGATTCACATCCCAGAAGGCTGGAATCCCGCGTCAAGGAAGCGGTCCGGCTCATCCTGGAAGTCGAGCAGGCAGCCACGGCCGCAGAAGTAGAAGCGCTCGGAGCCCGCCGCGCCTGGTTCGGCGGCGCCGCTGTGGCGCCCCGCCTGACTGGCGACTGGAAGGCTTGCAACATCAAGGAGTAGCGTGAGCGCCTCTGGCGCCACTTGGACCTCCATCCCGCAGACCGGATCGATTGCGGCGCTCATTTGGCCTCCCCTTTCTGTCGCTCTGCAAGCGCGACTTCGCGCCGCCGAATCTCGGCGAGCTCTCGCGCCAGTTCATCCGTATCGTAGCGCGACGCGGGTCGCTCCTCCGCGCGCATCCAGGTTGCGAGCACGGCGAAGATCGCCAAGAGGAAAAGGGCATCCCCCACCAACCACATCAGCGCGCCGGCGAGCTGCTGGTCTTCAAGCGGCGATAGGCCCCAGCTCCGGCTCAGGTTCTCGTAGTGCGGATAGAGCACACGCGGCGACCACATGATCGCCACGCCAAGGAAGCTGTTCTGTGGCATCTGCGTGAAGAGATAGACGAGCGCCGCTGGTCGTGAGAGGCGGTGCCGAATCGGATCGAGCGAGAAGACGGGCGCCCAGAAGAGGAGCGCCGTCGTCAGGTAGAGGAGATGCTCAAGGTCATGGATGAGCGGGCTCTCAAGCGCCGCGTCAAAGAGCGGCGAGAGGTGCGTCGCCCACATCACAAAGGCGAGCAGGATCCAGGCAACGAGCGGATGCGAGGCGACGCCAACGGCGCGACTCTGCAGCAGCCCAAGGAGGCGTGCGCGCCAACGCGGCGAGGCGAGTCGCAACAGCAGCGTCACCGGTGCCGCGCGGAGGAGCAGGATCGGGATTGGGAAGAGGAGGAGGAGGTGCTGCACCATATGCACGCTGAAGAGCGTGGTGTCGTAGCGCTCAATTCCTGACTGGAGTGCGAGGAGTATGAGCAGCGCAGCCCCAACTAGAGCCACAGTGCGCGAACGCGGGACCGGGTTCCCTGGGTGATCACGGCGAATGCGACGCAGTGCAGCGAACCATGCGGCGAGCCCAACGGCGACGAGGAGCGTGATGATCGGCGGCGAGTACCAGTAGAGTGCCGCCGCCAGACTCGGCTCTGGGGGGAGGGGGCCGTGCGCTGGGAGCAGGGTTGCCAAGCTCATCCCCCATATATTGGTCCAGATCGGACTTTTCGGGTCGCGCTACACTACGGGTATGAGATTTGCAGCCGCCTTCGGGCTCATCTTCGTCGTTATTGGATCCATCTACTTGTTCGTCTCAAAGGATCTTGGCGGCGCCTTCCTGCTCCTCACCCTCGGCGTTGCGATGGGAACGATGGCGCTCATCTTGCTCCACGCCATGAACTCCGAAGCCTAGAGAGGCGCAGAGCGTGGATGCACTCCGCTCGCTCCTCGAGTGGGTGATCTCCCTTATTGGACCGCTCGTCGCACCCGACTGGGGTGCGCTGATCAAGCTGATTCCAATCGGCGTCCTCGCACTCGTTGCCGCCTTCTATGGCTGGGTCTTCTTCCGCTATCGCCGTGCTGGCCGCCGACAGATCGGCATGCCGCCACTACCAGCGGCAAAGCCGCCAGCGGGAATCCATCTCCCGGGACCGAGCCTTGCGCCGTTCCTCATCTCGATTGCCGCCGCGGCGCTCTTCTTCTCCGTTGCGATGGGCGGCGCCGCACTCGCAGTCTCTGGCGCCGCCATGGTCTTGGCGCTGATCGCCTGGGGTCGCGAAGCGGTGCGCGAGTATGACGCGATCGGTGCTGGACACAGCGACGCGCTGCAACTGCACGACGGAGCCTCTGCCGCGCCAACGGGTCCGCCGTCAGGCGTGCATCTTCCTGCCCCATCGCTCCTCCCCTTCTTGGTGAGCGCCGCCGTTGCCGTCTTACTCTTTGGCGCTGCGATCGGCCTCTCCTTTGTCCTCCTCGGCGCACTGATGACAGCCATCGCCTTGATCGCATGGCTCCTTGATGCCGGTCGCGAATACCGCGCCGTAGAGGAGGCAGATAGCTCTGGTCACCTTGTGAATCCAGAGCCGAAGCGCGCGCCACGCATCAGCCTCGCCCTCTTCTCGATCCTCTTCATCTTTGTTGGTGGCTCGCAGTTCGGCCTCTTTGCACCAGCCGCTGGTGAAGGTTCCCCAGCACCAGGAGGGAGCACCGCACCTACTGAGGCGCCAAGCGACGGCATCACGGTGATCAGCGCCATGGCGGTGAAGTTTGAACAGGCAAGCGTTGAGCTCGCCGCAGACGTACCAACGCAGCTCCGCTTCCACAACATGGATGTGGGCATCCCGCACAATGTTGCAATCCATGAAGGAACGGTCGACGCGGTTGGCGCCGAACTCTTCCTGGGGGAGATCTTCAACGGCGACGACGAGCGCCTCTATGACATCCCGCCGCTCGCAGCCGGCGGGTACGTCTTTGTCTGCACGGTGCACCCGAACATGGTCGGTGCGCTAACGGTGAAGTGAGGAAGCTCAGCGCACTCCCCACAACCGCCCTCCTTGCACTCGCGCTGCTGCTAAGCGGCTGCCAAGCATCGGGAGAGCTGATCGGACGAACGATCAACATCAGTGGCGAAGCAACACTCAGCGATCCCCAGGCAAGCCTCGAGATGAGCGATCTCGCCGCCGAAAACGATCGCATCCTGCTGAACTTCTGGGGGAGCTGGTGCGTCCCCTGCCGTGACGAGATCCCGCTTCTCGCTGCATACGCCGCAAGTGCCGCGCCACAGGCAACGGTGGTTGGCGTTCTTTATAAGGATGCGGCAGGACCCGCCGCTGAGACAGCCGCCGAGCTTGGCGCTACCTGGACAAACCTCGTTGACGCAGACGGCGCGATCGCGGGACAAATTCCGGTGAATGCGGCGCCGCTCACGCTGCTGCTCAACGCGTCAGGGGAGGTCCTTGATTACCAGGTGGGGCCATTCGCCTCGCTGGAGGAGATCGACGCGTTCGTATCAGGGGAGTAGAGGTTGGTTGCGGGGGATGGATTCGAACCACCGACCTTCGGGTTATGAGCCCGACGAGCTGCCACTGCTCCACCCCGCTTGCGGAGTATCGGCAGTTCGGCGCGTTGCGTCAAATCCCTCGCTCAGGCTGCGCGTGACGACGAAGGAACTCGCCGATCGGTAACCGCGCACCGAAGCCTTCACCAAGGCCGTGCGCGTAGGCGACGTCCTCGCCGTCCGCCTCCTCCCAACAGAGAAGGAAGGGTCGCCCAAACGCCGCCGCCGGGAAGTCGATCAGGCCGCGTTCAATGTCGCGCAGCTCAATCCCGCGCGACGCAACGCGATCAACGCTCGCCTGCATCTGATCAACGAGCGCGCGGATGCGCACCTCAACGAGTGAACTGGTGACGAGCGCCTCTTGGGTGGCGCTATCTGAATCAATCGCCTGAAGGTCGCTCTGGTCGCTGCCGCCTGGCCGAGCGCCGGCGCGCTCCAACCTACGGAGTCGGAGGAGTTCCTGTTTTAGGCCCTCAAGGGCGGCGCGCTGCTCGCGCAGGAGCGCGATCAGGGGACGCAGTTCGGTAAGGGCCTGCGTTGCCGCCTCAATGGACCATTCACGCTTCATGAGGCAATTCTCCCACGAAGACGACCCGCCGACCAGCGCGTCGTGGGAGAATCTGCGCGGGCCGGTAGCTCAGTGGTAGAGCAGGGGTCTTTTAAACCCTTGGTCGCGGGTTCGAACCCCGCCCGGCTCACCAGACTTTGGCGCTAGATCAGCGGCTGCGCAGCTTCCCCACCCCGAAGAAGATCAGCGCAACCACGTATCCGCCCACGATCACCTCACCCATCAGCGTGAGTACAAACGGGTAGCCGTACTCAATCACGTCAAAGAAGGGGTACGGATAGACCGACGCGATCGCGCCATGCACCAGCGTGTAGGCAAGGTATGCAATCGGGATGATGAAGACGCTGAACGTATGCCCAAACGTGAAGCGACCACGCGGGCCAGCAACCCCCCAGACGATAATCGTGATGATTGGCGTGAGGTAGTGCTCAAAGAGATTCGACACGGCGTAGAAGCTCTGTGGATTTGAAGTTCCTGCCAGCAGCAGGTGGTAGAGCACCATCGTCATGGTGATCATGAGGAGCCCCGTGTTGCGCAGCCAGTCAAAAACGCGACCAGCCCGTTGTGGATTCCGGTAGAGCATCGTCAACGTCACCGCCACCAGCAGATTGGACCAGGTGGTGAAGTAGCCATGTGAATCGAAGACGCGACCGATCGCACCCGCAAGCCCATCGGCACTGCCGCCGAACATATGCGACGACGGTTCGTATCGGTCTTGCGGTGGTACCAACTGGAAGATCGTGGCGATCTCGGCCACGAGGTAGCCGAACCAGGCGGCGAGGGCGTTGATACCAAAGAGGCGCTTCGCGATTGCTGTGTTCATCGTTCCTCCCACTTCACACCCGGGCAGGTGTTTCGCGGAAGTATACGGCGGTGGCGAGCTGAGCTAGCGGGCGGATGCGCCCTTGCGACCGCGCAGGCGGCTCACCCAGGCGCCGAAGCGCTCGCGTTGTGCATACGCAACCGCGGCGGCGAGGAGGAGGACGAAGTTGAGTGTCCACGCGCCAGCGGCGGAGAGGAAGCCGATCTGCTGGCCCACTTCACCAGGGAGTGCCAGTCCTGGCACGGTGAGGCCGAAGAGTCCGGCGCGGAAGACTGGCGCCTTCGGTGATGTGCCAGCGCTGAGCGCGGTGGTTGCCGATGCACCGCTCGCATCCTCGCCGCCAAGGAGGAGCGCGTGTGGTCCAACCACCACGCCGCTCGCGTTGACGCGCAGCTGATCGGCGGGAAGGTTCACCTGCTCAACGGTGTGCCATGTGGTGATTCCAGTTGCGGCGGCCGGTGCGGTCCAGTAGACGCTGCCGATCGCCACGCCGTCCTGTACGCCGCCCGCAACGTAGAGGGTGCCGTTTGCGCTCCAGAGCGCCGCACCCTCACGAGGTGTGGGGAGATCCCCTTCGCCGCTGGTGGCGCTCCACCTGTAGATGCTGCCGATTGCCGCGTCGCCCTGCTCGTCTGGAGCTGTAGGTGTTGACGCGCTGTGGCCTGTTGCTGGGCTCTTCGCCACGGCGATGTCGCCACGCAGCGAGACGCCGGTCACGCCGCCTGCGTCCCGTCCGCCCCAGAGCCAGATCGCGTCGCCCACCAGTGCCGCAGCGGCGTTGGTGCGCGGCTCAGGGAGGGGTGACATCTCCTCCCATGCGCCAAGCGTTCCATCTGTCTGCAGGGTGGCCTTCCAGACGCTTGTCTGTGGTGTGTTGTTCTCATCAGCGCCGCCAAGGAGAATGAGACCGTCGCTGACCGTAACGACCGATGCGCCGCTGCGTGGCACAGGGAGCTGTAGTGCGTCAACCAGGGTCCACATCGTGATGAGACCGGTGACGGTGTCTGGCTTCCCCGCGTAGACCGTTGTGGTTGCGCTCTCTGTTGCAGAGGTTCCGCCAATCACATACGCGGTGCCAGCGAGATATGCGGCGGCACTCAGAGCGCGCGGCTCTGGGAGTGGCGCTGCGGCGCTCCAGGTGCTGAGCCCATCTGGTCCGATCGCTGCGGTGGCAACGTTGGCAATGTTGGCAAACTCATCTTTTGCGTCAGCGGCTCGACCGCCAACGTAGTAGAGATGCGTTCCCGCCTGGAGCAGTGCGCCACCCTCGCCCGCGCCTGGAAGCGCTGCGGCGGGGCCGCCCTTCCACGGGATCAGCGCGCCAGCGGGTGCGGGGCATGGAAGCCCCTCATTCTCAGCGGGGCAGATGTTGACCAGCGAGACCGCATTCAGTCCAAGGTCAACAGTTGGTGAGACGGTGAGGTAATAGGCGCGGTCTGGGATGTATCCGAGCAGCAAGATGATGACGAGCGTCCAGAGCACGGCACGGAAGGTGGCCCAGCCCCATCCTGCGGCGTCGAAGAGTCCGAAGAGGACGCGGCGCGGAGCCTCGCTCAGCGGCGCAACAGACGATCCACTGACTGGTGCTGGCAGGCCGCTCATCACTTCACCGTAAACGCGCCGACCATGTTTGGGTGCACGGTGCAGATGAAGACGTAACTGCCAGCGTTGAGTGCAGGAATGTCATATGTCTGCTGAGCAATACCAGGGAAGATCGCACCAACGTAGAGCTCCTTGCCAACGGAAGTGACCGAGCCTTCATGGATCGCAACGTTGTGTGGGATCCCTGCATCCTGGTTGTCAAAGACAATCTTGAAGCTCTTCCCTGCGTCCACGGTGAGTGTGGTGAGATCGAACTTCACACCCATCGCAACGATCGTGTACGAGCCACCCATCCCGCCACTCGGTGCAACGGATGGGCTGACAGAACCGCCGGATGGCGCTGGGGATGGCGAGACGGCGAAGGCATCCTTCCAGCAGGCTGGTACTGGCGTTGCATCCGCCGCAGGCACGTAGGCTGGATCACGCCAGCCGGTGACCTTCACGAGTTCGCCAGTTGCTGGATCGCGAACTTCAACTTCGTCAGTGTTGCTGGCGCGCACCCAGGCGATCAACTCTTCAATTTCGCGATAGTTGAGCGGCCCGCCGTTGGTATCTGCCCAGACACCCATCAGCGAGTTCGCATCACCACAGATGTATCGACCACCAACGGTCAGCACATTCAACAGATAGGAAGGTGTCAGGTGCGAGAGGAGCTTCCCCTGGTCGTTGAGAACAGGACCGATGCCGCCCTGCCCCTGCGCGCCGTGGCAGCGTGCGCAGTTCGCCTCATAGAGGTTGTAGCCGCGCTTCACCGTCTCTAGATACTGCTCTTCACGCGCCGCCTCAAGTCGCGATGAGCCTACGGCGCCAGGGAGTCCCTGATCGTAGAAGGCGTAGACGATGACGAAGAGGGTGACGATGGCTACGCCGAGGAGCGCCGCCATGCGCGCCGAGCCGCTCTGGCTGACGATCTTCGCCACGCGCTCAGCGGTGAGGCCGTGCGTCTGAATCGGCGCGGGGCTGGAGAGGCGCGGCGTTGGCGGCACGCGCTTCTCGCTCGGAGTTGGAAGGTTGCGCTGCTCGTCTGTCATTTAGATGCACCCCGTTGCGGCGCGCGGCGCCTCAATGCCTGGCTGGCCAAGCGGGATCGGCATATTGCCAAGGTTGATCTTCCCCGTGTCCAGCGTCAGCACGCCATTCGCATCAACGGTGAGCGAGAAGCGATCCATGCCGCGCGGTGCAGGACCAACGCCGTCCGCCTTGGTGCCGAGTCGGTCGTACCGACTGCCGTGGCAGGCGCACTCGAGCCAGTAGGTCTTGATGCACGGATTCGGCTTGCAGCCAAGGTGCGGGCAGCGCTGATAGAGGGCACGGACATTGAGTGCCGTTCCGTCGCCAGTGAGATCTTCACCGGAGACGAACTCGGGTCGTGTGGCGTCAACGAGCATGATGAAGGCGCGTGCCTCCTGGAAGTAGACTGGGTAGCCCTCGGCGAATGGGAGGCCAGCGTTCTGATTCTTCAGCGTGTCGAATGTGCCGACCTGAACCTTGCCGCCGAATCCACCCTCAAGGTTCGGCCAGAGGAAGCCGAGTGTCCCCGCCGTCACCTCTAGGAGCCAGAGTCCGAAGCCTGCGCCGATGGTGGTGCGAAGGAGTCGGCGTCGCGAGATCCCCTGCACCTCTTCGTGGCGTAGCGCCTTGATCGTCTGCGCGGTCAGCGCCTTCGGCTGATCTGCTGGCTCAACTTGGTAGTGACTCATCTATTCGCTCCGATCACAAGCTGAAGAAGAAGCCGTTGACCCACGGCAGGATGAAGGAGTAGCCAGGACCACGGAAGAAGATGCCGATGAAGGTCACAACGAGTCCGAGCGCCCAGAGGATGGAGAAGAGCGAAACCTCAAGCTTCCGATCCGAAGGTCGCGTGCTGTGAATGTTGCGGCGATCCAGATACGGGATCAGCGCGCTGCCAACAAGGATGCCGATCGGCGAGAGCGCACCGGCAACGGTTGGATGGAAGTAGGCGAGCAGCTCTTGCAGGCCCAAGAAGTACCAGGGCGCCTTAGCAACGGCGGGTGTGACGTTTGGATTGGCGAGCTCTTCAAGTGGTGCGTTGATGAAGAGGCCGAGCAGGAGGAGCAGGATGCTCATCGCCACAGCGGCGAAGAACTCAATGGTGAGCAGGTGCGGCCAGGTCATCACCGTGTCATCTGGCTCCTTCTGAACGCGGACAACCGCGTCCTGTTTCACCAGCGCAAGGAGTCGATACGGTCGTGCCGCCATTGGGACGCGCTGCTTATCAATCTCCGTACGTCGCGACGGATCAACCGGCGCAACGGGTGCTGGGCGCTGCTCGTCGCTCATCGCTGCGCCTCGCTCATAGTGGCCCGCTGATTCCGCCGTCCTTGCGGATCCGCCAGAAGTGGACCGCCAGGAAGACTGCGGCGAGAAGCGGGAGCACCATCACGTGCAGCACGTAGAAGCGCAGCAGTGTGTTCTGACCCACCTCAAGTCCACCAAGAAGGAGGAGCTTGGATGGCGTGTTGAAGAGCGGCGCGTAGCCGGCCATGTTTGAACCGATCGTGATCGCCCAGTAGGCGATCTGGTCCCACGGCAGCAGGTAGCCGGTGAAGCTGAGCATGATCGTCAGGAAGAGGAGGAGGACGCCAACCACCCAGTTGAATTCGCGTGGTGGCTTATATGCGCCGTGATAGAAGACGCGCATCATGTGGAGGAAGACGAAGAAGACCATCAGGTGCGCACCCCATCGATGGATGTTGCGTCGGTCGAGATACGGAATCAACGCGCTTCCAACAAGCACGGCGGCGGGCGTCAGTGCGCCCGCAACTGTTGGATGGAAGTAGGCGAGCAGCTCTTGCAGACCAAGGAAGTACCACGGTGCCTTCGCGACCGCGGGTGTGACATTCGGGTTCGCAAGCTCTTCGAGCGGTGCATTGATGAAGAGGCCGAGCAGGAGGAGGAAGATGCTCATC
>JACCDP010252423.1_pt1 | contig 11383 bp, 11 predicted proteins | sample 7445841 | NCBI WGS metagenome assembly JACCDP01 (sample SAMN15323441, study PRJNA562643) | freshwater metagenome | isolation source: river surface water | place: USA:Blue River Watershed | collected 2017-08-17
TCATCTCAGAGATATCGGCCTTTGCGAATGTAACCTCTGATCTTCTGGGAAAGAAAGTTCTAGTCACTGCCGGCGGCACTCGCGAAGCAATCGACCCAGTGCGTTTTATTGCTAACCATTCAACCGGTAAGCAGGGTTACGCAATAGCGAAGGCGGCCCGCAATAGAGGAGCCGAAGTAGTTTTGATTGCGGCGAACTCAAATCTTGAAGAGCTTAAAGGTGTGAAAACACTTCATGTTTCATCAGCGCAGCAAATGCAGGATCAACTTGCGGTGCAATTTCCAACCTGCGAAATTCTTTTGATGGCAGCAGCGGTAGCGGATGCAAAACCATCGGCCCCATCGCTAGAGAAGATAAAGAAAGCGGATTATCAGAGCATAACTCTTGAAGCCAACCCCGATCTGCTTGCCAACCTCTCAAAGATTAAGAAGCCTAAACAAGTTCTAGTAGCCTTCGCTGCTGAAACTTCGAGGATTGACAAGGCAACAATTGACATCGCAATATCAAAGATGGCCAACAAGGGCGCAGACATGATTTATCTGAATGATGTAAGTGACGGTGCAATATTTGGTTCAAGTGAGACATCTGGATTATTGATTGATAACAATGGTGAAACAGTTGAAGTAAACAATAAGTCAAAAGACACGCTTGCAGATCTATTACTAGATCGAGCCCTGAATAAGTTAAGGTAGCCCAATGACAAAACGACTATTTACATCAGAATCGGTTACCGAAGGCCACCCAGATAAGATGGCAGATCAAATCTCGGATGCAATCCTGGATTCGCTTTTATCTCAAGATGCAAAGAGTCGCGTAGCAGTCGAAACCCTAATCACGACCGGCCAAGTGCATGTGGCGGGCGAAGTAACCACAAATGGTTACGCCGATGTTATGACAATTGTTCGAGACACAGTTTTGAATATCGGTTACGACTCGTCAGATAAAGGTTTTGATGGCAATTCCTGCGGCGTCTCGCTCTCAATCGGCCAGCAATCTAGCGATATTGCTCAAGGCGTTGACTCAGCATTTGAAAAGCGCATAGCTTCGTCGGCTGATCCACTTGATTTGCAGGGAGCTGGCGATCAAGGTTTGATGTTTGGTTACGCATGTGATGACACCCCAGAATTAATGCCTTTACCGATTTCGTTGGCACACAAACTCGCACTCCAACTTTCAGCAGTGCGCAAGAGCGGAGTAGTTGATTATCTGCGACCAGATGGAAAGACCCAGGTAACTATCGAATATGACGGCGATAAAGCCGTGGCTCTAAATACGATTGTAATTTCGACCCAGCATTCACCATCCGTCGACCTAGATAAGACTTTGGCTCCAGACCTCAAGAAGTTGGTAATCGATCCGATGATCGCGGATTTAAAAATTGACACCTCAGATGTCCGAGTTCTGATCAATCCGACTGGACGTTTCGTTATTGGTGGCCCAATGGGAGATGCCGGACTAACTGGGCGCAAGATTATTGTTGATACCTACGGTGGTATGGCTCGCCATGGTGGCGGCGCCTTCTCAGGAAAAGATCCATCAAAGGTTGACCGAAGCGCCGCATATGCAATGCGTTGGATCGCAAAGAATGTTGTCGCAGCAGGTCTCGCTTCACGTTGTGAAGTTCAGGTTGCTTATGCAATTGGTAAGGCACAACCTGTTGGTCTGTTCATCGAGACTTTTGGAACTGAAAAAGTTGCGCCTAATAAAATAGTTGATGCAGTGATGGCTACATTTGATCTGCGCCCTGCTGCGATTATTCGCGACCTAAACCTGCTGCGTCCAATCTATTCTGCGACCGCCTCATACGGTCACTTCGGTCGCGAGCTTCCTGACTTTACGTGGGAGAAAACTGATCGCGCTGCTGCATTAAAAGAAGCAGCTTCCAGGTAGATGTAGGTGGCTGAAGTAAAGCCACTGCGTTTAAAAACGCAACGGGTAGCAAAGAAAGTTGCGGTTGCGCAAGAAAATCCGGTCGCACAAGTATGCGTTGATACCGGTGTCTTCCATCTTCCCGATTGCTACGACTATCTGGTGCCAGAGGAGTTTTCGGATTTAGTTGTTCCAGGAGTGTTCGCAAAGGTTCCTTTCGGAAACTCTGAAGTGATGGGTTATGTTCAAAGCCGAAATCAAACTGAGATTGATGCGAAGTCTCTGAAGATTATTAATAAGGTGGTCTCACCTATCCCGCTGCTGACCGATGAGTTAATTGAAATTATTGATCTCACCTGCCAACGGTATGCCTGTAAGCCATGGGATGTAATTCGTAGTGCTATTCCTGCAAGAGTTGCCGCTGCTGAAAAAGAATATCTTGGCTTAGATATCCCAAAGGTCGTCGCGATTAAGCCGAAGCTAGAACATCGCGTGACTATTACTAAAACCCTCGATTCGCTTCCAGCAATAATTAATGAAGTCTTGAGAGGCTTAGGGGAGGAGCAGCAACTTCTGGTAATCGTGCCCGATGAACGAGATATCAAACAGTTGCTGACATTTAATCTAAATATAGAACCAGTTCTTTTAACTTCAGATATTGCGAAGTCAGAGCGCTACGCCAATTATCTCAAAAGCCGTTTCCAGCAATCAAGATTCATTCTTGGAACCCGGGGTGCGATCTTTACGCCGTTGGCAATTAATTCAGTTATCTTGATTTTCAATGATGGCGATGAGTCTATGTATGAACGCAGGTTTCCAAGTTGGAATGTAAGGGATATCGCAATGCTAAGAAGCGGTGAATTCTCACTGCATTTCGTAGGAGCCAGTCCAAGTTTGGAAATTGTCCGACTAGTTGAACTTGGATGGCTTAAATCAAAGAAAACTGAAAACAGGGCGGAGCAAGCTAGACCCATCATTCACTTCTCGGACTCCGGAGTTTCAGATATTGCGTTGATGAAGGCAGGCTTAAAGGGAGGAAACGTCCTGGTGGTTATGGCAGAGACAGGCTACATAAACGCTATTGCCTGCCAGAAATGTAGAAACCAGTCGAGATGCGAGTGTGGTGGAAAGATTTATCTACCCAATCAGAAATCACACCTTACCTGTGCCATTTGCCAAAAAATTACAAAAGAGTTCGTTTGCAAGTGGTGCGATGGCAAGACTGTTCGCTCGATTGCAAAGGGATCTTCGAGGATTGCTGATGAAATAGCAAAGGCGGTCCCTGGCTACCGCGTGCTGTTGAGTAAAGGCGGTTCAAGGATCGATACCATTTCAGACCTGAAAGAGAACGTTTTAGTACTTGCGAGTTATGGTTGTGAACCAATTGGCGATTATTCAACAATTATTCTTCGATCACTAGAAAATCTGAGCAATCGAGTTAATTTAAGAAGTTTAGAATTAACCAGGCGATTGATATTCGAGAATCGAACAAGGTTAAGAAGTGATAACGAATCTACGATGTATCTAGATCTAGCCAGTGATAACGCTTTGGCGCAAGCATTAATCAAGAACGATGTCTATGGTAACTCGGTAAAGGAGTTAGCTGAGCGCAAAGACTTGAACCTTCCACCATTCTGCAGGATTGGGATTCTTCAGGGGGACACTTCCGCGATAAGACAGTTAGTGCGAAATCTTGAAGAGAATGATTTGTTTAGTGCGATTGCACTTCAGGAAAACTTTGATCAAGCCGGCAGCAATAAAGGTAAATCCCGGCTAGTTCTTAGATGCGAAATATCTCGATCCCAAGAGTTCTCGGAGTTCTTCAGAGACTTATCAAGGTATCGCGGTATAAAAGGCCTAGCGCCGCTACAACTTCGAATGGATCCGTTCTCTATTTAGGCAATTGTCTTGCTGTTGGAATAGAATTCTCGGGTGTCAGTTCAAGAAATTAGATTATTTGGTGATCCAGTCCTAACAACACCGGCCAGTTTGGTCACCACTTTTGATAAGGAACTACGTAATCTCGTAAAGGATCTGACAGAAACTATGTTGGATGCACCGGGTGCCGGGCTTGCAGCCCCTCAAATTGGAGTCTCACTACAAGTATTTGTTTGGAATATTGAGGAGAGTGAGGGACATTTAATAAACCCCACACTTGATTTATCAAGCGATCTCCAGGACGGCGAAGAAGGTTGTTTAAGTTTTCCAGGTTTATCGTATGAGACGCCACGCGCATTTCGCGCGGTTGCAAAGGGTTTCAATATGCACGGAGATCCCGTAACAATCGAAGGGACTGAGTTGTTGGCCCGGGTGTTACAGCATGAAACCGATCATCTAAACGGAATAGTTTTTATAGATCGCTTGCTGTTGGAAGATCGCAAATTAGCAATGGCGGATATTCGTAATTCGGAGTGGTTCGGTGAATTAGCATCAACCCAGAACGCCCCGGTCTTTAAACTTAGCCCACATTCGACAAATGGTCGGGCGCTCTAGATGCAGTTATCAATCGCGTCCTCTTCGCTAATATCGGTTCCGATTATCGAAGCGATATTAGAGAGCGAGCACACGCTCGGTTCGATTATCACAAACCCTGATAAGCCGACCGGACGCGGCAAAAAGATCGAAGCGAATGATTTAGCAAAGTGGGCGGAGCAAAAAGGGTTAGATGTCTCAAAACCATCTGACACTTCGGAACTAAATCGCCACCTTTTAGCCTCGCAACCTCAGTTAATAATTACTTGCGCCTACGGCAGACTTATTCCGGTCGAATTACTTCATGGTCCAAGATTCGGTTGGATTAATTTACATTTCTCACTTCTTCCAAAGTTACGTGGCGCGGCACCTGTCCAATGGGCGATCCTAAATGGAGAAACCAGCACTGGATTTACAATCTTTAAATTGGATAAGGGGATGGATACCGGACCTATTTATATCTCCAAAGAGGTAAACATTTCAGATCAGGACACAACACCAGTTCTACTCGAACGTCTTACCCATTTAGCTATTCCCGATCTTCTCGACTTGATTTCGAAGATTGGCAAAACTAAAGCAACTCCACAACCGCTCTCCGGAGCCACGCTTGCTCCAAAGATTTCAAAAGAGATGGCAAGAATCCTTTGGGAGAGTTCAATTGAAACTGTGCTTCGTCAGGATCGTGCGCTATCGGACAATCCTGGCATCTGGAGCACGTTTAATGGCGAAAGAATTTCACTTCATGGACTAAGTGAGGTGTTAATAGCAAATACGCTCACAGCACCGGGAGATATCGAGCTAGTCGGTGATCAACTATTAGTTAGAACCTCTGACAGTGTTCTTGAAGTTAGAGAGGTTACCCCCGCAGGCAAGAAGCGCATGAGTGGTGCAGACTTTGCCAGGGGAGCGAGATTGGTCGCAGGTTCAAAGTTTGAATAGCAAAGGTTTCTCTAAACCAAAACCAGGAGCTGCACGACTTCTTGCTTATGATTTAGTTAGTCAGGTAAATCGCAATGGCGCTTATGCCAATTTACGACTACCAGATTTACTTGCTAGCTCGGAGCTAGATCTTCGAGATCGGGCTTTTGTAACTGAACTTGCCTACGGAACTCTTCGCTTGCAAGGCAAACATGACTATGCGATTTCAAAGAAAGCTGACCGCCATCTAGGTGAACTAGATGAGAAAATCGTCGATCTTTTAAGACTAGGAATCCATCAAATATTTGAGATGCGAGTTCCTATCCACGCGGCAGTCGGAGAAACAGTTGAAGTTGCCAGATCAGTGGCGGGGGAATCAAAAGCGAGTTATGTAAATGCATTGCTTAGATCGATATCGACTGACCTAAATATGTATGAGGATTTACAGAACGATCCAAATATTTCAGCGCTTGAGAAATTGTCAATCATTCACTCACACCCAACTTGGATAATAAACGCCTATTTTGATCAATTAAAAAATTGGGATGCGGTGGAGGAGTTACTGCGAATCAACAACGTGCCAGTTTCACCACACATTGTTGCCTGGCCTGGTAAATCTAGTATCGCGGAAATTCTGGAAGTAGGAGGCGAAAAATTACCGTTGGGCAACTACTCAGTGCTCTCGAATTCGCTTCCCAATGACTATCCTGCAATCAAAGATAAACGTGCGGGCATCCAAGACATGGGTTCACAGTTAATTGCAGAAATCTTCTTTGCAACAGCCAGTGAAGCTCCTCAGAAGTGGTTGGATTTATGCGCTGGTCCTGGTGGTAAAGCTGCCCTTCTCCACAATTTGTTGCAGACCCATAAGCCCGCTGACTCATTCGTTGCAAATGAGCCAACACCTCACCGCGCAGAGTTGGTAGCAAGAGTTATTCCTAAAGAAAAGATTCTTTCTCTAGATGGTCGAGACTCTGAGAGCTTCGGTGAGAAATACGATCGAATTTTGATTGATGCACCTTGTTCTGGTTTGGGTGCACTGCGTCGACGCCCTGAAGCACGTTGGCGGCGTTCGCTAAATGATTTAAAAGAGTTGCTGCCGTTGCAACGAGATTTAATCGATTCGGCATACGAAATGTTGAATCCTGGCGGCATTATCGGATTCGCAACTTGTTCACCGCTTTTAGCGGAGACTAAAAGTCAGATTCTAGATGCCAAGTATCGCCACAAAGATTTGCAGATTCTAGACATTACAGGCTTCTCGCCAGCTGGTGCCACGGGCGTCAATACTGATGGATCCATGCAGCTCTGGACTCATTTGGATGGATCAGATTCGATGTTTATGGCGTTGCTTCAAAAATCTTCATGATGACTAAAATACAATTTTCCCAAGTTGAAATGGGAAGGGGCAGATTTTGATTCGCATCTGTCCGAGTATTTTGAATGCAGATCGCGAAAATCTTCCTAGTGAAATCGCCCGAATCGCCAAGCAATCGGATTTACTTCACCTAGACGTGATGGACAATGTATTTGTTCCAAACTTCACTTTTACATTCGAACAGAGTGCGAAAATAATTTCGGAATCTCCAATTCCGGTTGACAGCCATTTAATGATTGCCGACCCTGATGATCGAGCACATCTCTTTGCAAAGGCAGGATCTAGAAGCGTTACCTTCCATTATGAAGCCAGTTCCAATCCACTAGAGACTATTTCAAAGATCGCTGATGAAGGAGCCAGGGTTGGGGTTGCTCTTAAGCCAGGAACCCCATTCCATGAGATCAGTTCAATCATGGAACACATAGACATGGTCCTAATCATGACTGTTGAACCTGGTTTTGGTGGGCAGAGTTTTATGGGTGACATGATGGATAAAGTGAAGGAGGCCAGAAGAGAGATTGATGAGCGCTACTTCGGGAAGATCTGGCTACAAGTTGACGGTGGAATTTCATTAGAAACCATCGCAAAAGCTGCGCAATCCGGAGCGGACACTTTTGTTGCTGGAAGTGCTGTATTTAAGTCCGATGATCCCGGTGGAATGGTTGATGAACTTCGCGCTCTAGCAAGTAAATCGCAAGCGTGAGAGGCGATAATTAGGTTAAAATTTGAGCATGAAGAATTTTGAATCGTTGTGGGAAGAACTTAATCGCATAGCAGAAAGTAAGCCACAAGATTCAGGCACCGTTCGAGAACTCGAATCCGGAATCCATGCGATTGGGAAAAAGATCATCGAAGAGGCCGGGGAAGTTTGGATTGCTGCCGAGTATCAGAGCGACAGTGAATTAGCGTTAGAAATAAGTCAACTGCTTTATCATCTGCAAGTTCTTATGATTGCCAGAAATATTAAATTAGATGACGTTTATAAGAATCTATAGTGAGGTAGCGAAATGACTTTAAGAATAGCTGTTCCAAATAAAGGTTCTTTAGCTGAAATTTCAGCCTTGGCACTTAAAGAAGCCGGGTATCGACAACGTAATGATGCACGTGATTTGGTCTTTATCGACCCAGATAATTCGGTCGAGTTTTATTATCTGCGGCCAAGAGATATTGCGGTTTACGTTGGAAGTGGGGAGCTCGAAGCAGGGATAACCGGCAGAGATCTCCTTCTTGATTCTGGTGCGGGGGCATCTGAAGTTCTTCCGCTCGATTTTGGAAAGAGCACATTTAGATTTGCTGCTCCAACTGGCTTGAATATGGCGATTTCAGATTTACAAGGCAAGCGGATCGCAACAGCCTATCCGGGCCTACTTGAAAATTTTCTGGATTCGAAAAAAATCAAAGCCTCGATAGTTCGACTAGATGGCGCAGTTGAAAGTTCAATTCGCCTAGGAGTGGCAGATGTAATTGCAGATGTGGTTTCAACGGGAGGGACCCTTCGCGCTGCGGGCTTGAGTGTTTTTGGTGACGTGCTTCTCGAGAGCGAAGCTATTCTCATTACGCGAAACGGCGTAGAAATCTCGCCGGCAATTGAAACGTTAATCCGCAGATTAAATGGCGTAGTGATTGCAAGACAATATGTTCTAGTTGATTACGATGTTAAGAGTGTTGATTTAGAGCGCGCATGCGCCTTGACTCCGGGAATCGAATCTCCGACAATTTCACCACTACAGAAAAGTGATTGGAACGCAGTCCGGGCAATGGTTAAGCGCTCGGATATAAATCGAATTATGGACGAACTTTGGCAAGTGGGTGCTAGAGGAATCTTGGTCACAGATATCCACGCCTGTCGACTTTAAAATCTAATTACTGCGTTCGGCATCCTCAATTTCACTGCGAGTTATTCCCATTAGATAGAGAACAGAATCTAGGTATGGCGAATTAATTGAGCTATTAGCCGCTGCTCTCACAGCAGGTTTAGCATTAAATGCAATTCCTAAACCAGCTATTTCTAGCATTCCAAGATCGTTTGCACCATCTCCGATGGCAATTGTTTGCGCCAGATTAACGTTCTCGGACTTAGCAAATTCTCGTAGTGCTTGCGCTTTAGCATCCTTGTCAATTATCGAACCGAGTAGGTTTCCGGTGAGTTTGCCATCTGCGATCTGTAATCGATTAGCACGATAAAAATCTATCTTCAGCTCTTGCAATAGCGGCTCGATTACATCCAAAAAGCCACCGGACACCACGCCAACTTTATGTCCAAGTTTATGAAGCGTACGAATTAGCGTTCTTGCTCCTGGGGTAAGTGTGATTCCAGCCTTTACTGCTTGAAGAATTTCGACATCCGCGCCAGCAAGCAGCTTAACTCTTGAGGTTAGGGACTGCGCAAAATCGAGTTCTCCACGCATAGCTGATTCAGTGATGGCTGAGACTTGCTCGCCCACACCACATTTCTCTGCTAACAGGTCGATTACCTCTTGTTGAATGAGTGTTGAATCCATATCCAAGAGAACTATTCGCTTGGCCCGCCGGGCAAGACCACTTTGTTCTACTGCGATATCGATCCCGTTGCTCTGGGCGATTTCGGCGAGTTCGCGCTGGATGACCTTCAAATTCTCTTCATTCAGATTGAGGGAAACTTCGAATTCGATAGCAGTGAGCGGGTAAGAGGCAGTTCTATGAATTCGATCAATGTTTCCGCCCTGCTGTGCAATCTTGCTTGCAAGTGCGCCAATGCTTGCTGGTAGTAAATCCTCAGAGAGAACAACAATATGTAGATTTGAATTCTTAATTTCGCCCTTTGGTTGTTCTGAGAAATCAATAGCAAGATCTAAACCGAGTTTAGTTGTTGCTTCGATAAGATCCGTCTCAATGACCGATGCATGGGCTGGATCTAAGGAAATTAGCGTTGTAAGAATTAAACGTCCCCGGATTACAACTTGTTCGATATCCAAAATTGTTATCGAAAATGGTTCGAGCGTGGCGAAAAGCGCCTGTGTTACCCCTGGCGCATCTACCCCGGAAATAAGTATTAGGCCAGTGTGTTCGGTATTGATTTGGCTCACGTGCCTAGATTAGCGGTTCGCAACCTTAACTTGCCTCGCTTACGGGTATCTTTACGCCTGTGATTCCAGTCCTCAATCTGCAAAATGTTTCGGTAGTCCGGGACGGAAAAACTATTTTGGGGCCTTTAGATTGGCAAGTTAATGAGAATGAACGCTGGGTTATTTTAGGACCCAATGGTGCTGGTAAATCTACGCTTTTCGCCCTCTGTTCAACGCAAATGCATCCAACAACGGGGACGGTTGAAATACTTGGTTCCAAATTGGGAGCGGTCGATGTATTTGAAGTGAGACCACGCATCGGATTCATGGGATCGACACTTGTAAACCTTTTTCCAGAGGATGAGAAAGTAATCGACATCGTACTTACGGCTGCATATGCAATGTTAGGTCGTTGGAATGAAAGTTATGAACTCTGGGATGAATCAAGGGCGCAAGGATTGTTAACGACTCTTGGTGTCAGAGAATTAGCGCAACGAAGTTTCAGCACTCTGAGTGAAGGAGAGAAGAAGCGAGTTTTAATCTCCAGATCACTGATGTCCGACCCTGAGATACTTCTTTTGGACGAGCCGGCATCAGGTTTAGATTTAGGCGGACGAGAAGACTTATTGAATCGATTTGATCTACTTGCCGTTGATCCATATGCGCCCGTTACTTTGATAATTACTCACCACATCGAAGAGATTCCTGCTGGTTCAACACATGCTCTACTTCTAAAAAGTGGGAAGATAGTCGGAAGTGGTCCAATCGCAACAGTTGTAACTTCAGAGAATTTAAGTCTTGCCTACGAAATGCCTATCAGTGTGTCTATGGCCAATAATCGCTATTCGGCCAACGCAGTTAGCTAATGCTCTTTGATCGTTTGCCGAAGCAATGGCAACAGGCTCTTCCGAATTCTAAGGAAATCCTGAACAGCTTGCAATTGACACCACCTTTTATTCCCGAAGAGACGAAGATATTTGCGGCATTTGAAGTTCCGATTCCAAAGATAAAAGTTTGCATTGTCGGGCAGGACCCTTATCCAAACCCAAGCCACGCAATGGGTCTGGCATTTAGCGTTCCTGCTCAAGTGAAAAACCTTCCGCCCACTTTGAAAAACATTTTCAAAGAATTGGAAAGTGATATTGGTTGCGCGCCTGCAAATGGTGATCTTTCTGAACTACAGAAGCGGGGAGTCATGCTCTTGAACACTGCACTAACCACGAAACCCAATCTAAGCCAGGGGCATGCGGGTATTGGCTGGGGAAAATTTACAGATGAAGTCGTTTCTTACTTAGGAAAATTACCGGTTATCTTTATTCTCTGGGGTAAGAGCGCCGAGAATTTGAAACGGTTTGTCCCAGAATCAAAGTGCATAATTGGTGTTCATCCAAGTCCGCTATCTTCCTACCGCGGTTTTTTTGGTTCAAAACCCTTTAGTCAGGCAAACCTGCGCCTTTGTGAGTTGGGAATTAGCCCAGTCGATTGGAAAATTTAGTTACTAGATTTAGATTGGTAGCTATTGAGTTTCCGATAAAGAGCGCGAACATCGCGGTTCCTATGCCTACTGAACCACCAAGAGCGCTTCCTGCGATTAATACGCAAATCTCGATGCTCAACCTAACTCTTGCGATGCGAACTCCAGTTTTTTTATGCAGCGATGTCATCAAGCCATCTCTAGGTCCGGGACCAAGCCCACAAGTAA
>JACCDP010675156.1_pt1 | contig 11383 bp, 10 predicted proteins | sample 7445841 | NCBI WGS metagenome assembly JACCDP01 (sample SAMN15323441, study PRJNA562643) | freshwater metagenome | isolation source: river surface water | place: USA:Blue River Watershed | collected 2017-08-17
CCCTCCAAATAAAAGGGGTCTGTTGCTCCAGCGATTACCGTGACTTCAGCCCCGGCTTTAAGGGCTTCATACGCGATTGCCAATCCTTGTCTACCGCTCGAGTGATTGCCGATAAATCGAACTGGGTCTAGCGCTTCTCGTGTTCCGCCAGCTGTAACTACAACTTTCTTCCCTGCGAGTACTGCCTTCTTTTTAGATAAACGGAGTACTTCATCAATAATTGATTGCGTCTCAGGGAAACGTCCAATTCCGGAATCTTTTCCAGTTAACCGTCCCACCTCTGGCTCCATGACAATTACTCCCCTGGCGCGAAGGGTTCGAACATTTTCTTCTGTTGCCGCATTAAGCCACATCTTTGGATGCATTGCTGGAACAATCAGAATGGGCGCGCTGGATGCCAAAACTGTGGTTGTAAGTAAATCATCAGCTCTACCTTGTACTAATCGGGCGATCACATCAGCAGTGGCCGGGGCGATAACGATTACATCCGCAGAATCGCCAAGTGCGACATGTGAAACCGAGTGAACGTTCTCCCATATGCTTGTAGAAACTGGGCGGCCTGAAAGCGCTTCCCAGGTAGCTTTACCAACAAAATTAAGACTGGATTCTGTGGGGACTACGGTGACTAGGTACCCATTGTCTTGGAGCCTACGAAGTAGCTCGCACGATTTATAAGCCGCGATTCCTGCGCTGATGCCAAGGACCAACTCTCGGCCGCGTGGGAAAGTGATGGGTGCGCCAGCCATAGCTGCGATTAGTTTTGCGGTTCGAGGTTCTCTATCGTGAGTAAGCCGTCGTTAATCTCGCGCATAGCGATTGAAAGCGGCTTCTCATGAACATGAGTTTCAACGAGCGGACCAACATATTCCAACAAACCTTCACCGAGCTGGGAATAGTAAGCATTGATCTGACGAGCACGCTTTGCAGCATAGAGAACGAGTGAATACTTCGAACCGCTCTTGTCGAGAAGTTCGTCGATAGGAGGATTGGTGATTCCATCGAGCGATGCCACATGAGCTCCTTTAACGGTATTTTTGAAAACTTAAGAGGTCGCCAAGGATACCAGCGATTGAATTACTTCATCGACTCGATGATTGGTGAGAATATGGTCAAACTCTCCTGCGGCAGCCATCTCAGCCCTCGCTAGAGCCAGACGAGCAGCTATTCGTTCAGGGCTATCGGTCCCCCGATTAGTAATTCTCGCTTCTAGTTCGGCCATGGAAGGAGGTTGTAGAAAGACCATCAGTGCTTCCGGCATAGCGCGTTTAACTTGTCGAGCGCCTTCTATTTCTATCTCAAGAAGAACATCTTTGCCTGAATCTAAGGCAGACATTACTGGTCCTCGTGGAGTTCCATAACGCGAGCCAGCAAAATCCGCCCATTCAAGAAAAACATGGTTGTTGATCATCCTTTGAAATTCATCAGCGCTGACGAAGTGATATGCCTCGCCATCAATTTCACCTGTTCGCGGAGCCCGAGTTGTTGCAGATACCGAAAAATAGAAATGATCGCGCTTCTTAAGCTCTTGAACGATCGTGCTCTTCCCCACTCCTCCAGGTCCAGAGAGCACAATCAACTTGCCACGCGCCACATCTTGCTGCATCACTTATCAGACTCTTTCAACAGTTTTAGTAAATTCTCGTATTGACTTCTACCGACGCCCTGAATGCGGCGAGAGACTGAGATACCTGCTCTATCGAGAACATTTTTAGCGCGTACCTCTCCGAAACCTGGAAGAGATTCCAACAGTTCCTTTACTCTCATTTTGCGGATAGCTTCATCGGTAGTCTTGAAAGCATCCAACCAGTGACGATCGCCGCTTTTCACTTCCGATTTAAAGAGTGCGCGCACTTTTCGCGATTGAGCTGCTTTTGCTAGCGCGGCTCGACGTTCTTCTAAAGTTAATATCGGAGGCGCGCCCATGGAGCAATTAAACCAACTTCTTACAAAGTTACCTAAGCGTCGAGGCGATTTCAGCAGCAGCAGAGGTCGGGTTGGATGCTTGTGTAATCGGGCGACCGATAACAACATAGGTTGAACCCGCATCGATTGCGTCCCGTGGCGTCATCACTCGACTTTGATCATCGAGAGATGCATTCATCGGACGAACCCCTGGCGTAATAAGAATGATCTCATCTCCCAATGCCTTTCGAAGAGCGCTCACTTCGAGAGGTGAACAGACAATTGAGCTCGCACCCGCGGCAACAGCTCGCTTTGCAAGTGAGAGCACCAACATCTCAGGGTTGCTCGGCAAACCTAGGGTTTGAAGTTCTTCAGTATCAAGTGAGGTCAAGACCGTGACCGCAGTAATTGAAGTTTTGGGTGATTGAGCTACTGCGGATTTAATCATTTCAAATCCACCTGCGGCATGGACGGTCAGGAACTTCGGTTCTAAGTTGGCCACGCTGGCACAAGCTCCAGCGACTGTGTTGGGTATGTCGTGAAGTTTTAGGTCGAGGAAAATATCTATCTCTGGAAACGTTTGCTGTATTTTCTTAACGCCTTCGCGTCCCTGCGCGAGGAAAAATTCAAGACCCAACTTGTAGATTGAAATATCGCTACTTGTTAGCCCAATCATGTCGACTGTTCTTTCCAAATCAGGGAAATCAAGCGCGAGAATAATCCGTTGATCAGTTTTCATGGGCAACTCCGACCGCATCTTTCACCGATGAAAAACCCTTTTCCTTGAGCAATAGTTCAAGTTCGTTCTTTACCTTTATTGGCGCAGAAGGGTTACCAAAATTTGCGGTTCCAATGGAAACAGCGCTTGCACCTGCCATGATCAATTCGAGTGCATCACGCCCGTTGGTGACTCCACCCATGCCAAGTATCGGGATATTTTTAAAAGCCGCATGCACTTGGTAAATAGCTCGGACCGCTACTGGTCGAATCGCTGGCCCAGATAAGCCACCGGTTTTCCCAGCCAATTTCGGTCTCATCGCATCAATATCGATTGCCATTCCTAATAACGTGTTTATCAAAGCCAGTCCATCCGCGCCCGCTGATATAACTTCCCCCGCGATCGAGACGATATCCGTAACATCCGGAGAAAGCTTCACGATGATTGGAAGTTCTCCGCCAATATTTCGGCGGACCGCTTCTACAACAGCTCGTGATGCTATGGGATCGCAAGCAAAAACCATTCCTCGATTTTCTACGTTGGGACATGAGATGTTTACTTCAATTCCGCTTAGCCCCTGAACTACGCGAAGTCTCCGAGCCAGCGATGCATATTCTTCAACGGTTTCACCAGAGATAGAGACAACTACACGGGAATTATTTGCCAAAAGCCAAGGAATATCGTCCTCTAAAAACTGATCGATCCCAGGACCTTGTAGACCAATGGAATTGAGCATGCCACTTGGTGTTTCTGCCATTCGAGGAGTTGCTCGACCAGATCTGGGTTTCAAAGCAATTGATTTTGTTACGACCGCACCAATCTCCTCCAAGGGGAAGAATTGAGAGAGCTCTTTACCTGACGATGCACAACCACTTGCGGTGAAAATGGGATATGGGAAGTACTTTGATCCGAATTTGCAACGAAAATCAAAAGATTGAAATTCTTGGCTCATAGCGCGCCCCATGTTCCTTCCGGAATTTTTCGAGCGCTGTTCCACACAACTTTCTCTCCATCCATAACGGGACCATCAATACATGATCTCGTCATCTTAATTACACCTTTGCTGTCTTTCACCGGAAGCACACAAGTCATGCAAATTCCAACTCCACAGGCCATCGATTCCTCTACTGCACATTGATGCATCGTTTGATGGTTTTTGGAAACCTCCTCAACCGCAGCAAGCATCGCCATGGGTCCACACGAGTAAATGATCTCTGAAGAGTTCTTTTCGATTAGCCCAGGTAGAACATCAGTAACTCGTCCTTTTACGCCCGCGGATCCATCTTCAGTTGTGACCGTTAAAGAGTTCACTGAACGTTTTCCTTCAAGTGGGGCATAAATTTTTCCCGCAACCGACGCACCAAGAACCATATCCACTCGACATCCGCGTTCTTTCAATACCTCTGCAAGACCAAAAAGTGGTGCAGATCCATATCCACCGCCAACAAGCAGAGCACTTACTGGTTCCGTAGGGATCCCAAAATGCGTACCCAAAGGACCAACCATATTTACTCGATCATGAATTTCTAATGAGGTGAGCCATCTACTGCCTTGTCCATGTGGTGCGACAACTAATTCAATCGTCCCGCCATATTGACCTCGATCACTTGCACGGTAGATCGCAAAAGCTCTCCGCAGAATCATTGATGAAGCTTGTCCGCCAACTGAAATAGCAACAAAATTACCGGGCTTTGCATGTGCCGCCATTTCGCCTGCGGCAAAAACCATGTGATGGTAAGCGCCAACTTTCTTATTAGAGATGATTTCTACATCAGTTTGCAGCGCCTTCTTATTTATCGATGTCATGAGCGATGCCAATCCTGAATTGAGCGGGCCGTGAGATTCTCTTTCCGTAAGTCCTTAATTCCCTCAACAGCAGCCTTAAGACCTGGCACTGTCGTGATACAAGAAATTCCGCGCTGAACGGCAGCAGTTCTAATCATCCGCCCATCTCTATGAGCACCGCGGCCAAAAGGGGTATTAATAACTAAGGAAATCCTATTTTGCGCGATGAGATCCACAGCTGATTGGGAGTCGGGCTCTTTCTCCTTATCAGCATGTTTAGCAACCAAAGTCGTAGTAACGCCATTTTCTGCAAGAAAATCATGCGTACCTGAAGTTGCGTAAAGCTGAAAATTCAATTCCTGTAAGCCTTTGACCGCGTTCAGTGACGATAACTTATCCTTATCGGATAACGAAATAAATATCGAGCCTTCTTTAGGAAGCGGTCCGAATGCTGCTATCTGGCTCTTAGCAAATGCTGCGCCAAATGTTTCAGCCAATCCCATGACTTCGCCAGTGGATTTCATTTCTGGACCGAGAACCGAGTCAACTCCCTGACCATCTCTTCTCCGGAATCTATTCCACGGAAGGACAGCCTCCTTAACCGAAATACCTTGCGCTAATCCGTGTGATTGTTGCGGTAAAAGATTCATTGTTCTGAGTTCGGCAATAGTTTTTCCGCATGCAATCAGCGCAGCCGCTTTCGCAACTTGAACACCTGTTGCTTTGCTTACGAAAGGTACTGTTCGTGACGCACGTGGATTGGCTTCTAATACATAAAGCTGAGAATGTGAGATGGCATATTGGATATTGATTAATCCTCTAACACCTATGGCATCAGATAATTTTCGGGTAGCCTCAGTAATCTCAGCAATCATCTCTTTGCTTATAGATTGCGCGGGAATAACGCAGGCAGAATCTCCTGAATGCACACCTGCCTCTTCAACATGCTCCATAACCCCTGCTAGATAGAGCTCATTTCCATCAAAAAGAGCATCTACGTCGATCTCAGTAGCATCATCCAAGAATTTATCAATCAATACTGGATGGTCAGGATTTATTTGAGTCGCAATTTCAATGAACTCTGAGAGCTGCGCATCGTCATAAACAATCTGCATTCCACGACCACCCAGAACGAAGGAAGGACGCACGAGAACTGGATAACCTATTCTCGTAGCAACGGCGAGCGCTTCGCTGTAGGAGAATGCAGTTCCAAATTGAGGTGCCCGTAAGTTCGCTGACTCAAGAACTTTTCCGAACGCTCCCCGATCTTCGGCTGAGAAAATCGCATCAGGTGACGTACCAAGGATTGGAACTCCAGCGGCTTTGAGTCCTGCTGAAAGCCCGAGTGGTGTTTGACCACCTAGTTGAACAATCACGCCAACTATTGGCCCGGCTTTCAATTCTGCGCGATAAATCTCCAAAACATCTTCCAATGTGAGCGGCTCAAAATAGAGACGATCTGATGTGTCATAGTCCGTTGAAACGGTTTCAGGGTTGCAGTTAATCATGATGGTTTCGTAGCCGACATCGCTTAGCGCAAAACAAGCGTGTACACAGGAATAGTCGAATTCAATTCCTTGTCCAATTCGATTTGGCCCACTTCCGAGAATCAAAATTGCCGGCTTAGTTCGAGGTTTTACCTCAGTTTCTTGATCGTAGGTTGAATAGTGATAAGGAGTGAATGCTTCAAACTCTCCAGCGCAAGTATCAACTGTTTTATATACCGGGAAAATCTCGAGACGTTCACGAACTTTGAGAACCTCAGAGGTGTCAATTCCCCTCAATTCAGCAATTTGGCTATCAGAGAAACCCAGTTTTTTCGCTTTGATGAGAAGATGCGATGATAATTCTGCGGCCTCTCTTAAACTAATCGCCATTTCATTAATCGATTGAATCTGTGTTAAGAACCATGGATCGATGCCTGAGATTTGATGAACTTCGGTAATACTCTCGCCGAGAGCAAGCAAGCGCTGTACTTGCATTAAACGATTTTCGGTCGGTACTGAGACAGCCTTCAATAACTCCTCTCGTGATTCAGAGAAATTCCATGAAAATGATGAGTTCTTCTTCTCTAAAGAGCGCATCGCTTTCTGAAGCGCTTCCGGGAAAGATCGTCCGAACGCCATAGCCTCGCCAACGCTCTTCATTGTTGTGGTGAGCCGCGGATCTGCCTCTGGGAACTTCTCGAAAGCGAATCGAGGAATCTTCACAACTATGTAATCAAGGGTGGGCTCAAACGAAGCGGGTGTCTTCTTGGTGATGTCATTTGGAATTTCGTCGAGCGAATATCCGATTGCAAGCTTGGTTGCAATCTTGGCAATAGGAAACCCAGTGGCCTTTGAGGCGAGTGCGCTCGATCGAGAGACGCGAGGATTCATCTCGATAACGACAATCCGGCCGTTCTTGGGATTTATAGCGAATTGGATATTGCAACCACCAGTTGCCACTCCAACTTCTCTGATGATGTTGATGCTGAGATCTCGAAGTTTCTGGAATTCAACATCGGTGAGAGTGAGAGCGGGCGCAACGGTAATTGAGTCACCTGTGTGAACACCCATGGGATCAAAATTTTCGATACTACAAACGATAACAACATTGTCATGGTTATCGCGCATAACTTCCAACTCAAATTCTTTCCATCCAATGATCGACTCTTCGAGAAGTACCTCAGTCACAGGACTAAAGCGCAACCCAGCGCCTGCAATCTGTTCGAGTTCGCTCTTTGAGTACGCAATTCCGCTTCCTAGTCCACCCATTGTGAAAGATGGCCGAACGACAACGGGATAGTTCAAAATTTCTGCAGCTGCCAAACACTCATCCATAGTGTGGCAGATAACTGACTTTGCGGATTCCCCACCTACCTTTTCTACTATTGCTCTAAATTCTTCACGATTCTCCCCGCGTCGTATTGCATCGACATCAGCTCCAATGAGTTTTGTTTGATACTTAGTCAAAATACCTTTTTCGTGGAGACCTATTGCAGCATTGAGGGCAGTCTGTCCACCGAGCGTAGCCAAAATCGCCGACGGTCGTTCTTTTGCTATAACTTGTTCAAGAAATTCCGGAGTGATGGGTTCGATATACGTCGCATCAGCAAATTCAGGATCAGTCATAATCGTCGCAGGATTTGAATTAACTAGAATTACCCTTATTCCTTCTGACTTAAGCACCCGACAGGCTTGGGTTCCTGAATAATCAAACTCACATGCTTGACCAATAACAATGGGTCCGCTGCCTATTACTAAAACGCTCTCAATAGATTTATCGCGCGGCATGGTTCTCCAGCATCGTTAGAAAGTCGTCAAACAAATAATTTGCATCATGTGGACCTGCGGCCGCTTCCGGATGATATTGAACTGAAAAAGCTGGACGCTCTAGAAGTCGCAAACCTTCAACAACGCCATCGTTCAAACAGAAATGAGTTACGCGACCAGCTCCATAGACTGTTGTGAAATCTCCATCAATAGGAGCTTCAACGGCGAAACCATGATTCTGAGCCGTTATCTCAACGCGATTTTTCTCTCTATTCATCACAGGTTGATTAATCCCACGATGCCCGAATCTCAGTTTGTATGTATCAAATCCAAGCGCTCTTCCCAATATCTGATGACCAAAACAGATCCCAAAAATTGGCAGTTTATCTTCAAGAGCCTCTCGTACTAACGAGACAACGCTATCCATCGTGGAAGGATCCCCAGGACCATTGGAAAGGAAGAGCCCGTCATAATCAGCAGCTTTAAGATCGGCGTATGTTGTCGTGACTGGCACCATATGTACTTCTATACCTCGTTCAGACATGTTCCGCGGAGTTGCAGCTTTTATCCCAAGATCCAGCGCTGCAACCTTAAACTTTCTTTCACCTTGCGCCGCAACCACATATTCCTTCTCTGTTGAAACATCATCGGCTAGGTAAGAGCCAGACATTTGCTTGACGCTACGAACTTTTACAACCATTTCTTCGCGACTCAAATTGCTATCAGAGAAAATTCCAACTCGCATCGCCCCGCGGTCACGTAGATGAAGAGTGAGAGCACGAGTGTCTATACCTTGAATCCCGACCACATTATTCTTAATGAGATCATCTTCGAGCGATCGCTCAGCGCGCCAATTTGAGACAACGGGCGATGGATTACGAACTACAAATCCACTCACCCAAATTTTGCGAGATTCCTCATCTTCACTATTCATCCCCGTATTTCCGATGTGTGGCGCCGTCATAATGACAACCTGCTTGTGATACGACGGATCCGTAAGAGTTTCTTGATATCCCGTCATCCCCGTTGAAAAAACCGCCTCACCAAAAGTTTCGCCGGTACATGCCCATGGTTCACCTTCAAAGATTCGGCCATCGTCAAGAACGAGATAAGCCGCCACTATTTCACTCCCTTGTTCTTCAACAGTTCACCGGTTGTAGCTCGATCAAATACCAGGGCGCCATTATGGAAGGTCTTCATTATTACGCCTGGCAATTCCATGCCTTCAAAAGGCGTGTTCTTGCTCTTCGAATGGAGGTAGTCGCGCTTAACCTGCCAAGATTTTTCCAAATCAACAAGAACGAGGTTTGCTTTCTCTCCGACTTTAATTGATCCATGTCCTTCATATCTGCCGATCTTCGCCGGAGCAGACGACATTCGATCAGTCAGATCTTCCAAGCTCATTAAGCCGCTCTTCACCATAGTCAAATATCCAATGGAAAAAGCTGTTTCAAGTCCGATCATTCCAAAAGCGGCTGCGCTCCATTCGCAGTCCTTTGCTTCATTTGGATGTGGAGCATGATCAGTAGCGATGATGTCGATAGTCCCATCAGCCAAACCTCGACGCAACGCCTCTACATCTGAGTTAGTTCTTAACGGAGGATTAACTTTATAAACCGGATCATAAGACTCTGCTTTGGAATCAGTTAACAAAAGATGATGAGGAGTTACTTCAGCAGTTACTTTTATCCCTCGTTCCTTGGCTCGACGCACGATTTCAACGCCACCCGCTGTAGTGAGATGACAGATATGCAGTCGACTATCTACATGCTCGGCAAGAAGAACATCGCGCGCAATAATCGCTTCTTCAGCAACTGCTGGCCATCCTTTTAGACCTAATCGCGCCGAAACAGCACCCTCGTTCATTTGAGAGTTCTCTGTCAGGCGTGGGTCTTGCGCGTGCTGAGCGATTAATCCATCAAAAGTCTTTACATATTCGAGCGCGCGACGCATTACAAGAGGGTCTGCAACGCAATGACCATCATCGCTGAATATTCTTACTCCTGCTTCGGATTGATGCATTGCAGATAATTCAGCGAGTTGAGTTCCTTTTTGATCTATGGTGACGGCTCCAATTGGAAAAACATCACATAATCCATGGCTCTTTCCGAGTCGGTAAACTTGTTCAACCACTCCTGCAGTATCTGCAACAGGTAAAGTGTTGGGCATTGCTGAGATTGCGGTGTATCCACCAGCCACAGCGGCTTGCGAGCCAGAGAGAACTGTCTCTGCATCTTCCCGACCTGGTTCACGTAAATGTGTATGTAAATCAACAAAGCCAGGAAGAACTGTCAAACCTGTGGCATCGACTACTGTGGGGGTAACACCATCGGGAAGACTTGCTACAACAAATTCATCGTGAATTAGAACTTCTTGAGATTTACCCGAACTATCTTTGGCATTAACTATTTTCCACGTTGTCATACACCCACCTCCAGTGTTGAGGACAATTCGGGTTTTGAGCCACTGAGAAGCAAGTACAGAACTGCCATACGAACGCTCACTCCGTTCGCTACCTGTTCCACAATGACAGAACGAGGTGAATCTGCGCCGTCAGCAGATATCTCCAGGCCGCGGTTCATGGGTCCTGGGTGCATAACGATTGCATCACTTTTCATCGCATGAATTCGCTCTAAATTAAGGCCAAAATTTCTGGAATATTCTCGCTCGCTTGGGAAATAGAGATCGTCCATTCGTTCACGTTGAACTCGTAACATCATGATTGCATTCACTTTATCGATCTCGCTATCGAGTGAATAACTAACTTCCGCTCCCCACTCTTCTACCCCAACCGGAAGTAATGTTGGTGGGGCAATCAATACAACTTTCGCACCTAGTTTCTGTAATAACAGAACATTGCTTCGAGCGACTCGCGAATGCAGCACGTCTCCAACTATTCCGATTCGTAATCCCTGGAGATCGCCGGAACCTTGTGCCAAATGTCGTCTAATCGTGAAGGCGTCAAGAAGGGCCTGGGTTGGATGTTCATGTGTTCCATCACCTGCATTGATAACAGAACCCGTCATCCATTGCTGACGCGCTAATTGGTGTGGCGCCCCAGATGCTCCGTGTCGAATCACAACTGCATCGGCGCCCATCGCTTGAAGGGTGAGCGCTGTGTCTTTCAAACTTTCACCTTTGCTCAAGCTAGAGCCCTTTGCTGAAAAATTGATAACATCGGCTGAGAGTCGTTTTGCCGCAGCTTCAAAAGAGATACGTGTGCGAGTGGAGTCTTCAAAAAAGAGATTCACTACAGTTCTTCCACGAAGTGTTGGAAATTTCTTTACCGCGCCTTCAGATAGTCGGGACAACTCAGTGGCGGTATCAAGTATCTCTATAGCCTCAGTCTTGCTGAGATCGTTAATCGAGAGTAGGTGCCTCATTCTTTACCCCTACCTTCAATGGTGACCGCATCCTCATTATCGATTTCAGACAAGTGGACTCGGACAGACTCCTCTTTAGAAGTAGGAATGTTCTTTCCAACGAAATCTGCGCGAATAGGAAGCTCGCGATGTCCTCGATCAATCAGAACTGCAAGTTGGACACTTCGTGGACGACCTATTTCATTGAGTGCATCGAGAGCCGCTCGAATGGTGCGTCCTGAATAGAAGACATCGTCGATAAGAACCACATGCTTGTCATCAATTCCACAGCTTGGAATCTCAGTTGGAAGCAGGGTGCGAGGCGGTCGCATACGTAGATCATCGCGATACATCGTGATATC
>JACCDP010189081.1_pt1 | contig 11382 bp, 9 predicted proteins | sample 7445841 | NCBI WGS metagenome assembly JACCDP01 (sample SAMN15323441, study PRJNA562643) | freshwater metagenome | isolation source: river surface water | place: USA:Blue River Watershed | collected 2017-08-17
GCTTTGAGTGGTCATGGTGATGGTCTCCGTTGCGTGGAAGGTCGGCGCATCGGCTTCCAAGCGCAGACGATGCATCGACAGCTTAAGTGTCAATAAATACCGATGTCAAAATAAATTGACATTCCCCGGCGCGGTCGGGGTTACTGGCGTCATTCCCGGGTATTGCCACCAACCCTGCGCTGCGCTCACTGCACTCGAGTCAACGCGCCTTGTCGGTCCCCGCCAGCGAGGCAAGAATCCCCTCTCATCGGGCGTCAAGCTCCGCGAAGTTGGTCATGGAGCCAGCCCGCAGTGAATCAGGCGGCAACATTACTTTCCGACGCCACCTTTCGCAGCAGCGCGATCAATTCCTTAGCCCACGGTGAGAGGTAGTCCTCGCGCCCGCGCACGATGCTCACCACGTGCCGCGTCTCCGGCAGTTTGAGCGGGAGTGCAACCAGTTGGCCGAGGACTGTCTCCTCCATCATGCGCACGCGCGTCGCGGCTGCGATCAGGTTCGAATGGGAGAGGATGGACCGCATCGGGGTGAGCGGCATGATGACGATGCTGTTTTCCGGGAATTCCAGCCCCTGCTGCTCGTAGCTGGCCCGCAGCAGCCGGTCGATCGGGCCACGTGAGACGCTTAGCGCCCAGCGGTAGGGTGCAAGGTCCGCAAGCCCCAGCTTTTTGCGCCGCGCGAGGGGGTGGCCGCCACGCGCGATCACCTGCACCTCGTCGGCGTAAAGCGGCTCGGCGACCAAGTCGCTGCTGAGGCCATCGGGCGGCACTACGCCCAGGAAGAAGTCGATCTTGCCGGTGCGAACCTCGGAAACCAGCGTGTCAAACACGCTGCCCGTCATGGACACCTCCATCTGCGGCCGCTGCTCAATGAGCCGGCCGAGTGCAATGGGAAGTACATGCATCGTGGTTTCCGAAGTGGCGCCTAGCCGTACACGGCCGCCCGCGCCGCCGGTGATCAGCCGAACCTCCTCACGCCCGCGCTCCAACTCGGCGAGGGCCTTGCGCGCATGGAGGTGGTAGGCCTCCCCGGACGCGGTCAGGAACATTCCCGAGGCAGTGCGACGGAATAGCTCGACCCCAAGCTCGGCCTCCAGCTCGCGCACGCCCTTGGTCACCGCAGGGGGGGTGAGATGCATGCGCTGGGCGGCCAAGGTCACGCTGCGTGTTTCGGCCACGGTGACGAAGGCGCGCAGGCGCCGCAGATTGATTGCCATGTCTCTTTTGCCGCTTGTTTAAAGGGGTATCTTCCAGAGTGTATTAACCGAATTGACAAGAGGCCAAATGTTTTTTCATTGGCCCGCGCACACCGGCCCTGCCAGACTCCTGGGCGCTCCTTCAAAGCCACCCAGCAGGTATGGCTTGGCGCGACACGGAGACAGACAAGGTGACAAGCACAAACATCAGGACCCGGGTCGGGATCGTGGGCGCAGGGCCGGCCGGGCTGCTGCTGGCCCGCATGCTGCAGTTAGAAGGCATCGATTCCGTCATTCTCGAGCGACGCAGCCGTGCCCATGTGCTGGCCCGCGTGCGCGCCGGGGTGCTGGAGAAGGGAACGGTGGACACGCTGATTCTCGTAGGGGCTGGCGAGCGCCTTCTTCGGGAAGGCATGCCAAACAAAGACATTCAGCTGCGCTGGGACGGGGTGTGCCACCGCGTCCCCACGGTGGACGAGAACGGCCGCCACCTCACCACCTACGGCCAGGCCAAGATCGTCGAGGATTTGATCCGCTTGCGCGAGGGCGATGGCCTGCCGATCCACTTTGAGGCCCAGGTCGACCGATTTGAGGACCTGACGGGCGACCCGGTGATCCACTTTTCTGAAGGCGGTGTGGCCAAAACCCTGCGCTGCGACTTCATTGCGGGTTGCGACGGTTTCCGTGGCGTGAGCCGCGCGCACATTCCGGGCGCCGACGCAGCCTCGTTTCTGCGTGAATACCCGTTTTCGTGGTTTGGCATCCTGGCGGAGGCTCCGCCCAACCCGGCGCTGCGCGGCTTTGCCCACAGCCGGCGCGGCATGGCGGTCGCTTCGGCGCGCTCAGACAAGATTTCTCGCCTGTACCTGCAGGTGGCGCCCGACTTCAAGGTCGACCAAATGGACGATGAGGCGATCTGGGACGAGCTCGATCGCCGCTTTGTGGACGGAACGTCCAATCGATTCAATCGCGGACCGATCATCGAGAAGAGCGTGGCCCGCCTGCGCGGCTTCATCTGCACGAAGATGCAGCACGGAAAGCTGTGCATCGCGGGGGACGCGGCCCACATCGTGCCGCCAATTGGGGCCAAGGGCCTCAACTCGGCGGTGGGTGACGTGCGTGTGATGGCCGCCACCATCACGCGCTACCTCAAAGAGGGCGATTCCACCCTGCTTGAGAACTACTCAGCCACCTGCCTGAGCCGCATTGTTCCCACGGTCCATTGGTCCTGTGAAATGTCGGATACGCTGCATATGTTTCCAGGTCAAAGCGAATTTGACACCCGTATGCAATACGCGAAACTCGATTCCTGGGTTTCGAGCCCGGGCGGGCAGCAGCGCTTCCGCGAAGCCATGCTCGGCCAGCCGTATCCGATTTGAAGGAGACATCAACAATGATCATTGACTGCCACGGCCATGTGAGCCCACCGCCCGAACTGGGCGCTTTTAAGTCCAGCATCATTTCGCATCGCGGCGAGCACGGCCGCCGCATGCCCCCGGTGTCGGACGAGGACATCCTGTTCTATGCGAACAAGAAAGAAATGGCGCCCTGCGGCCACCTCGACATGCTGGACCGCGTCAAGACCGACATCCAGCTGATCTCGCCGCGGCCCTTCCAGATGATGCATTCGTTCAAGCCCGGCCGGCTGGTGCACTGGTACACCGAGGAGACGAACAACCTCATCGCCCGCACGGTGAAACTCTTGCCCCAGCGATTTTTCGGCATCGCCGGTTTGCCGCAGGTGGCGGGCGACCCGATCGAAAAGGTGTTGCCCGAGCTCGAGCGGGCGGTCAAGACGCTGGGGTTTCACGGCTGCCTGCTCAATCCAGACCCCTACGAGAACAGCGGCACCGAGGCGCCCCCGCTGGGGGACCGCTACTGGTACCCGCTGTACGAAAAGCTGTGCGAGCTGGACCTGCCTGCGCATATCCACGCAGCGTCCTCGCAATCCGAGCGCACGCCCTACACGCTGCACTTCATCAACGAGGAAAGCATTGCCGTGCTTGGCCTGGTGGATTCGGACGTGTTCAAGGACTTCCCCACGCTCAAGATCGTGGTGTCGCATGGCGGCGGCGCCATCCCTTACCAAATTGGCCGCTTCCAATCTTCGGCTTCGCGCAAGGGCTATGACTTCCTCGAGCGCATGCGCAACATGTACTACGACACCGTGCTTTATTCAGAAGAGTCGCTGCGCCTGTTGATCAAGACGGTTGGCGTGGATCGCTGCCTGTTTGGCGCCGAGTGCCCGGGTGTGGGTTCGACCGTCGACCCCGCCACCGGCCGCACGCGCGACGATATCCGCCCGGTGATTGAGGGCTTTGACTGGCTGACCGCAGCCGACAAGCAAGCCATTTTCGAGGACAACGCGCGTCGGGTCTTCCGCCTGCCCGCCTCACTCGGCCTCTGACATGGCGCGGATTGTCCTGGGCCTGTGGACCACGCACGGCCCCACACTCTCGACCACACCCGAGCAGTGGCTGCTCCGGGTGAAGGCCGATCGCGCCAACCCCGCGCACAGCTTCCGGGGCAAAAAATACAGCTTCGACGAACTGGTGACGCTGCGCGCGGACGAGGGCCTGGCCGCGCAGAGCTCGCTGGAAGAGCGAACCCGCCGCCACGCAGCCTGCCGCGCCGCCGTGGAACGCATGGCCGACATTTTTGAAGCGGCCCGCCCTGACGTGGTGGTGATCTTCGGCAACGACCAGCAAGAGCTGTTCACCGAGGCGCTGATGCCGAGCTTTACCGTGTTCAACGGCCCGACGGTCTGGAACCAGCCCTCGACCGAGGCGCAGATTCCCCTTCACGCGCCTGGCATTCACGCTGCCGAGTGGGGACACAAGCCGAGCACCTACACCGAGTACCCAGGGCATCCCCAACTGGCCAACCGCTTGATTGCCGACGCTGTGGCCCAGGGCTTTGACATCACTCGCGCCAAGGAGCTGCCACGCCACGAGAACCATTGGCACAGCGGCATCGGGCATGCCTTCGGCTTTGTCTATCGCCAGATCATGCGGGACCGGGTGGTGCCCCATGTGCCGGTGATTACCAATACGTTCTTTCCGCCCAATCAGCCCACGGCCCGTCGCTGCTTCGATCTGGGGCGCGCCTTTGGCTCGAGCCTGGCCGCCTGGGACTCGGACGCACGGGTGGCCGTCATCGGATCGGGGGGCATGTCGCATTTCGTCATCGACGAGTCACTCGACGCGCGGGTGATGGATGCCATTGCCAACCGCGACGAGGCGGCACTCGCGGGCATCCCCGAGGCCTGGCTCCAGTCGGGCTCGAGCGAGCTCAAAAACTGGATCGCTGCGGCCGGTGCGCTCTTTCCATCGGCGCTTTCTGGCGGCGTGATCGACTATCAGCCCTGTTACCGTTCTGAGGCCGGAACGGGAACGGCCAATGGATTTGTCGCGTGGCAGGAGCGCGGCGCTGAGGGTTCGAAGGCGGGCTGACCCAGACAATTCACCAGCAGGAGACACATCATGAAAACCAGGTTCACCACCGCCCTGATCGGGGCCCTCATTGGGACAGCGCTTTTTTCTGGCGCTGCCACTGCGCAGGCGCCTTTCCCGGCGCGGCCGGTCAAGATCATCGTGCCCTATACGCCCGGGGCCAGTGCCGACATGATCGCGCGGCTTATCTCCAACGAACTGGCGAACGATCTGGGCCAGCCGATCGTTGTGGAGAACAAGGCCGGCGCGGCCAGCATCATCGGCACGTCGTTTGTGGCCAAGGCGCCTGCCGACGGCTACACGGTGATGATGGCGCTCAATACGCACGTGATTACACCCGCCTCGCGAAAAGCACCCTACGACCCGATCGCCGACTTTGCGCCGATTGGCCAGATTGCAACGGGCCAGATGATGGTGCTGGTCAACCCCTCCGTGCCCGCTACCACGTTCCCGCAGCTGGTCGACTACCTGCGCAAGCGGGGTGATGGCGCCACCTACAGCACGCCCGGGGTGGGCTCGACCACGCACCTCTACACCTTGGCATTGCAGGAGGCGATTGGCACCAATATGCGCCACATCCCGGCCAACGGGATGAACGTCGCGGTGATGGACGTGATGCAAAACAGTTCAACCATGCTGATCGGCCCCGTCGAATCCGCACGGACGCACATTGCCTCGGGCCGGCTCCGCGCATTGGCTCAAACCGGAAAGCAGCCGTCCCCGCTGTTCCCGAATGTGCCGACCGTGGAGCGGTCGGGCTACCCGGATGTCAACTTGTCGATCTGGGTCGGCATGTATGCGCCTGCTGGCACCCCGCGGCCCATCATCGACCGGCTCAACCGGGCTTTGCGCACCGTGGTCGGCAACGCCGCCATCCGCGAGAGCCTCTCGGAGAAGGGGTATGACCCCGCTCTGAGTTCTCCCGATGAATTCGCGGCGTTGAACCGGCGCGAGTTTGCGCTGTGGAGCCAACTGATTCAGAAGAACGGTTTGCGAACCAACGATTGAGTGCGGGTCGTCAAGCAAGGGTGAAGCCATGAGCGAAAACCAGACAGCGGTCGATGGCTGGGACACCGACGTTGCCATCGTGGGCGGCGGCCCCGTCGGCATGGGCCTGGCCATTGAGCTCGGGCAACGTGGCGTGCGCTGCGTCGTGGTCGAGCGCTACGCCCAGCCCCAGCCGATTCCCAAGGGCCAGAACCTGACGCAGCGCACCTTGGAGCACTTCCATTTTTGGGGTGCCGAGCCGCAACTGCGCGCCGCACGGACCATTCCGCCGGAGTACGGCATTGGCGGGCTCACGACCTACGGCACTCTCCTGAGCACCTACCACTACAACTGGCTGCAGCGCGAACTGGTCAAGCCCTACTACTACACGGCCAACGAGCGGCTGCCGCAGTACGCGACGGAGGCGGTGATGCGCCAGCGCGCCGCCGAAATTCCCGCGATCACCACGCACTTTGGCTGGGATGTGCAGCACCTCTCGCAGAACGCCGAAGGGGTGGCGTTGCGGATCGCTGGACGCAACGGCGAGGGGGAGCGTCACCTGCGTGCGCGCTACGTCGTGGGGTGTGATGGTGCCCGTTCGATCGTGCGTGACCAGTCGGGTATCGAACAGCATCGCACCGACCACGACCGGATGATGGTGCTCTTGGTCTTTCGCTCGCAGGGCCTGCACCAGCTTCTCGAGCGTTACCCTGGCAAGTCTTTTTTCAACGTCCTTCACCCGGAGCTCAAGGGCTACTGGAAGTTCTTCGGCCGTGTCGATCTGGGTAACACCTGGTTCTTCCATGCGCCGGTACCGGCAGGGACAACGCGCGACAACTTTGACTTCACGGCCTACGTTCATGAGGCGGTGGGGGAGTCATTCGACATCAGCTTCGATCACATCGGGTTTTGGGACTTGCGCTTCATGTTGGCCGATCGTTACCGGGTCGGTCGGGTTTTCATTGCCGGCGACGCAGCGCACAGCCACCCGCCCTATGGCGGTTACGGCGTGAATTCGGGCCTGGAGGATGCGCGTAACCTCGGCTGGAAGCTTGCGGCGACACTGCAGGGGTGGGGCGGTAAGGACTTGCTCGATTCCTACGATGCCGAGCGGCGGCCGGTATTCGATTCGACCATTCGCGACTTCATCGCCAAGTCGATCGAGGTCGACCGCGACTTTCTTGCTGCGTACGACCCGACGCGCGACACCGCTGCATTCGAAGCGGCCTGGTCAGACCGTGCGACGGGCGCCGTCGGCGAGGTCAATTCTTTCGAGCCAAACTATGAGGGATCGCCAGTGGTGATCCGTCTGGGCGGTGGTGAGGCCTTCTGCAGTGCCAAGGGGTCACACCGCTTTGAAGCCCGTGCAGGCCATCACCTGGCGCCTGCGGAGATGGCGCCGGGCCGCAATGTCTACGAAGCGCTAGGCCCTGGCTTCACTCTCCTGGCAATCGGAGCGGAGGCGACGGCGGTTCAGGCCTTCCGCGACGCTGCGGTGTCCGAGGGCATTCCGCTTACCGTGCTAGAGGCCGGCTCGGGCGCAGAAGCGGCACGCTATGACGCCTCACTGGTGCTGGTACGTCCCGACCAGTTCGTGGCCTGGGCGGGCCGGCCCACCACGCTGGACGCGGCGGCGGCCAGGGACCTGCTGGCGACGGCCTGCGGCGGGCTCGCCTGATCAGCCCTCGTACGCCTTCCCCCGCGCCAGCAGCTCGGGCGTGCCGATCACCTCATTGAGCTGGTCGAAGTCCAGCATCGCGCCCTGGAAGGGGAGGGTGGTCTGGTGCTGGTGCAGGCTGGCGTAATAGCGCTGGAGCAGGTGGCCCACCGCGCGGGCAGTGCCGCCGGGAAAGATCACGATGCGGTAGCCGATTTCGCCCAGCTCAGTGGCGCTTTTGACAGGCGTCTTTCCGCCTTCGACCATATTGGCCAGCATCGGAATGCGGCCGGCAAAACGGTCGCAGGCGATCTTCATCTGCTCAGGCGAGCGCACGGCTTCCACGAAGAGCGCATCGACGCCGGACGCGAGGTACTGCTCTGCCCGGTCCAGGGCAGCGTCAAAGCCTTCAACCGCCACGGCATCCGTGCGGGCCAGGATCAGGGTGTCACTGCTTTGGCGGGCGTCCATGGCGGCCTTCAATTTGCCCACCATTTCCGAAACGGGAATGACGCCCTTGCCATCGAGGTGGCCGCAGCGCTTTGGAAAGGTCTGGTCTTCCAGCTGGATCATCGCGGCACCCGCCTGCTCCAGGGTGCGCACAGTGCGCTGGGTGTTGAGGGCGTTGCCGAAGCCGGTGTCACCGTCGACGATCACCGGTATCCGCACCCGCTCGGTGATGCGCGACAGGGTATGGGCTACTTCGGTGACTGTGGTGAGACCCACGTCGGAGCGCCCAAGCAGGGTGTAGGCGATAGAGGCCCCAGAGAGGTAGAGGGCTTCGAAGCCGGACTGCTCGGCGATCAGGGCGGTGAAGGCGTCGTAGATGCCGGGTGCCAGCAGGGGGCGCTTTTCTTGAAGACGTTGCTTGAGGGTCATGGTGTTCATTTTGAATGGGAGAGGGCAGAGGCGGCGCTGTTCGCGGCGATCCAGCCGCCCGCCACCGCCGAGAGCAGGCCGTTGCCCGCCAGATAGCCGGCGGGGCCAGCGCCCGAGACGCCGCGCGCTGCGCCTCCCGCCGCGTAGAGGTTGGACATCGGCTTTCCGTCGGCACGCAAGGCCCGGCATTGCGCGTCGACCTCCAGCCCGCCCTGGGTGTGGAACAGGGCGCCGGTCACCTTGACCGCGTAGTACGGGGCTTGCAGCGACCGTTTGAAGCTGCGGCCAAAGCGGTCCGTGCGACCAGGAGCGACCTCGTCCAGCGTGGCTTGCAGGGTGGCCGGGTCGCAGCCAATGAGTGCGGCCAGCGCCGTCACGTCTGCGGCCTGGCGCAGCGCGCCGGCCTTCTCGGCCTCCACGAAGTCGGGGAAGGTGCGCAGCAGGTCCAGCAGGGGCTGGTCGAGTACGTTGAAGGCGATGCTCTCGGGCTGGGCCAGCACGTGTACCGCAGCTTCGGAGTAGCCGCCGGTCTCGTCGGAGAAGCGTTGGCCTTGCTTGTTGACCTGCACGCCGCCTTCCATGATGAAGGCCCAGGTCATGAGCGCGCCCTGGGGCGTGACCCAGGCGCCATGGCCTTGGTAGGCGTCGAGATCGCCCATTTGCAGTCCCAGCTGCCGGCCCCAGCTGATCGCCGAGCCGTCGTTGCCGGTGTGGCCGGCAAACGTGGCGTCGCCAATCTCGGGAATGAGCTCGCGCACCATCGCGTTGTTGCCGCCGAAGCCGTTGCACGCCAGCACCAGCTGCTCGCAGGCCAGATGCTCCACGCTGCCGTCGGGGCGCTCGTAGCCCACGCCGATGATGCGGTCTTGCGCGTTGACCCACAGCTCGCGCACCAGGGCCTCGCCCAGAATGTCGGCGCCGCGGTCGTTGGCCAATTTGATGAGGCGCGCCATCAGGGCCTCGCCAGTGCGCTCGGGCATGGAGTGCATGCGCTCCACGCTGTGGCCGGGGTAGAGAAAGCCGCGCACGATCTCGAAGGGCAGGCCGTGCGCCTCCAGGGCGTCAATCGCCTCGGTGGCGGCATGCACATAGGCCTGCACCAGGTGCTCGGGCGCTCCATGCTGCGCCTTTTCCTGCACGTCCTTGGCCAAGAGTTCGAACGAGTCCTCGATGCCCAGGGACTTTTGCAGCCGTGTCAGGGCAGCCGGTATGAAGCCGGAGGACAGGGCCGAGGAGCCCGAGGGTGTAGCGTCGCGCTCGAGCACCACGCAGTCCAGGCCGAGGTCACGCAGGCGGATAGCAGTGGTGAGGCCACAGGCGCCGCCGCCCACAATGCACACCGGCACCTCGGGGGTGTCCGCTGGCATCGCGTCGGCCCGGATGATGCGGGGATCTGGCCTTGTCATGCGATGGCTTTCTGTTGTTGCATACGGCGTTTGAGCTGGGGCAGCAGGCCGCCGGCCTCCACCATGTCCAGCAAGAACCCGGGAATCGGGTCGACCGCGAGGCGCTCGCCGCTGGCGCGCACCACCGCCTGGCCCGGCAAGTCCAAGGTAATGGCCTCACCTTCCTGGATTTGTTCCGCCTCGTGGCAGGTGAGCAGGAGCAGGCCCAGGTTGAAGGCGTTGCGGAAGTACAGGCCGCTGTAGCTGGGCGCGATCACCGCCCGCAAGCCCAGTTGCACCAGGGCGCCTGCGGCCTGCTCGCGCGAGGAGCCGATGCCGAAGTTGGCACCCGCGACGATCACGTCCCCCGGCCGTACCTGGCCAGCGAACTCCGGGCGCAAGCCCTCCAGGCAATGGGTGGCGATCTCGGGCAGCGTGAGCTTCATGTAGGTACCCGGCGCGAGCTGGTCGGTGTCGATGTCGGTGCCAAGGCGCCAGGCGCGGTGCGGGCCGCTGGGTTTTCCGGCAGTGGTCATGCGAGAACCTCTCGGGGGTCAGTGACACGACCACGCAGTGCGCTGGCGGCCACGGTGTAGGGGGATGCGAGATAAATCTGGGCGGTGGGCGAGCCCATGCGACCCTTGAAGTTGCGCGCCGTCGTAGCGATGACATTGGCACCGTCGGGAATGGAGCCGCCGTAGCCTGAGCAGGCTCCGCAGGCGGTCGCCAGCACCTCGGCACCTGCGTCGCGCAGCACGCCCATCACGCCCTCACGTTCGGCCTGCTCCTGGTCCTGCACGCTGGCGGGTGCCACCATGAGGCTGAAGCCGCTGGCCACCCGGTGGCCCTTGAGGATGCTGGCTGCCGCTCGCAGGTCTTCGAGCTTGGCACCGGTACAGGCGCCGATGTAGGCGGCCTGGATGGCGACGTCGCCGTAGTCCCCCACCGGACGCGTGTTGGCTGGGCTGTGCGGTGCGGCGACCTGGGGCGAGAGGGTGGCGGCGTCGTAGTCGTGTGTGGTGCAGGCGGCACCTTCGTCGGTGTGCCAGCCCTCGATCTCCACACCCGGCGCGCCATGGGCCGCCAGCCAATCGCGGGTGGTGGCGTCGGGCGCGATCAGGCCGACCTGGGAGCCGATTTCAGCGCTCATGTTCGACATGGTCATACGCTCCTGCATCGACAGGGCCTGGACCGCCGGGCCGCAGAACTCCATGGCCTGGTAGGCGCCGCCGTTCATGCCGAACTGGCCGATCATGGCCAGCATCATGTCCTTGGCAGTCACACCGGCAGGCAGGCGGTTTTTCCAGCGCATGCGGATGGTCTCGGGCACCCGCACCCACAGTTCGCCGGTCACCACCACGCCCAACATCTCGGTGGCGCCTACGCCGAACATGTAGGCGCCAAACGCGCCGCCAGTGGGCGAGTGCGAGTCACCACCGACGGCGAACATCCCCGGGCGCAGATGCCCTTTTTGCGGCAGCACCACGTGGCAGATGCCGATGCTGTCGTAGACGTGAGGAAGCTTTTGCGCCACGGCCCAGTCGCGGGCAATGCGCACGATGCGTCTGGAATCCTCATCCCGTTCGGGAACGTAGTGGTCCATGACCAGGACGACCTTTGAGGTGTCCCAGACCTTGGCGCCGAGTTCCTCGAGCATGGGCTGAAGCCGTCGCGGGCCGGAGGAGTCGTGGAACATCGCCAGGTCGACCCGGCAGTTGACGATTTCGCCCACCGACACCCGGGATCTGCCGGCGGCTCTGGCGATCAGCTTCTGTGCCCGCGCCTGGGGCGGGCCTTCCCTCGACTCCACGCACCACCCCCCGGGGTCC
>JACCDP010697389.1_pt1 | contig 11382 bp, 10 predicted proteins | sample 7445841 | NCBI WGS metagenome assembly JACCDP01 (sample SAMN15323441, study PRJNA562643) | freshwater metagenome | isolation source: river surface water | place: USA:Blue River Watershed | collected 2017-08-17
ATTTTAATTATATTTATAAGTTATTGTAAAAATAATAAAACACTTAGAATTGAAGAAATTGAGAAAGAAAATGGTTCTACAATTTCAATAAGAAATTTTGAAAGAATATCTATCAACAACCAAGGTAAATTATTGTGGAAGCTAAATGCTAAAGAAACCTTTTATTTTAATAAAACAGATATTTCCATTCTGTACGATATGGATGTAGAACAATATGAAAATGGAAAAATCAAATCTAAAATTAAAGCAGATAAAGGTATAATTAATAAAAAAGAAAATAAAATTAATGCTTCAGGAAATATTTTTATTAAAACTACAGAGGGTAAAATTTTAGAAGCAGAAGAATTAGAAATGGATACCGAAACAAATACAGTTACATCTGATAAAAGAGTTATTATAAAATCAGATGGTACAACTATTAAAGGAGTTGGTTTAATTGCGGAAAATGGTTTGAATAAATTTAAAATTCTAAAACCAGAAGGATTATCTAGCTCAGGATCTAATCCACTAAAAAAATAATTTTAATGATCAAAAATTTAAAAAAAATTAAATTTTCAATAATATTAAGAATAATTATAATATTTATTATAAACACTTATTCGATTATTTCAGTGGTAAGACCTCCTTTACTTTTACCCCCAATTCAAATAATAGAAACTGATAAAAAAATAGTTATAAATGCTGAAACTAAAGTTTCTGGAGTGAGTAAAATCCCAACTTCATGGGGTGGTGGAGCTCTTATACAAGAAGAAAAAGAATACCAGGGATTCCCAGTTACAGCATATTCTCTCTCTGATGGAGCATGGATACTTCATAGAAAAATAAAACTCTCTGCAAATCATATTGAAATTATTGGATCAGATGCAGTCAGTGGAACTTTAAAGGGGAATGTAAGAGTTGAGGATTCTGAAAATAAAATAACCCTCACTGCAAATAAAGGTATATATGATAAATTAAAAGAAACAATTATACTAGAAGGAAGACCAACATTATTTTATTATAATTCTGACAATAAATTAACTCGATTAACTTCACCTAAAATTTTGCGATACATGAGTGAAGATAAGATTGTCCTAGAAGGGGGTGTAATTCTTCAAGACCCTGACTATACAATTTTAAGTGATTCGGCAACCTATTTTGAAAAAGCCGCAGAATTAAAAATGGATAATAATCCTTTTATATTTGGAAATAATATATTTCTGAATGGAAAGGAAGCTATATATAATAATAATTCAAAAATTACTAAATTAGAAGGAAATACAATTTTAGTTAGACGTGCATCCAATGAAAAAACTGATGAGGATAATAACCAGGAAAATCTAAAAAAAGAGGAACTTAAAGTCACTTATTTTTCTGGGGATAAATTAGAGGTTTTTTCTAAGTTAAGCAATAGAGAAGAAAAAGTGGAATTGACTGGAGATTCAAAAGTTATCCAAGAAGACTATCAATTTTCAGGTAATAATTTATCGGCTTTCGGATTAAATTATAAAAATTTAGAATCAAAAGACGATTTTATTTTTTTTGATAAGAAAAGTAATATTAAGATTTTTGGAAAATTGTTTGAACATACAGAAGAAAAAGGATATACTCATATAACAGAAGATCCTAAAATAGAATTCATGAACAAAAGTGGAGAAGTTACATCTACTCTCACTACTGTGGAACTCGAGAGATTTGTTGAAAGGAAAGAGATTGTTGCAAGAGGTGATGTTCAAATTTTGTCTGAAAATGGAATCATTAGGGGACAATTTGCTACTTACTACGAAGAGGAAAAAAAAATATCAGTAGAAGGTAACCCATCTATAGAACGGGATGGGTCGAAGATCTCTTGTGGATTGATAATTATTTATCCTGATACAAATCGAATTCTTTTGTCAGACGGCTTAGGTAACATCAAAGAAAAATGACAGAGACAGTAAAAGAATTTAAAATGCAAAATCTTGTAAAAATTTACAATGGCAGAAAAGTTGTAGATGGTGTAAGTTTTAATATTAGCAAGGGGGAAATTGTAGGATTACTTGGCCCAAACGGTGCTGGAAAAACTACCTCTTTTTATATGTCAGTTGGTTTTGTTGAACCAGATGAAGGTAAAGTTTTTATTGACAGCCAAGATGTAACCAATGCACCAATGTACCAGAGAGCAAGATTAGGAATAGGGTATCTTGCACAGGAAGCGTCAATCTTTAGAAAATTGAGTGTGGCTGAAAATGTGGAAGCAGTACTGGAAACCATGAAACTTACCAGAAAGGAAATAGTTGAAAGAAGAGACTCACTTTTAATTGAATTGCAAATAATGAGGGTTGCAAACCAGAAGGGTTATACTCTTTCTGGAGGAGAGAGAAGGAGATGTGAAATAGCAAGGGCATTGGCAACAAATCCAGATTTTATCTTATTAGATGAGCCTTTTGCGGGGGTCGATCCAATTGCCGTAAAAGATATCCAAACGGTTATTCAATCGCTTAGAGAGCGTGGACTGGGTATTTTAATTACCGATCACAATGTCAGAGAAACTCTTAAAATAACAGACAGAGCATATATTATGTATAGTGGGAAAATATTGATCAGTGTTACAGCAGATGATTTAATAAATGATCCTGACACTAGAAGAATTTATTTGGGAGAAGATTTTACTCTCTAATTATGTTATCTCAATCATTAGTTCAAAAACAAACCCAAAAGTTAATTATGACGCAAGACTTGCGTCAATCAATTGAGTTATTACCACTCTCAACCCAGGAACTTTTTGAAAAGATCCAAAATGAATTAATTGATAATCCAATGCTTGAGGAAATAAATAATCTTGAAAAGTCTAAAGTTCCTGAAGTTTATTCTGTTGCAGAAGTAAAAAAAATGGAAGTTCTTGAATCTATAAAAAATTCTGATGTTTCCTGGCAGGAAACATATAGTATCGATGGACCTGCATATTATGATAATGAAGCGTCTAACAGAAATCAAAAGATGATTGAATCATCCCCTCTCAATATTAAATTGAGTGAGTATTTATATAACCAACTAAGATTAACAAATTTAAATGAAAAAGAATTAGCAATATCCGAAATTTTGATATCAATGATTGATGAAAAAGGATTTATTACTTTTACTCCATTAGATCTTAGTAAAGAACTAAATATTCACATAAAGATAATTCAAAAAATATTATACTATATTCATAGACTAGATCCAATTGGGATAGGAGCGAGAGATGTAAGACACTCTCTTTATATCCAATCATTAATAATTTATCCTGATAATAAAAACTTACAAAAGCTTATTAAGTTATATTTTACTGATCTTGAAAGGTTAGACTATAAAAAAATTAGCAAACAAATGAAGCTGACAGAAGAGGAAATAGAAAATTTAACTAGCTTAATTAAGAAGCTAATTCCATTTCCTGCCAGTCAGTATAATTATAAGAAAGTTGATTATGTTATACCTGATGTTTTTATTAAAGAGACTGAAGGAGAATTTAGTATACTCATTAATGATGAATGGATTCCTAAATTAAAAATTAATAAAGAGTACAAAAAAGCTATAATTGGAATAAATAATTCAAATGATAAAGATTTTATAATCTCAAAAATGAATTCTGCTCAGTGGTTAATTAGATCGATAAATCAAAGAAGGCAAACACTCTTTAAAGTTGTTAATTGTATTATAGACTTTCAAATAGATTTTTTCAGAATGGGAGTGAGTCATGTTAAACCCCTTACTCTAAAAGATATTGCAGATAAACTAAATATGCATGAATCAACCATTTCAAGAATAACTACAAATAAGTATATCCAAACTTCCTGGGGTGTTTTAGAATTAAAATGGTTTTTTTCTTCGGGAGTTAAATCTCATTCTGGTAATATCGAATCATCCAAAAAGATTCATGATATTATAAAAAACTTAATCAAAGAAGAAAGTGATAAGGAGCCCCTATCTGACCAAGACATTGTAGATATAATGGAGAAGCAGGGGATTGATATCGCAAGACGCACAGTCGCTAAATATAGAAAAATACTCCAAATTCTTCCTGCAAATAGAAGAAAACGAATTAAGGAATTAAAAAATAAAGAATGAATGTTGCATTGTCAGTTGAATCTCTTCTTAAAGATCATACTGAATTGTTATTATCTTTGGTGTCTGGTGAGAGAGGTGTTAGTAAAAAAATTTCAAATTCTGAAATTAATCGCCCTGGTCTTTCCTTAACTGGGTTTTTTGATTTTTTTGCTCATGATCGAATACAAATATTTGGAAAAGGGGAATGGGCATATTTAAATTCCCTTCCTCCTGAAAAGGTAAAAGAAATTGCTGATAAATTTTTTTCTTATCCACTGAACTGTATTATTTTTACACATGGGAATTTGCCAGTTGGAGAATGGATTCATAAATCCAAAGACTTAGATATACCAATTTATACTACTCCTATGACAACTCATAAGTTTATAACCCTTATTTCTGAAGTTTTAAATAGAAGTTTGGCTCCCCGAACAATGCGACATGGAGTATTGATAGAAGTATTTGGTATAGGAATATTACTCTCTGGAAAAAGTGGAGTAGGAAAGAGTGAGACGGCTCTTGAATTAATTGAGCGTGGTCATCGTTTGGTTGCAGATGATATGGTTGAAATTAAGAGAATTGCCGAAAGCTATTTAGAAGGATCTTGTTCTGATATCATCCGTCATCATATGGAAATTAGGGGATTGGGAATTATAAATATAAAAGACATATTTGGAGTTGGATCTGTTAGAGATCATCAGCAAATAGAATTAATTATCAATATCGAAGAAGCAGATCCTGATGCATACTATGATAGAACTGGATTAGATGAAGAGTACGATGAAATTTTAGGAGTTAAAACACCTTTGATAAGAATTCCTGTAAAACCAGGAAGAAATATTCCTATTTTAGTGGAAACTGCTTCTATGAATCAGAGATTAAAAAATATGGGAAATTATGGTGCAAGGGAATTCAGTAAAAGAATCTCGGAAAAAATGCACCAGAGAAAAGAGTTTTGAAAGAAATATTTTTAAAAATAAAAAATGAAGGTCAAGGAATGCATGCTAGACCTGCAAGTGTTTTTGTGCAAACAGCTGCTAAATATCCTTGCGAAATACATGTGATACGTGAAGATATAGAAGTTAATGGTAAAAGCATAATGGGTCTTATGATGTTAGCATTATCCCCTGGCTCAGAATTTAAAATTATTGCCGATGGAAAAATGGAAGATGAAGCTATAGAAGCATTAAGACTATTGATAGAGAATGACTTTGTGCTACCTGGAAAATGAAATTGTTTAAAAAAATTTCCATTTCAAATGAAATTAAATATTATCTGAGAGATTTTTATATATTTATATTCTGTGCGATTACAGCTATATTACTTGCAGAATCTATAATATTTTCAGGCAGCAATGACGTAGATTTAGTTGAGAGAATTTTTGGATATATATATTTTATTATACCATTTTTTACACTTTCACTTATAATTTCTTATCTATATAGAAATATAAGGAATAAACAAACAGGAAAAATAAGGAGTGTAATTAGATATCGATTGACAGTTGCTTTCATATTTGTTTCTATACTTCCCTCAATACCAATTTTTATTTTATCTTCCAATGTTGTTAGTAGATTGGTTGAAAGTTTTTATAGAATTGATATTTCTAAGGCATTAATTGCATCTAAGAATACAATAATCTTTGAAGAAGCTAAAGATAGGAATTTATTAATAAACAAAGTCAATGAAATCTCCAGTATAATTAATCAAAAAAAAAATAATTATAATGAGCCCCTTTACTCTTATTTAATTAAAAATAATATTATAAATGATGAATATTATATATCTTTAATTATAAATAATAAGTTAATATACGAAAATAGTAATTTATACAATTTAATAAATAAAGAAAAATTTTACTCCAACACAACGGATGGTTATTCGTCTCAAAATGTTTATTTTGAAGATAGAGCCTTTATTATAATGAAAATCGAATTTAAAAATAATTTAAATGATTATCTTTTATTAGGAAAGAAAATTCATAAAGGAAATGAAAACAATATCTTTACTATAATTAATACTGAAAATTCGTACAATACAGCACAATTATGGAAAGAGAAAGTACCATTTGCTCTCAGATTATCTCTTGGGCTTTTTTCAATAGGGATGTTTGCTGTCTCTATTTTAGTATCTTTTTTCTTGGCAAGACAACTTTCAAGACCTATTGTAGAATTAGCAAGAGCTACCCAGAGGGTCTCAAAAGGAGATACAGATTTTGTTCTAGAAAATAACGAAGAGGGTGAAATGGGAATATTAATTGAATCATTTAACCAAATGACAAAAGATTTAAAATCGAAAAAAGAAGAATTATTACATATCCAAAGGGTAGCAGCATGGAAAGAAGTTGCTCAGAGAATGGCACATGAAATCAAAAATCCTCTAACACCAATCCAACTTTCTGCTGAAAGAATAAAGAGAAAACTTGACAGTCCAAATAAAGAGAAGCTAGAAGAAATCATCAGAACGGGGACGGAAACGATCATAGGTCAAGTAAGAGTTTTAGAGCACTTAGTTAAGGAATTTTCAGAATTTGCTAGGATGCCCTCTCCAGTTTTAATCAACCAAAATATAAATCCTATCGTTGAAGAGTCTCTGAACCTTTTTAAAGATAGAGAAAATATTAAGTTTTCACTTAGACTCTCTAAAAATTTACCTGAAGTTTTTGTAGATAAAAGATTATTTCTCGGGGTTATCAATAATTTAATTAAGAATGCTATTGAAGCCATAACTATAGATCGTGTTGAAAATGGTAAGGATGTTTCAGGGATCATTAAAATTTCTACTAAACATGATAAGAAATTTTTAAGAAAATCTGTAATACTACTAATTGAAGACAATGGTCCTGGGCTGCCAGAAAAATTAAAAGAAAAAATTTTTGAACCATACTTTTCAACAAAAGAAGCACATGGTACAGGTATAGGCTTAACTATTGTTCAAAAGACTGTGTACGATCACGGTGGTCAGATCTATGTAGAAAATTCAGATATGGGTGGATGTAAATTTAAAATAGAGTTACCAACTCAAGAATGAAGATACAATGAAAATATATATTGTTGATGATGAATTAGAAATTAGGAAATCTCTAAAAAATATTTTAGAAGATGAAAATTATGAAGTCGAAGATTTTGCTAATAAAAAAAGTTTATTAAAAAATCTTATTAAGGAAAGACCCTCACTAATTTTGTTAGATGTTTGGTTAGGGAAAGATGATGGAATAGAAATTTTAGATGAATGTAAAAAAATATATCCTATGATTCCTATTGTTATGATTAGCGGTCATGGAACTATTGAACTTGCGGTAACGGCAACAAAAAAAGGTGCAATCGATTTTATAGAAAAACCTCTCTCTATTTCAAAAGTATTAGAAACAATAAATAAAGTTTTAAATAAAAATCCTAATGACGAAATTCCAGATGTTAAATTAGAATATGATATTATTTTAGGAGAATCCCTAGCAATAAAAAAAGTAAAATTTGCAATATCACAAGCAGCAGCTACAAATGCTAGAGTATTTATTTATGGAGAAAATGGGACAGGAAAAGAATTAGTTGCACGTTCTATCGTATTAAATTCTAAAAGAAAAAATAATCCCTATATAGAAATCAACTGTGCTGCAATTCCAGAAGAATTGATTGAATCAGAATTATTTGGATATGAAAAAGGTGCATTTACAGGTGCAAGTGAAAAGAGAATAGGTAAATTTGAGGCAGCTAATTTAGGTACCTTATTGCTTGATGAAATTTGTGATATGACACTTGCTACACAAGCAAAGGTTTTAAGAGTACTACAAGAACAAAGGTTTGAGAGAATTGGTTCTACTGATTCAATCCAAGTAGATGTGAGAGTCATAGCTGCCACTAATATACCTGTTGAGGAAGCTATAAAAGAAGGTAAATTCAGAGAAGATCTCTATTATAGATTAAATGTAATTCCAATTTATATACCACCACTTAGAGAGAGAAGGGGGGATATTCCGGTTTTAATTGAGCATTATATGAATGCTTCTATAAAAGAGAATGACTTACAAAGTAAGAAAATAGATAATGATGCTATTTCAATTTTATCAAATCACTTTTGGCCAGGTAACATAAGAGAATTAAAAAATATAATTGAAAGGCTTTGCATTTTAACTGTTGGCGAAACTATTACTGGGAAAGATGCCAAAGAAGCCCTAAAAGGATTTGGTAAAGCAGAAGAAATTTTTGAACAAGGTGATTTAAAAAAAGCAAAGGATGAATTTGAAAGACAGTACATTCTTAAGACACTACAACTAAATGAAGGAAATGTTAACAAAGCTTCAAAAATATTAGGTGTTGAAAGAACTCATCTCTACAGAAAAATAAAATCATTGAACATATCTATTGATAATATATCTGAATAATTTATGAATATTTTTGAAAATTTTCATAGTATCTCGCTAATATATCAGTTTCAATATTTACAATTGAATTTACTTCCCATTCACTAGCATTGGTTTTATTTATTGTTTCTGGAATTAGTACTAATTCTAATATATTGTTTTCAATTTTCACTACAGTGAGTGAAATCCCATCAATTGTTATACTTCCTCTTTCAATTATATACTTCCTTAAATTATAAGGTAGTTCAATTTTAAATACATAAGTATTTCCATTATCTCTAATTTCTTTGAAAATTATTTTTCCAGTTCCATCAACATGTCCTTGAACAATATGGCCTCCCATTCTAGAGGATGGAAGTAGGGATCTTTCAAGATTTACAATATCTCCTAATTTTAAATAATTAAAATTTGTAAGTTCAAGTGTTTTGTATGACGAGTATATTTTAAAATTATTATTATTGTTATATAGTTCTACAATGGTTTGACAAGCACCATTTACTGTAATAGAATCACCAATTTTTAGATCATTTTGGGATAAAAAAGTACTAATCCAAAAGTAGGCACCATCATCAGTTTTCTGAATTTTTTCAATCTTTCCTTTAGCTTCTATTAGTCCTGTAAACATAGTTATTTTCCTCTAACCTTCCAATTATCATCTGATATTTGAAAACTATCTTTAGTTTGGATTTCTTTTTTATCCATCCAAAAAGGTTTTTCTCCAATATTTATTGTTATATTAGATTGTATTTCAAATATTTTATCTTCATTTTCTAAATCTTTTACAAACTCTTTATAAAGAGAATTTCCTCCTTCTACTAAAATTGTATTTAATCCAAATTTATTTGTAATTTCAAATATTGTTCTCTTTAGATTAATAAAAGAACTTTTATAAATATCATTAGTGGTAAATTTAACTAACAAGGTTTCATTTTCTTTACTTAAGTTTTCAGTGGTTATAAAAATTGTTTTATTTATTCCAATTGAATGTTGGTCTATAAAAAATTGTTTTTCTGGAAAGTTTTTATTTGAAATTATAAAAATTCTAAATGGTTGATTTTGACGATCATTGATAATTTTGATTAATTCTTCATTAGATAAAATATGAAATATACTATTAAAATATATGTTTTTTATATTTGGTATTAAAGTGTTTATTTTTTTGATGGATCTAAAATTTAATTTTGGTAGATCAAATTTTACAGTTCTACTTCCCACTACAATTCCATCTACAGATTGCCTTATGCATTGGGAGATATTATTTGATTCACTTGAGGATATTTGAATTTTTTTTAGTGAGCTCTGTTTAAAGTATCCTTCTTTTGAAACTGCTGATTTCATAAGAACCAAGGGCCTATTTTTATTTATTCTTAGAAAAAACCCTGATAGGAAATCTTCAGAAATTTCTTTGATTTCATCTGAAAATTCATATTCTATTCCATTTTGGTATAATAAGTTTAAAGAATCTCTCTCTCTTACAATTGGATTAGGATCTAATGAACCAATTACTACTTTTATTGGCTTTTTTCTTAGAATGAGATCAATACAGGGAGGTGTCTTACCAAAGTGAGAGCATGGTTCTAATGTTACATAAACAATATGAGGTATAGTAAAATTTTCTCCTAATTTATCATAGGCTTCTTTTTCAGCATGATTAAATCCACTTTTTTGAGTGTGTGCTGATGAGAGTATTTTATTGTTTTCATCGGTAATTACACATGCAACTGGAGGATTAGGGGAGGAATATCCAAGAGCTAGAAAAGAATTTACACTTAACTCTTGGAGAATATGAAAAGGTATCACATTTTTAAGATGATTTTTTTTCTAAATTACCATATATTTCTACGACAGGTGCAGCAATAAATACTGAAGAATAGGTACCTATAAAAACGCCAAAAATAAGAACATAAGCAAAGTCGAATAATTCAGTTGCTCCACCAAAAATTATGGCAACAATAGATATAAGTGTTGCTATAGAAGTATTAATTGTTCTACCAAGAGTTTGGTTAATAGAAATATTCATTACTTCACTAAAAGAAAAATCATTTTTTCCACCCAAGTTTTCTCTAATTCTATCAAAAATTACAATAGTGTCATTGATAGAATAACCAAGCAAGGTTAAAAGTGCTGCAATTATGGGTACGCTTGGTTTGATTTGAAAAGCACCCATAAATGCTAATGTGAATAAAAGATCATGCAGGAGAGCAAAGGATGCTCCAAGTGCATATTTGAATTGGAATCGAAAACTTAAGTATATAGTCATAATGATCATAGTATATACTAATAATGATATTCCAGTGGAAGTAAGTTCACTTCCTACTACAGCACCGACTTCATCTGCAGATAGGATATCCTCATTCACCAGACCTATCCCTGTTGTAAGCATTAGGATGAATTCTTCAATTTTAGGTTTTTGCTGCTTATTTCCTTTGCCTTCGAGTGAAGAATTTTTTAAATTATAATCAATAATTCTTGGAATAGAATCTAAACCTACATCAATCTGATATTGATTTTTTTCTTTATCAATCAGTATTACAATTGCTTTTATTTCGTTCGAGTCAAAAAATTTAGTTATACTTTCTCTATTTTCTTTTTCTGGAAGTTGTAGTACTGCTCTCAAGCCACCATTAAAGTCTAAAGAATGAGCAAATCCTTTATGTACTACATAAGTTATAAAAAATCCTATAATTATACATGCCAAAGAAGCTGAGAGTGAAATATATTTGTACTTTGAAAAATTAAACATTTTTAGCCTCTATAGACTTAAATCCTAATTTTAAGGATTTGATCTTTGTAAAATTTAGTAGTAGATTAAATAGGATTCTGCTAAATACCAATGAAGTAAACATTGATGTGATAATACCCCAACACAAAGTAATAGCGAATCCCTTGATAGGTCCATTGCCCAATCGAACCATTAGAATCCCTGAAATCAATGTTGTGATATTGCTATCAAAAATTGTAGAAAATGCATTTTCAAA
>JACCDP010207751.1_pt1 | contig 11380 bp, 17 predicted proteins | sample 7445841 | NCBI WGS metagenome assembly JACCDP01 (sample SAMN15323441, study PRJNA562643) | freshwater metagenome | isolation source: river surface water | place: USA:Blue River Watershed | collected 2017-08-17
ATTTAAACGTCCAATAATGGCAACAGTCAAATTAATGGGAATGTATCAAGGTCTAACCTGGAATAGTATGAGACAACTCTTTATTTGGCTTTATTTTGGATTACCTTTTCTTCCAATATTTATGTATTCAAAAAATATAGAAAACGAGGTGTCTTCAAAACTGCTTGTTATCTATTTTCCTTTATACCTAATTCAAACGTTTTTTCTTGGTAAATACATTGCGAAAATAGGAAGGCAATGGACCCTAAAAGAATATGAACAACTCACTTCCGATCAAGTAATATTCCCATTTATTTTAACACTTGGAATTTATAGTTTAATTCAATTTTTTTTATTTATGTATTTAAATAATGTTCTATGAGAAATTTAGGTATCGAAAAATTACGGTCTAGTTCAAGACATTTCATCATAATTCAAAAGTAAGTGACGTTTTATCAAAATAACTTTAACTTCGAACTTACGATTTATTATAATAATTGTCTTAGTGCTAGCAAGATTCGAAGAATGAAAAAGACATTGACCTTTTTTTTACTCTTACTTTGTTTTTTTACTTTTGGTCAATCCAGAAATGAGCTTGCGAACTCTAAAATTTTTGTTAGAGCGACTTATTTTAACAAGAAAAATGATATTATCGGGCTGCAGACAAGAACAGATTTGGCCGATACGATAATCGCAAATATAAGGTATCACAAGTTTCAAACAGCCGATTTTATTGATTATTCAGATAAACGAGAAACGAAGACATTTTATGAAACTTTTTCCAATGGGATATATTGTTTGCTTGACAGTTGTAAGCAAATCGTTCACAAAGTTAATTATCAAACTAACAAAGATCAAATAGGGACAATCTTTGGTAGTCAATCACAAATTTCACTCGAATACATTGAAACACGAACCAGCTTTCCGAGAGATAGTTTAATTCCGACAGAAAAAACACCAAGAAAATATTACCAAAAAAACAACAGCGAAATCTACCTTGTAATTATTCCCGACCTTCAATCGCTTGTTGTTTCAAGTAACGGACAATTTTATACGAAGCAGTTGATGGGTGATAATTACAACGACATTACTGAAGGGTTACAAAACAACTTTACTGCCTCAACAAAGTTTGATATACAAAAAGGGGATGAAATTCAACTTTTTTTCCGAAGAAAATGGTATAACGACACGACCAATCTTGCTGAATACCAAGACAAGCAATTTAAGAATTTCAAGTATTTAGGTGACACGGTTATAGACAATACTAAAACATTGAAGCTAGAAGTAGAAAGTTTCCAATATTTAAGTGGTTCATATGATTATCCAGAAGAACTATTATTAACAGAAACTGAAGGCGGTTATTATATTGGTTATCAATTTATTCCTTTTCAAGACTATAAAACTGAAATGAAAATTATTGCAACTGATAAAGGATCGGACTATTTTTTACAAGGCGTTACATTTGACACGATAAATGGAAGCATTTTTCAAAAGATTATTCAATCAACCAGCGAAAGTTCGAGATTTTACATTTTACCCTTCTTTCCGATGCCTTTTATCGATTTTGGTAATGTCCAAGGAATAATAACTTACTCAAAAATCAAAGGAATTGAAAAAGGTAAAAAACGAGAAAGAACCTATATCACTGATAAAAATAACATTCGAAATATAAGAAGTAAATCAAAGAATGAAATTGAACTAACTATCTACTTCATAGAAAAAGCAAAAGTTGAAATAGATATTAAGGATTATGAAACAAAGAGAATTGTCGCTACCATAAAAAAAACATCAAAAAAAGGGTCAAATTCGTTCATTATTCGATCTGATAATTTTAAGCAAGACAAAATATATGGAATTAATGTTAACTATAAAAGCAAGAATAATCTGGGCAGTTTTTCTACTAGTTTAAAGATCAAATATTGACTTTGAAAATTACAAATTGCAACAGCAGGCTAGGAATCATGACAGACAGCGTAAATAAGGCGAATAATTATCCATTTTATACTTGGGTTTTGACAATTATTATTGCGCCTTTTATTTGGATTACAAATCGAATTCCTACCCCTGAAGAATGGAATTTATGGAGCTTGCTAGAAGTGCTACCGGTATTTTGGATATTGGGATTGCTGTTCTCATTACCGACCCTCGTGATTTTTGTTTTATGCTATCAAATATTAACGCGCAAAAAGGCCACGGATTTGATATTGAAGAGTGTCCTAATGATCATTGGAGTTAGTGGCAGCTTCTTTACATTTAAGTTTATATCAGGTTCGATTTCAATGGAGTTATTTTGGTTTTATAGTCTTACGATGATATTTTTTATTTGGGTTATAAAAACGAATCGTATCGGAATTAAAACCAAAAACCAAAGGCTCAAAAACCAAAATCAAGATCTCCTCGACTCATAGTTTAAAAACCTGAAAAACAAATGAATATAAAAATTGAAGGAAAATATACCGCATCTATAATTGGGTCTTTTTTCACTGTTGTCATTTTTATATCTATTTTCACTCGAATCATTCCAATTTTGACGCTTATTTTACCTGGATTGTTGGAATTTGTTTTCACATTGTTTTTTGGAAATTCAGACTATAAATACATAGGAATTAGTGTTCTTTTCAGTCTTGTTCTTATTTTCAGTTTAATAACATACTTTACACTAAATGTCATATTGCGAAAGAAACGGTTAATAAAAAAAGAGCTTTTCATATATTTTACATTTCAAGTATTTATTATCCCACCAATTTTTTCCTACGTTAATATATTATCAAATTTGGAAAATGCCAACGACGGCCAATTCTTCTTTGGTATTTTTGAGGTTTTCCCATTGAGTTGTTTATCATATGTAACACTAGGAATTTTAATAGATATAATTAGAAATCGAAAAAATAAATTTCAAGAAAAAATAAATACTGGCAACTAGCAGCTGTTATGGAGCTCATCCTAAAATCTTACTTTTAAAAAATACGTTATTCTTTAGAAACCAACTTAAAATAAAAACCCCATGAAATGAAATACCTTCCATTTGAACATATCATTTATAAAACCAAGTTTAACGAAGAAGAACTATTGCATCGACTTGAAAGTAAAAAATCAAAAAACGACTTTAAAATGCTGTTTGAAGCTGAAATTATTAAAGCGTAATTCAGCATCTCATATGCTGGTAAAGAATTAATTGATGCAATTAAATCAAACTGGAAGGAATGGGGGGAATATATTGATCCTTGAGAAATAAATAACAATAGAGTATCTCTTAAATCACCTCAATTGCAAGCAAAAAATCTTACTTTCTAGCAACGAAAAACGTAAAAGAAAAATAATATTAACTTCGATAACTAATTTTCAATTTATTAACCCGACATTAGAATTGAACGCATTAATTAAACTATTTTTCTTGCAGTTATTTATCTTTTTTAGTTGCCAAACGAAAAAAGATCTTTCCACGGATACTAACAGTAATAAATTCAATAACAAGGCAGATAAAATCACTTTTATGGAAAAATATTACACGCCAACTTTCGATTATGAGGATGTCGAATACCATATCATTTATAATGACAATGGGTCGGGTAGTGGAGTACCAGGGCCATCTGATTGGTTTATGCAATTCGCTTTTAAAATGGATAGTCTTGAACTTGTGAAATTGTCAAAACAAAAAGCCTCAAAACCTTTTGAACTTACAAAACCATTTAACTTCTTGCCACTAAATGAAACTTGGAGTTTAGATTTTCCAAAAACTTACTTTGAAAATGGGGATGTAATCATTTGGAAGAACAAATTATTATTGCGTGAAATCAAAAGTAGTTGAATTGAGATGACAGTCGAACAACCATACTCGGAGAAAATCCCTAACTTTCCTAGTACCAAAACATTTTAAGGAGTGACGAAAAAACTTAAAATTACGTTTGCGATAATAATTACCATAATTTGTTTACTCATTTTAAATAAACAAATCGGATATATCAACGCTCCGTTTTTTAGTGTTCCGAATGATTGTGTTCGAGTTAAGTTCAAGAATGAATCAACTAAAACAATTAAAACCCTTCAAATTTTTAACGGACCGACGATTAAGAATTTAAAAAATGGTGAAAGTTACCTCTACACTTACAAACATTCAGGCGAAGGAACCTATCAATTTGTTGTAGAATTTCTTAACGGAGACAAATTAATTGAGGACGAACGATACGTTGAAGCAGGATATTATAATACAGAAATAATAAAGCGTAATTCGGTTGAGACGCAGTATTAAAATAACTCATTTTTACATAGCAAAAAACACTAACTTAGCCTATAACAAAGAGTTCGCTGTTATCACGCTACCGTGCTAGTAGTAAGCCTTTTAAGTCTAAGCTAAAAGAAACCGAACAATGAAAAAAATATCAGTATTCATTTTGATAATTTTTCTCTTTTCAATAAATTTTGTTGACGGTCAGAATTCGGATAAAAGCTCGATCCTGAGCATGAATCCAAGCACCTTAGATAAGAAAGTTTCTATCTTATTTCAAAATGATACTTTTCAAATTTTCACCTCGACCAAAGTTCTTGAAAAAAAATACGGATTACCCGGTGATTCAGCAAGTTGGCCAAATCATAAAAGTAATTTGTTTATCGAATGCTATTCAAATTCGGACACACTTGATTTATTTACCTGCTCAAAACAAAAATCACTTGATCACGTTTTGTTCAGCTGGACTGCAAATCTAATTTCTAAAAGCGATTGTGTTATTTATAACCGAAAAACGAATGCTGTCGTTACTAAATTAGTTCGTAAGTCATATGTTCGTTTTGACGTCGGAGGGACTGAATACTTTACTGAAGACGGTCACCTGCTTTTTAGAACGATTGAATGGGTTTATTGATATTTCGATCGTTTCAAGAAATCTTTAGACATGATAAAACGATTTATTTTATGTCTAGATTTCTAAAGAAATCAGATTAAAATTCCGTACTTTTTCAAAATTATCTGAAGATGTTTTAATACATTGAACCAAAATTCGGAGTATGTTATCAATGCACATGAAGTTTCGAAAGGCAAATAAATCAATTGAACAAATTACATGCAGACTATAATACATTAAAATGAGAATTCATCTTTTATCTTTATTTACACTACTTTTTATTTTGTTTTCTTGTCAAAATCAAGCGAATCTTGACTCTTCAAATGGGAAAGTGGAACTTATTATTATGAGAAACACAAAATTTGAAAAGAAAATAACTTATAGCAAAAAATTTGTAATAAAAGAATTGGAATTTTCAAATAACAAACTAGCTTCAATTTATTTAAATACTCGTTTTTGCAAAGAAATTGATAAAATGAATTTGGGAGCTTTGAATTTTGAATTGCTTTTTTATGACTCCAATAATAATGTAGAAATTTCTTTTTGTTCTTTTTCAAAGGCATCCTCCTTTCGACCGGTAAAAAAATGTAACCGGATAATTCGCTTTAATGAAAGCCAACTTTCTTATTTCCCAGATACATTAATTAAATTGGAAAATGACTTATGAATGTTTTAGTATTTCAAAACTCAAAAAAAAACTAGAAATTACATATTCCCACTTATAAAAAACTGAATAACTATGATTTCAATATCAAAAAACTCATGAAGTGAAAAATTGTAATTTAATATTAATTTCGATTGTCTTTTTATTTATTTACAGCTGTAAATCAGAACTGAAGAGTGAAAATTCAATTAGAACTTTACAGCGAGATGATGCAATAGTATGTATTGAGTATGAAAATGATTTTTTATAATAAATAGTGATTTATTAAAATCATATTATGTCGAAAAACTTAAAAAGTACACTTATTTAAATTATAACAAAAAGATAGTTGATGACAATTTGATATTGTCAAAACAAAAAAATAGAGAAATAGAACAATACTTTTTTAAAAAACAACTTGTGGACACATCAAACTTCAATACAAAACAAGTTTTAGGATACTTTAAAGGAAAGGTGTTTTGTTCAAAACTGGAACGAAATAAATTCAATTCCCTAATTGTTTATTTGTACAATAGGGGGTATTATATAATTCAACATGAATATTCTGGAGCATTTATTTTACATGATGAAGGCAGAAAATTTTCTATTCAATCAAGTATTTATAAGGCATATTAAGTTGAACTCCCACGACAAACTAAAAATAAGACTTTATGGAATGTAAGTTATTTCAAAAAGTAAAAAAATGTTGAAAAATATTTGTTTTCTTCTTACATTAACTTTATTCGTTCTTATTTATAAATTAAGATGTGAAGAATGTTCTACGATCTATTTTTGGTGGGATCATGAAAAATTTAGTCCATATGGTTTTTTCTTATTTGTACTTATGTTTTCAACAGCGCTTTTTAGTTTTTTCTTAAAAGATAAAATAGCTAAGATTATCCATTTTTTATTTTTGATATTCCTAATTTCAAACGTTTTTTATTGGTTTTATATTTATAATACTTTAAAAACACCTAATTATCTTTTCTATATATTTTTAGTCTTAATATTGATAGTTTTTATTGTTGCATATTTGAATGAAAAATCCAAGAAACAAGAAGTTTAAATTTGCGATGGGTAACATCTAAAGTCAAAATAGGCATTTTGCAAAAAAAAATATATATGTAATGAAAATCTAATTAAGGTAGACGATGATGAATGGGGTGTTTTTGGCGGATATGGATAAAGGAAAATTCATTACCCTAAGTGTAGTTGTCTTAAAGGTCATTTTTCTCATCGGTACTTTGATTATATATTTTTTAGGCAGAAATTATTTTATTGATAATTCCAGAAACATTATTTGGCGAGATTTTAACGAGTTCAGTTGCTATTTTTTTATATTACTAGTGTTTATAGAATTATTTACAAAGCAATTTTTTCAAGTATTTTTCACAGTAATCTGTATAGCTTTTTGCCTTTATTTTTGGCAAAGTGTAACAGGTTGGGTGTAATGAATAATGTTCTAAATCATACTAAAAATCAAACAACAATGCAACAAATTAGTGTTCGGTATGATTATAGAAATGTTATGAGAAGTGTTTATTGGAATGGTAAACTAGTGATGAAAACAAGAATTATGGAAATAATGAGGAAGCTAAAATTAATAGTAACTAATTGGATTTATTTTATTTTTTGTTGTTTACAGATTTCTTGCAATGATTATGGAAATCAAGGTTTTAATCAAAACAAGGAATTAAACAGTGAGAAATGTCTCGATACCTTATTCTGCAATTGCCAAGTTAACATTTGCATGGATAAAAAAAGTAAAGTAATTTATATTAATTGTACGAGTGATTCTATTATTGAAACCCGACTTTTAAATAAACGAAATAATAAATTACTAACGATTGGAAAAGATACTATTAAACTTAATACCGAAACTGTCCTAATTAGATTTTTTAACTCAAATCTATTTTTTTCTAATAACAAATATCTATTAAGTAATAACAAACTACAACTTTTACTAAAAAATGATACATTAAATTTTATTGATAATTCTTGGATTTCTGTAAATCGTATTTTCGATGAAGTATTATTAAAAAAGATTATTTTATCAAACAAACACCGAACATTTGGGAGTAATTTTTTAACAACTTATGAAGTGATTGATATTTCAGACTCCAAATTGAAATTTTTAATCGGATCTAATGTTTATGTGAAAGGACTGAAAATAAATAAAGAAATAAATAAAATTGAGAATTGTATACTTTATTTACCCAATCCGGAAAAATATACTTTCAATAGTCTTCCTAATTATTCCTTTTATGGTTTAGGAATAAAATAATTTACCATCCTCTGAGCTGCATTTGCAATGCTGCAATAAGCGACAACTAAACTGTGTATTGAAAACAAAACACCCTCTAATTTATGCTAAAGGGCCATTCCGGTATCAATCGAGAAAATTTTAAGCTCTGTAAATGCATGTATAATCTAATTCAGAGTTCAGTTTTTTTCCTTCAGATCAAAACTTCAGTAAAACCCCAAAATAATTTAAGGGTATTACCCTAATTGCAATTCTGCATTAATTTTTTAATTTTAATGTTGCATTAACAACTTTGCTTAAACTCTATGAACTTACTAAGTAGATTTTCATTTTACTCAACTCCTTTCACAAACACTACTCCTTCCAAGGACAGGAGCATGCCGAACAAAAAAGAAAGGACGAACAAGAAAACAATAAAAATAAACCGGTTGTGCCTAAAGCATTGATAAAAGATAACACTAAAGTGGTTTTACCTCAAATACAAATCTCTGATTTATAAAATATAAAAAATGAGAACTTTATTAATATTTTTAATCTGTGTTTTGACTTTTTCATGTAAAAACAATCCGAAAAGTAAAGTACAATTAAAAGTTATTGCAATAGCAAAAAATGAATGGAAAAATGAATTTTCCTATGATGATTTTGAGCTTTCAAAGCTAGATATAGTCATTTTTAAAAGTGGAAAAAATTTTATTGTAAAAGGGCGATTACCTGACGATAGAGAGGGCGGTGTCCCAGTCGCATTAATTGACACTTCCAATTTTGAAATAGTTGAGGTTTACCATACAAAGTAGTTCTCAGCTGGGTATTGTTCTCTTTTATCTCTTTTAAATTAACATTGCTACTCCAACGAAAAAATTAAAACAAGCATATAGATGATAACTTTAAAACTCTAAAATTGACAACATGCTGTCTTTCCGACCAGAAGCTTATCGAATCAATGAAGACAGTTTGTTTAAATACTATATGAGCTTAACAAGATTTACAGAAGAAGAAAAAAAGAAAATAATTTATGTTGATTGATAATTTTTCATGTCATAATGTTTATGAAAGCAATAAAACTATGCTCTTAAAAAGGCACAATTCTACTCCAACTACAAACTTAAATCAAGAAATCAAGTACTTCAGGATGTGCGGTTTGTGCACAAGCAGGAGCAACAAGTGTAGTTGATATTGATGAGAAAAATAAAGTTTTAAATATTAAAATTGGAGGTGAAATTGGATTATTAATTGGAGCTGGGGTAGATTTAGATATTAATTTAAAATATGGGGACAATGAATAGAAAAGAGATTGAAATCTCACTTAAAAGATCCGGAAGTGGAGGTTTTAGCAATACTTATATTCTTAATGAATGAAAAGTAAGATTACAGCTTTTATTATTGGAGGTCTAGTGTTATTTTCAATTTACTATTTTTTTCCGAAACTTGATTTCTTTAAAAAATATAGAGTGAAATATGATAAATCTTATTCTGCGTTCTTTAATGAGAATATTACTGGAGTTATAAAAAAAGTTGATTATTGTGACCATGCCGTTTCTATAGAATTAATTGACGGAAAGTTTTATTTATGTGACCCTTACACTAATTCAAAAGGGTATCGATTTATGAATAAGGCGAATAGAGGAGATAGTATCATCAAGGTTTTTGGAAGAAATTACTTTGAATTAAAAAAAAAGAATGGAGAAAAGTATACTTTTAACTTTAGAGATAGAACAATAAACAATGATTTTTATATAAGATATTAAATAAAAAAAGTATTATTCGTTCTTCTCCTCAATTCTTGCAAACCTTTCTTTGACACACACTTATTGATACTGTCCGCTTAGCTGCATTTGCAATGCTGCATTATACGAAATTTTTTTTGATCGAATAAAACTTCAACCTATTGTAAAAGTCGAGTGAATTTTCAAAACCATCGAGTAATGAATAGGCTGAATTTACAGCTTAAAAACACCTCAAAATTCAGTGTTTTCCCCTACAAAAAAAAATAGCCGATTTTTCCGTATTTTTGAGCAAATATAAACCAATTGGAGGTAGGTCGCAAATGGCAACAAATTAAGGGTCAGTATGGGTACGGTTACAAAAAAACGAATTACTTTTAAACGGAGCAGGTAATACCTTTAAAGGTGAAGTTCCATTAACAGTTGGATAAATGTATAAAGGAATAATGATTTTATTTTTTCTTTCCCTTTTATATTCTTGTAATCAAGGAAACGAAAATCTTAAAAGTAAAATAATCTTAAATAAAATTTTAACACCTATTTCAATCAAATGGGATACTTTGCCCTCTGGTTTTGGGGAAGGTATAGATTTACTCCATTCGGAATTTGAAATAGTATATATTACTGATAGCACTGTAAATAAGATTACAACAAACAACGAAATAGACAATGATAGTATATTAATTGTAACACCAAGTTCTGTACTAACAACTTTTAAAATATTATCGATCAATCAAAAACAAATAATTTTCTCAAATAATGCCATAAATGATACTATATTTTATGATAAAGAGAAAATGTTAGTTAAAATGAATAATCAATCATATAGTGGATTGAATCACGTAAGTAAAGAAAGTTATGCTCGTTTAAAAAGTATCATAAAACCTAATACTAATAAGCCTCCTAACGAGATCCAATCACCAAAATAACTTGTACTTAAACCTAGGCAAAAAAAGGGGCGGAAACCATAAATTCAAGTGTTTTCACACAAAAAATAGCCGTTATTTCCGTATTTTTGAGCAAATATAAACCAATGGGTACGGTTACAAAAAAACCTGGCTCTTTTGATGCGTCAGGTTTAATGAGTAAAGAAAATTGGCAGGCAATATATAAAGCAATGACAATACGTTCTTTGGGAGCATTAAAAGGTAAAGTAGCCGTTAAATACAAATGGAATCAAAGCAATGTTTGGACAAATTGGTAAAAGATTAGTATTATTAATTACTTGTATAAAAATATTTTCATCTTGCATTGGGAATAGCAGTAGTAACTGCAAGTGGGAAAAGCTTTATTATACAGAAAGATGGGATTTTATAGTTGAAAGAACATATAAACATTCTTACTATAAAGCAACTTATGTTATCGTTACTACAGAAGGAAAAGAAAAATATTTTCAACCAATTCAAGATATTGTGGCCTTTGCTGAAAAAGGTGATAAAATAATTAAAAAACCTAATTCAATATATGCTGAAAAAATAAATTCGGATGGTGATACAATACGAAGCAGAATATTTTCAATATCATGTGATTCAATAGTAAAAAAAAGAAAAACCAATGAATAACTGAGCTTACAAGTGCGAAAGTTAAACCAAACTACAAATACCATAGTTGTATGCAATGTCAATATTTGTCCTCGTCTGCTTAAAATAGATTCAAAAAACAAAAAAACATTCAAAATTCAGTGTTTTCCCCTACAAAAAAAATAGCCGTTATTTCCGTATTTTTGAGCAAAAATGAACCATTTGGAGGCAGGTCGCAAAATACAACAATTTAAGGGTCAATATAGTTACGTGTTCAAAAAAACCGGCTGGGTCTGCTTGCAAAACATTTCTGACTACTCTCCGTTTGGCGCACCCCTTGATGGACGGACGATACAGAGCGATTTTTACCGCCGCGGATTCAATGGGCAAGAAAAAACAGATGAAATAAGTGGTTC
>JACCDP010712234.1_pt1 | contig 11378 bp, 10 predicted proteins | sample 7445841 | NCBI WGS metagenome assembly JACCDP01 (sample SAMN15323441, study PRJNA562643) | freshwater metagenome | isolation source: river surface water | place: USA:Blue River Watershed | collected 2017-08-17
GATTCTCCAACATCTTTTAGGCGAAGATTTCCATTGGCATGACTACGATAAACCATACTTATTTCTCCTCATGACCATGATCATCATGGTCATCGGACTCTTCATGGTGATGATGTCCTGGTTGGTTGGTTAAATGTTGCATCAAATGAACGACTTCATTGACAGGAACCAGTTGTTGTTCTTGAGTTTGTAAATTCTTAATCGTCACTTGGTTGGCTTTCATTTCTTGATCACCAATGATGACCGCGTAAATCGCATCTTTTTTAAGGGCCGCTTTAATGGAAGATTTCATCGATTTGTGTTCAAGATTTAATTCGGTTTTGAAGTTGGTGTGACGGAAATTATGGGACAACTTTAAAGCATATAAATCGGTTTCAGGCATCATCGAAATGATATAGATATCTGTAAAGGGTTTCACATTATCAAGTCGACCGCTATCGGAAAGAACGGCCATGAGTCGTTCAAGTCCAAACGCAAATCCAACGGATTTTAACGGTTGTCCACCTAACTCTTTGACTAAGTTATTGTATTGACCACCTGCGCCTAAAGCTCCATAATCAAGGCCTTTATCCGACACCATATGGAATTCAAACACACAATCAGCATAATAATCCAATCCTCTGACAAGTTGCGGATCCTCAGTAAAGACAACACTCAAATCCTGAAGGGCTGATTTAACTTGCGCATAATAAGTTTGAGATTCATTTGATAAAAAAGTTGTAATATTGGGAGCTTTTTTAGCCAAGGTTTGATCTGCTGGTACTTTACAATCTAACATTCTTAATGGGTTGGTTTGAAAGCGTTGTTGGCAGTCAGGACAAACGGTGGCAAGATGAGGTTCATAAAAAGCTTTCAGCGCAGTACGATAGGATTCACGAGTTGATGAATCGCCTAAAGAATTAAGCTTGACGGTTACTTGTTTAAATCCCATCACGGTAAACGCTGTAACACCAAGTGAAATGGTTTCCGCAACCGATAGAGGTGACGTAATCCCAATATTTTCAACACCAAATTGATGAAACTGACGAAAGCGGCCTAATTGAGGTCTTTCATAACGGAAAGCTGGACCGACATAATAAAGTTTTAAAGGAAGATCGGCTGTGACATCCAGTTTATTTTCAACCACCGAACGAATCACGCCAGCGGTCATTTCTGGTCTTAAAGATAAGGAACGATCGCCTTTATCGGTAAAGGTATACATTTCTTTTCGAACGATGTCGGAACTATCACCAACGGAACGGGTGAAAAGTTCAGTATGTTCAAAAATCGGTGTGCGAATCGCAGCATAACTAAACAGTTTTGCAACATTGATTAATGCACTTTCAACTTGCTCATAAGCTTCAGCTTCTGCTAATAAAATATCTTTGGTACCCTTGGGTAATTTAATGTCCATAAATCCTCTTTTCTAATGAATAACGCGGTGAATTTCATAGACACCTGCTATATTTAATAATACATTAAAAATATCGTTAAGTCGCTTAGCATCTGTCACCATAATCGTTAAATTAACGGTTGTGGTTAAAGTGGTTGGATGCAGCATCGCATTGAGATTGGTCACTGATACTTTGAGTTGTGAGAAAATTCCCATGATATCCACAATCAAATTTTGCCGGTCATTACTTTCTAATCGAATATCAACAGGATGCGGACTCGTTTCAAGTTGATCGTTCCAAACCACATCGGTTAATCGATTCTTACTCTGACTAATGTTTGGGCAATGAATGCGGTGCACCGTAATGCCTTTACCCTTTGTAATGAATCCAACAATATCGTCCCCTGGAATTGGGGTACAGCAGCTTCCTAGCGTTATCGCAACTTTACCGGCAGAAGGAACCAATACCGCTGATTTGTTGAGGTTGATTGGTTTTTTACCCAATGTAAACATTGGTTTTTTCTTAATGTTTAAGAATTCAATAATGGCCGCTGGAGCAGGATTGCGGTTATTCATGCCAATGAATAGATCATCGAGCGTTGGCATTGCAAATTTTTCTAAAACCTTAGGTTGATGAACGAGGGTAAGCATTTCTTTTTCACCAATGCCATGTTCGCGAAACGCATCGACGCAGTTTTGTTTTCCTTTGACAATTTTTTCTTCCCGCAACATGTCGTTATTTTTCTTTTGTAAGAATTTACGAATGTGGTTTTTAGCCGTTGCAGTATGAGCGATTTTTAACCAACCTTCGTTAGGACCAGGCGAACTATTTGACGTACGAATTTCAATCACATCACCCGTTTTTAAAACGGTGTTGAGTGGAACCAAAGAACCGTTCACAATGGCACCAACCGCAGCATGTCCAACACCGGTATGCACACGATAAGCGAAATCTAAAGGCGTCGATCCATTGGGTAATTCAACCAATTTTCCTTTGGGTGTAAACACATACACTTGTGCTTCAAAAATATCTTTTTGAAGATTTTCCATCACTTCTTTTGCATCACCTTCTTTATCTGCAAGGGTGATTAAATCGCGAAACCAAAATAATTTTTCTTCAATTTCTTTTTGTTCTTTTTGAGGACTATAGTTCGTGCCTTCTTTATACCGCCAATGCGCTGCAACACCAGTTTCAGCAAGTTCGTTCATTTCTTTGGTACGAATTTGCACCTCAAATACTTGACCATCTTTTGCAATAATCGTGGTATGAATCGATTGGTAAAGATTCGGTTTGGGCGCAGCAATATAATCCTTGAAGCGGTTTGATAGTGGTGTAAACATCGCATGAATATAACCAAGAATTTCATAACAATGGGCGACGGTATCCGTCACAAGGCGAATCGCTAAAATATCATAGACTTCATCAAAATTATGTTGTTGAATAAATACTTTTCGGTAAATTGAATAAATTCCTTTGACACGTGATTCAATTGTAAATGCAAGGCGATATTGTAGTAACATATCCGCAATTTTCTTTTTAACGTCATCAAGAGACTTTTCTCGATTTTTAGTTCGCTTATCCATTTGATCCACGACCATTTGGAATTTTTCAGGTTCTAAATATTGAATGGATAAATCTTCTAGCTCAGTTTTAATTTCAAACATCCCCAAACGATGCGCAATCGGGGCAAAAACTTCTAAAGATTCTTTTGCAAGAACCTTTTGTCGTGTTGGTGATAAGGCTTGTAGGGTGCGCATATTATGAAGTCGGTCGGCAAGTTTGATAATGATGACACGGATATCTCTAGCCATCCCTAAGAAGATTTTTCGATGATCTTCTGCTGCAAAATCTTCAGGTTTTCGATGAGAAAGTTTAAGGCGCTGAATGTTTGTTAACGATTCAACGAGCGATGCAATATCTTCATTAAAGATCGTTTTTAAATCTTCAACCGTAACAGCGGTATCTTCCACCACATCATGTAAAAAACCAGCAGCAATGGTATGAGGACCCCCTTGAAGAGAAGCTAGTATATAAGCAACTTCAATGAGATGGTGAATATATGGTTCACCGCTTTTTCTTAAGATGCCTGTGTGTTTATCGTCTGCAAATTTATAGGCACGTTCGATGAGGGCGCGATCTTCAGGATTACTAATGTAAGCAAAATATTTTTCTTGGACATCTCCAAAGGTATGAAATGTAGAGGTTTTTTTATTTGAATTCATCGTTTCTTATTATATCAAATCCATCAAAAAACCCTATCATCGATAGGGTTTTTAAGAAATTCAACTAATCGTTAATGCCGATGTAAGTTGCTTCTTGTGGTTCTGTACTTCGTGTGGTTTCTTCAGTTTTTGTTTTTGTCTTACGTTTGGGTAACCAATCAAAACTTAAGGCTTGATTCAATCCACCTAACAATCGATAAATGGGTTTGAAAACGGCTGGGATGATTGCGGTGGTAAATAATGCCACCATGGCACTACCGAGTAAAATTGCAGCAAAGAGAGCTTGGAGCGCACCTGGACCTAAAGCTAAATAGGTTAAACCTGGATAAACCAAGGCAAGAACGGTTAAGAATATCGGTGCTGCAAGCTGACTAGATCCTTTCTTTAATGATAGGGTGAAATCATCAATTGAACTGGGGCGATCTTTTTGATTACCTTGTAATTCTTTTGCTCTCATGAAAATGGATAGGATGCTCATCATCGATACATATCCAATCACCACAATACTTAAAGTGATGGTCGATGGTGAAGGAATTCGAGTTGCCACAAAGATGCCTAGCGTTAATAAGCCTAATGCCGCACTAATGAGCGTTGTGGTCAAGGCTTTGGCGATGCCATGACGAATCAATAGATAGACGGTTACAAGTGTCATGGCCAGTAATGCTCCAAGCGTCATATCCATGACCGTTGGTTGATTGGTTAACGTTTCACCAGGATAGAAGCCAACCATGGTTACTTGATCATCTTCATAAACCAATGTAATCACTTCTTCGAGAAGATCATTAAAATTATCACCTTCCAAGATAGGATCTACACCATTATTAAATGAGAACGTGACGCCATCTAATGTTTCAATGGCCAGTTCGGCAACAAAAATTCTATATTCAACGGTAATATCATCTTCTCGACGTGTTAAATCATGGACCTGAATCGTATCTTCACTTAAGACGAGAGATTCGCCATTAATAAATAAGTGATCGATTAATACTTGTAAATCTGCAGTAGATTCAAATTGAGAGAATTCTTTTGCTTCTAAATAAAGGCGAGCATTGCTGGTTTGGTTTGGTGAAGCAATTGCAGGTAAATTAAGGGCAGATAATGACACCATTGCGATGAGTGTGACTAAACCACCAATCATAGCGATAGGAGATAGCAATGGTCCTTTTGAAGCAAAATCACGTGTGGCAAATCGACCAACATAGACTGGTTTTTCATTTTTTAATACATCTGGAATAAGCGAGGCTTTTAGATTTAACCATGATAATTTTTTAGAGATGATCGTCGCTTGGAATAATTGACCAAATAAAATTTGATTCCCAAAATATACAACAATGGCATTGATAACAGAGCCAATCATTAAGATGACGGCTAAACTTTGAGCAAGATTACCACCGAATATGTATAGAAATAAACCAAACACTAAACCAATGACGGTGACATCAATCATGAAAGGCAATAATTGCCCATTGGCTTCTGAGTGTGCTTTTTTAAAGGTTCTACCTTGATAAATTTCTCTTCTGGTATATGTAAGATACATAACGGAAGTGAAGATACCGAGAACACCAACGATTAAAAAGCCAATCAAGGCACCGCTCGAGAATTCTAAGTTTAACGCAATAAACGTAAATAAAGTTGCAAAGATCGATAGCGTTGTTGTGGTGATGATCCCAATTGCACCGAGGCGGTACACAATCGCCAATACAATCACCATCATGATCATGGATGCTACCATTGCCCATAAGGTTTGACTATTTGCAAGCGAGAGAATATTGTCAAGCGATAATAACGCTTCGACAGCAGCAGGAACATTTTGAGCATATAAGAATTCAACCGAATATGCTAAATCACCAGCATTAAACAAGTTTCGGAAGTAGATTGCTTCTTCATTCGCTTGAGCAACAACGGTTGAAGCAAAAATATTATTTTCATTAGGTTGACCAAATTGAGAAGGAGAAACCAAGTAGGCTAATTCAGTTTTAGTTTCAGTATCCCACCATAAATTATTCACAGGAAAACGTAAGAGAATTTTTTCAGCGATGTCAGGATTGTTTAAGGATTCGGAATATGAATCTTCTTCAAGTTTTCCAGCCCAAAGTAATAATTCACCATCCGTCGATTCTTCTCCACCGGCTTCTGTAATTAATACTTCTTTTAAATACGTTAAATCTTCAACAGAAAATACGACAAAAGGATTTTGACCTTTATATTCAATGCGTGCAGTTTGACCATTAAACATTTGTTCATTGGTTGCACAAACTTCTGTAGTGGTGCAAAGCGTAAATTCAGCATCAAATCCAAGATAGTTTTGTAAACGCGTGTATTTGGTGTCAGAAGTTTCTGAAACGGTCACACGGATTTGATCATTACCTTCGACGAATACTTCGTATTTAGTGACAAGAGCATTTTCCAATCGATCAATCATTGAATTTGCAATGGATGTAACAGCAACGCTATCTTCAAAAGCTGCATCTTCATTAAGTTTGTCGGAGATTCTAAAGACCATTTCTCTACCGGATGTAAATTCCAAATTTGTATTGATGCCACCAATGACAGAGAGAAAATTGACACCAATTAACATCAGTGTTGTGAAAGATAAAATAAGGTAGCTCCAAATTCTTCGCATGTTTGTTCCTCCGAAAGGTCTTTTAAACGACAAATGTCGCTATAACACTTTACTATGTTTTGATGTTAAATTCAACGAAATAAAGTAGTAAAATCTTGTGTTTTAAAACAATAATCCTTGAAAGGGACGTTTGAGATGTTGATATGCTTTTTCTGTAGCAACCCGACCTCGTGGGGTCCGATTAATTAAGCCAATTTGTAATAAATAAGGTTCATAAACATCTTCTAAATTCATAATTTCTTCACCGATAGCAGAAGCTAAGGCCTCTAAGCCAACGGGGCCACCTTTGAACCGATCAATAATTCCCAGTAAATAACGAATATCAACATCATCGAGACCCAAAGGATCAACTTTTAAAGCTTGGAGGGCTTTGTGGGTAAGCGCTAGATTAATTGAATTTTGTTTTTCAAAATGAGCAAAATCGCGAATCCGTCTAAACAGACGATTGGCAATTCGAGGTGTGCCTCGAGAACGTTTACCTAATTCTGTGACCGCTTGATCTTCAATCGGCATGTGTAAAACTTTTCCAGTTCTTTTAATGATGGCTTCAATTTCTTCTTGGCTATAAAAATTGAGTTTTTCAGTGATGCCAAAACGTCCACGAAGTGGAGAAGATAAATCACCTGCACGTGTTGTAGCACCAATCAGCGTAAAAGGTGGTAATGCTAAGTTAATGGTGCGGCTACTACCTTCACGATTCACTAAAACAGAAACATGAAAATCTTCCATGGCACCATAAAGCACTTCTTCTACAATCGCAGGAAGTCGATGAATTTCATCGATAAACAAAATATCCCCGGGTTCAAGGGCTGTTAAAACTGCCGCCAAATCGCCCGTGCGTTCAATACTTGGACCAGTTACCGTCTTGATTTGACTTTTCATTTCGTTGGCAATGATGTGAGCAAGTGTCGTTTTACCTAAACCAGGTGGTCCATAAAGGAGTAAATGATCAAGGGTTTCTTGACGATGTTTTGCGGCACCAATAAAGACTTTAAGATTATCTAAAAGTTGGCGCTGACCAATATATTCTTTTAATAGCTGAGGACGTAAGGATAATTCTTCGCTTACTTCTTCTTGTTGTTTTTTTGCGTCAACAATTCTTGCCATAGCTATTTACCTAAACGTTTCAATGCGAGTTTGATGAGTTGTTCTGTGTTTGCAGATTCGACAACCATATCTTTTAATGCTCGATCAATTTCATTGCCCTTAAACCCTAAGGATTTTAAAGCATCTCTGACTTCTGTTAATCGACCATCTTCTTTGGTTGAAACTTTAGGTGTATCAAAGGTGATCTTTCCTTTTAGGTCTAAAATGATTTGACTTGCGGCCTTTGGTCCAATACTTGGTAAGGATTTTAAAAATGCTACATTGCCTTCATTGATACCTTGAATGATTTGGTCGGGAGAGGCACCGGATAATGCACCCATGGCTGTTTTAGGTCCAATGCCTTTAACTGAAAGTAACTGTTCAAAAATTCTTTTTTCTAAGAGTTTGGCAAAGCCAACTAAAAATTGATCACCTTCACGAATCACATGATATGTGTAAACATGATTGATCTCATTTAATTGAAAAGATTCAGGTTTGGTTATGTAAACAAAATAACCGACACCTTGGACTTCAATCACCAAGTGATCGGATTGCAATTTAACAACTAATCCGGTTAATGAATAAATCATATATTGAGTTGAACCACGCCTAAGAAAAATAAGATTAAGAGCACAAAAATAGTGATTACTGCAGACACAAGGACAAGGATGGTAGAAAGCTCTTTACGCATATCGTTATTATATAACGCTTTTAACTAGGAATAATACGTAAACTCAAACTCACCAATCACGACCGTGTCGCCTTCTTTAATGCCCATCGTTTCTAAAGCATCTTCAACTTTTATTTTACGTAAATATTGAAGCAAACTCATGATGCCTTGATCAGTTGATAAATTAAACTTTTGATAGGTTGCTTCCACTTCTTGACCTTGAATCACGAAAATATGCTCACTGCGTTTGATAATTTTAAATATCGAAGGCGTTTGATAGGTATAAATTTTTTCTTCAGTGGTTTCAACTAATTTTTTCTTGTTGATTGGATGTTTGGCTAACTCAAGTTCAATCGCATCTAATAATTCTGGAACACCTTCGTTGGAAAGAACACTAATTGGAAAAACTTTTTTGCGCTTTAAAAATGTCTTTAATTTTTTTAAGTTTTCTTCAGAAGAAGGTTCATCCATTTTTGAGGCAACGATCAAAGTTGGTTTATCTAATAGGTCTTCTGAATATGCTTTCAATTCTTTTAAAATGCTTTCATAAGCATAAACTGGATCACGATGCGACGCCATATCAACCACATGAAGCAACACACGGCAGCGTTCAATATGTCTTAAAAAATTAAGCCCTAAACCTTTTCCTTGGTGAGCCCCTTCAATTAAACCAGGTAAATCAGCAATCGTAAAAGGTGCTTTCTCTGGTCTTTGGACGACACCTAGTTGAGGAACTAAGGTTGTAAATTCATAATCTGCAATGTCAGGTTTTGCATTGGAGACAACACTTAATAGTGAACTTTTGCCAACAGAAGGAAATCCAACAATACCAACATCTGCTAATAATTTTAATTCAATGGTAATTTTTTTAGCTTCGCCTGGTGCGCCCTTTTCTGCGATTCTTGGTGCACGATTGACACTCGATTTAAACGTGGCATTACCGCGACCGCCTCGGCCACCCTTAACGATTAATGCTTTTTCGCCATCCTCAAATAAATCAGCGATGACTTGTTGCGTTTCATCGTCATATACAACGGTTCCAATCGGTACCAAAATAATTAAATCTTCTGCAGACCTTCCGTATCGATCTGTCGATTGACCATCATCACCATCTAAAGCAATAATTTTTCGTTGATATCTAAATTTATATAAGGTAGTTTCCGAGCGTGATGCTTGGAAATAAATAGAAGCACCGCGACCGCCACCGCCACCATCTGGCCCACCATACTCCATAAACTTAAGTCTTAAAAAGGAAATGGCACCATCGCCACCTTTTCCGGCCTTGACTGCGACTTGAGCACGATCAATAAACATAATTATGAACGACCAACAATCACTTCATCAATGACATAAAATGGTCGATTTTGCGTTTCGATAAACACTCGTGATAAATATAAAGATAAAATAGAAAGTACAAAAAACAACAAGGTAAATAAACATAAAATCACATTACCAAGTAACCAAATAAGATTGACAGTTTCCGATAATGGCATCGTAAACAATAGGATGAGTTGTACAAGGACACTCAAACCAAATATACATGAGACGAATATGAATACTTGAACAGGCCATACAAGGGGCACACTTGTTGTAGATGCAATCGCATCCACCGCTAATTTCAGCATACTTTTTAAATTATAATGCGTTTCACCAGCAGCGCGTTTTGGCCGATCAAATAAAACCTCTGTGGTCTTAAATCCAACAAACGGAACTTCGATTCTAAAGACACGATTACGTTCTGATAATCGGTTTACTTCATCTGCAACTCTTTTTGAAATTAATCTAAAGTGTCCTACATTTTGAGGGATTTTGATTTTTCCTGAAAGTTTCGCAACAAATTGGTAAAACTTAATCGCTGAAAAACGTTTAAAGAAAGTGTCTTCATGCCGCCCTTTTCGTTTAGCATTGACGACTTCATAACCTTCTTCAAATTTTGAAAGTAACGCTTGAATTAACATGGGTGGATCTTGTAAATCTGCATCCATCGGAATAATAGCGTCTCCCTTTGCAGTTTTGATACCAGCTGCAACGGCAGGTTCATGACCAAAATTTCTAGATAAATTCACGATAACAAGATTCTTTTGAATCACTTGTTGTGCTTTTAATAAAGTTAATGTTTCGTCCTTAGAACCATCATTGACAACCACAATTTCAAATTGATAGTTCTTGATGTTCTGTAGTACTTTATTGATGTCGGCAAAAAACAAAGGAATCACTTTTTCCTCATTGTACATTGGGACAACAATCGAGATTAATTTCATGAATTAAGTATAACAAAAAAAGACCACTTGAAGTGGTCTATTTCATTACTTTGCAGTAGCTTCTAAGACACTAACTTTCGTTCGATCTTTTCCCCAGCGTTGATATTTAACAACCCCAGATTTAGTAGCAAAGATTGTGTCATCTCCACCTTTTTTGGTATTGATACCTGGATAAATTCTTGTACCGCGTTGGCGATAGATAATACTTCCAGCAGTCACCGTTTGACCATCGGAAGCCTTAGAGCCTAAACGACGACCAGCAGAATCCCGTCCGTTCGTGGTAGAACCCACACCTTTTTTCGATGCGAATTGTTGTAGATTTAATTTAAATAAATTCATACGTTTTCCTCCTTGGTTTGGATGCGAATGTATTTTGGATAGTCATTCGCGATAGTTTGTAATTGAATGGCTAGTACATGGATGACAGATTGGTTTGCTTGATCTTGAGGATTGGTGACTTGAATTTCACTTAAACCCTCAATATTTTTGACTTTGACTGCCTTGAGATTCAAAGCATTCATACCACCGGTCATGACCGCGGAAACCGCAGCACATACGAGATCTTCTCCATAAGGGGCGCTATTAGCATGACCAGTCACTTTCATCATTCGATAGCGTTCATTACTACGGATGATGTTGACTTGGATCATAGACTCATTACCCGTTGATGGATTCAATAACTAGGCTTGTATAAGGTTGACGATGACCTAGTGTGCGGCGAACGTTGTGCTTGGATTTGTAAGTAAAAACAGTTAATTTTTTACTTAAACCTTGCTTTTCAACCTTAGCTGTAACCGAAGCACCCTTAATCGTTGGATTACCAACTTTAACGGTTTTATCGGCGACCAAAAGCACTTGGTCAAACGTGACCTTAGCCCCTGGTTCTGCAGTAAGTTTCTCTACGAAAATCTTTTGACCAACTTCGACACGAAGTTGCTTACCACCAGTGATGATGATTGCGTACATAAAAACCTCCTTTTCACTCAGACTCGCTCCGACGGTCCATCTTTCGATGCGTTCAATACCTTGAGAGGCGGTTGTAGCTCGTGAGGCAACAACGTTAGTAATATAGCATAGTCACGACATATCGTCAACGAAAACTCATATGATTTTTTCTTGTTTCATCGAGAAATAGCCTTGAAA
>JACCDP010182926.1_pt1 | contig 11377 bp, 9 predicted proteins | sample 7445841 | NCBI WGS metagenome assembly JACCDP01 (sample SAMN15323441, study PRJNA562643) | freshwater metagenome | isolation source: river surface water | place: USA:Blue River Watershed | collected 2017-08-17
ACATCACTAGGAGAAACACCTGAAATTCGAGATGCCTGACCTATTGTCCTTGGGGAAATAGCCGTAAGTTTTTCTACTGCTTCTGAACTTAAACTTTTTAGCTGTCTAAAATCAATATCTTCTGGAATCTTGACATCTTCTAATCGACTGAGTTTTGCAACCATTTCTTCCTCTCGATCTATGTACCCCTCATACTTTAATTGTATTTCTGTCTGGGTAATAATATCTTCGTGTATAGCACTCATTTCCAAACACTTATTGCTCAGTTCAGGTAAAACTTCCGCAATCTCATTCAACTGTATCTGTGGACGAGATAATATACTTGTAATCTTAACCTGTTGATTGATGGGTGAGGAGTCTTTAGATAATAATAATGGATTAACCTCAGCAGGAGTAATTCCCAATGAACGTAGGTATTTTTTAAATTCATGCGTTCCTTGAACCTTCTTATTTACCCGTTTCATTTGCTCGTCGTCCACTAAACCTAATTGATAACCAAGCGGGGTTAGACGAATATCCGCATTATCCTGTCTTAATAGAATTCGATATTCAGCACGACTAGTAAACATACGATAAGGTTCTTTCGTTCCTTTTGTAATCAAATCATCTATTAAAACACCAATGTAAGCTTCACTTCGAGAAAGAATAAACGGATCCTTTTCTACACGTTTTAAATGAGCGTTTATTCCTGCCATCAATCCTTGACAACCAGCTTCTTCGTATCCTGTTGTTCCGTTTATCTGTCCTGCAAAATAGAGGTTTTCTATTTTCTTTGTTTCCAACGTATGTTTTAATTGTGTTGGTGGAAAATAATCGTATTCAATAGCATAACCCGGTCGGAACATTTTAGCATTTTCAAAACCAGGGATGGTTCTCATCGCTTTTAATTGTACGTCCTCTGGTAACGATGTACTGAATCCATTTACATATATTTCAACCGTATCCCATCCTTCTGGTTCAACAAATATCTGATGCCTATCACGTTCAGCGAAGCGATTTATTTTATCTTCAATACTAGGACAATAGCGGGGTCCTGTACTCTGAATAGCTCCATTAAACATTGGTGATCGATCAAAACCTGTTCTCAACAGCTCATGTGTTTGTGTGTTTGTGTATGTGATATAACAGGGGCGTTGAACGTCAAGTGCTTTCGTATTTCCGTAACTAAATTTAGACGGATTTTCGTCGCCATTTTGTACCTCCATTTTTGAATAATCCAAAGACCTTCCATCTACCCTCGGAGGAGTTCCTGTCTTCATTCGACCAGCTTCAAATCCCAAATGAATTAGGTCTTCTGTTATTCCAGTTGCTGCTCTTTCTGCTGCTCGTCCTCCTCCAAACTGCTTTTCACCTAAATGAATTAAACCATTTAAAAAAGTTCCATTTGTAAGAATAACGGCATCCGAATAAATATCAATTCCAAGACTTGTTTTAACTCCTATTACCCGCTCTTTTTCTACAATTATTCCGTTACACATGTCCTGCCAGAAATCAACATTCGGATTCTGTTCAAGAAGTAAACGCCATTCTGCTGCGAACAACATACGGTCATTTTGTGTTCTAGGGGACCACATAGCTGGACCTTTTGAAAGATTAAGCATTCGAAATTGAATCGCGCTTTTATCACTTACGATTCCAGACCCACCACCCAAAGCATCTATTTCCCTAACAATTTGACCTTTTGCAACACCTCCCATAGCTGGATTACAACTCATTTGGGCAATGGTATTCATATTCATGGTGAGAAGTAAAACCTTACTTCCCATTTTAGCGGCTGCGTTTGCGGCTTCACAACCAGCGTGACCAGCGCCTACAACTATAATATCGTATTTATCTAACATGTTAAATGTTTCACGTGAAACAAAATTATTTCATATTAACTAAACATCAATTTGTTTCACGTGAAACAAATTGATCTAAATAGAAATTTTCTTTTTCCCTCATCAGTAATTGATCTTCATCAGACTTGTCTTTATAACCGCATAAATGAAGAATTCCATGAAAAATCACACGACTTAACTCTACATTAAAACCAACACTATATATAAGTGCATTTTCACGTATTCGATCAACCGATATAAAAAGATCACCAGAAATAATACCATTCATTGTATAATCAAAGGTGATAATATCTGTAAAGTAATCATGATTCAAATGTGTTTTATTCACTTCTAAAAGATAATTGTCATTACAAAATATAATAGTTATATCTCCAGACTCAAAATTCTCCTGCGTTATTAATGAATTAATCGATAAAATAAAAAATTCCGAGTCAAAACCCGGAATTTCTGTAACTAAAAACTCAAAATCGATCATTTGGTAAAATAAATACTGACACGATTACCTGAACCATCATAAACCACGTCGTCAGCTAAATTCTTCATTAAAAATATTCCGCGACCACCCTCTTTTAATAAATTTTCAGGGGATGTAGGGTCTGGTAATTCATTAAAATTAAAACCTTTTCCTTCATCTTGTACACTAAAACAAAATTCTTCCATTTTATCACCAACAGCTACATCAACAAAGAGTTCCTTTTTCATTTCATTACCATGTTGGATTGCATTGTTAACAGCCTCCGTCACAGCCACTAATACATTACCATATGCCTCTTCTTGAACACCAAGCCCATTACATACTCGGTCTACCAAATTTTCGACATCAACCAATGCATTGAAATCTGATGGTAACTTTAACTGTTCAATAATTGTAAATCCCTCTTTCATAGATAGTTACAAAAAATATAATCCTTAATTTCCATTAAAATACTGATTCGCTTTATCCTTATAATACTTCTTGTAACTTGGATCTGCTGACTTCAATAATTCAATTTGCTTTAACTTTTGTTTGTTATACTCATCAAATCTAATTTTGTTACCATAATTCTCATCTTTTCCAGATTTGGATTCTCTTTTTTCCTCAAATCCCCTTTCCATAATTGCCTTTTCGCTCTCCAATAAACGGGTCATTATATCGCGTTGACGATTAATCATTTCTTTATTTATATTTCGATTGATCAAATCTTTCTCTTGTTGCTCTAACTCCTTTATTAAAGGATTTAATTTATTACCTAATCCTTGCCCTTCTTTATTCATTTCATTTCGTAACTGCTCCAATTTCTGACGAATCGCTGTTTGTTCAGCTGCCATCTTAGCTATTTCTTTATTTCCTAATCCCAACATGTTTTGACCTCCACTACCAGGTTTGTTCCCTGGTTTGTCTCCTTCTTTTTGCACTCCTGGATTGGGTCCTTTCTGCATTTGTTCTAATTGCTTCTTCAACATTTCTTTCATGTCACCACTAGACATGGATGAACCTGGTTTAGGTCTTCCTTTTCCTGGATTATTGCAACTGCCACTACCAGGAGCTTGTGACTGCATTTGAGCCTGCATGGATTGTAAAGCTTCATTTAATAAAAGAGCTAAATTGTTGTAGGAAGTCATTACCAACTGCTGGTGTTTCGCTAAATCTTTTTTTCGATGATCATCAATGTCCTCTATAGAAGCTTGATGATTGGTTCCTATTGCATTTAATTCTTTATCAATGAAACTCGCTATTTTAGGCTGTCTTTTAGCCAACGCTAATAAACTATCCTTTACAATTTTAGTATCATCTATAATACGGCGTTGCCTACGTCCATATTTGCGATATGCGGGATCAGAAGTACTTACACGACCCATTTTATTCATTAGTTCTTCTTGATCGAAACTCAGTGTCATTAAACTCTCTAAAATGTTTCGCAACGCATCCATATCTTCCTCCTGTTGCTTTTGATTAGCCTTTTGCTGTTGTTTATCAAGTTGTTCGGCTAACTGTTCCATTTGGTCACTTGCCTTCTTTTGAGAATCACCTGCTTTCTTACTTTTTCCATTTTCAAGACTTTCCTTCGACTCATTTAATTCCTTGGAAATTTTTTCTTCTTGTTCTTTCGTATCTCCCAAATTCATAGGATTATCTAAATCTTTATTCAACTCATTGAGCTTGTTCAAATCATCTTTTAATTGATCAAACTTATTGATGATTTGTTCTTGTTTTTCAACTGACTTTTCTTCGCTAATCTTTTTGTTCTCAATATCTTTTTTTAACTCCTCTTGTTCTTTAGCAAGTTCCTTCAACTGTTTTTCTAAATCGTCTATTTTTTCATTTACTTGAAGTCGCTTTAGCATTTCTAAACTTCGATCGAGTTGCTTTTTCATATCTTCGGTTGACTGATCGAGCTGCTCCATTTTATCTTTTATATTCTCTTTATCATTCTTCTCAAGTAACTTCTGTAAATCCTCTAACAATTTTTTTAATTCATCATCCATCAATTGTTCCAAAAGCTTTTCGATCATTTCCTGCTTTTCAAGAAGTTCTTTATCCATTTCAGATAATTGATTTTTCTCCTCCGTACTTTGGTTCATTTCATTTTTAATCTGCTCCAAAGACTCAATCAAATTCTTTTGTTCTTCTTGAAGCTGATTCACTTTATTCATTTTATTCCAATCAGAAGATTTAGAATTCATAGCTTCTTTCTTCAATTTTTCAACTTGTTTTTGGAATTCATTTGTCTTATCCAATAAGTCCTTAAGATCTTCTTTTGTTTTCTCTTGATCTTCGTTTCTATTTTCAATTAACTCATCTAATGTTGGAAGTTTATAGGTATACGATTGACTTCGTGAAGACTTACTTCCATTTACTCCATCATTATCTGAAACAATAAAATAATATTCAATTCGATCTTTCAATTTTAATTTCTCACGACGAAAATCAACGGCAAACTCGAATGATAATTGGGTTCCAGACACTGGTCGAACCATGAGTTTTTGATCCTTCGAACTTCCATTTTCATTGATAATCTTGTAAACGAAATACAAACTTTTCAAACCATAATCATCTCCAATTTGTCCTTTAAAATAACGCACTCCATCAGAAACGCTATCCTTGAATTCTTCAACATCGACGGTTGGATGTGCGTCTTTTATTACAGAAATTAGATAATTAGCACTGTCAATTTTATTCTTGAAAGCGTTGTAAAGTTTGAATTTCAACTTGGATTCATAGTTAACTTTCTTATTTAACTTAAATCCTAACTCTGTTTGAATTTGTTTGTTTCCATTCCAGTTAACTTCAACTTTCTTCGTATTCTTTGTTAAAATACTCCATTCAATCTGAGTTCCTTCTGGAACGGTTAGATCTCCAGCATTTTGAATGACTTCTGGCGTTTTGCCTAAATAAGTGGGATAAATCAATTTTGCTTCTAATTTCCCTAAAATCGATTTACCAATAACATTCAATTGGTATTTATCACTCGTGTAATCATTTGCAGTGAAATAGAAAAATGAAGACTCTTTTGGTTTTCTGATGATTCCTTTAAAAAAGTTCTTTGAAACACGTTCCATTAAAAACTTACCATTTTCGCTAATCATGTATACATTTTCTGGTAATGCTGTACCTTTGAGTATCAAACTTACTTCCGCATCCTGTCCTTCTTCCACTGTAAGTTTACTTTCATTTAGATAAAATTTAAATGGAGCATATTCTTGATTGTAATTAACCACACGCTCTGTACCTTGTGTAATCAAACTGGGTACAAAAACAGCTAATAAAACGAAAACAGCAAAAATTGGCAGTAAATAACGTAGGTATTTCTTGTTTTGACCGAAATCAATTGCAGAACTAAATGGAATCACATTCAATTGATCCGATTTTTGAAGCACACTTGCTCTTAATAATTCAATATTACCTTCATTTTGATCAAGAGCATCATGTAATTGAAGCGTGTTTTTAAGTCGATCAGATATTTCAGGGAAAAAGGAGCCAATAATTTCTGAAGCTTGGTAACGATTAATTCGTTTTCCAAATGAAACAAGTTTTGATAATGGAATAAAAATGTAACGAACCAATAATAAAACATTAACTGCAATAAAACCAAAAAAGAGAAACGCCCGCGTTTCAGAACTAAAACGTCCCACATATTCTAAAGAAGTTGTCAATAAAAATGAAAAGAGAAAAAACAAGCTAAACAAGAGAAAACCCTTAATCATCTCATTTTTATAGTACTTCCGAATGAAAGCGTCTATTTGATCCAATAAATGTTCAAACGAACTTGTCATGGTATGTTTTCAGCTAATTTAACTCAATAACGCAAAAAGAAGAAATTGTTTGCATTTTTTAATTCTTTTTCTGAATACAAAGAACATAAAAAAGATTGAATACAAATTAGATCCACAGATTTCTAATTCTTAATAAAGAATAAATAAATTAAATGTTTAAAAGATTTGTTATTGTTTTTATTAAGTGTGTTGATATGTTACAAAATTTTATATCAAATGTTAGGAATTTACATGATTAACATTTTTAGATCTGTTGTTAACATAAAATAAGTAAATAACTGCTTTAATATCAATTATATAACAATTAATAACACGTGATGATTTTTTAGCAACGTTTAAAAATAAACACTATTGTTAATATCGATTTGGTTTATAATTCGTGTCAAAGTTTTGTAAAATTCCTATTAAAAAAAGCGCTTTTATTCAATCATGTTTTGGTTTGGAAAAATAATTTAATAATCCTATAAATATCTTTAATAAGTTTTAAACCTTAATTAACAATTCTTGCTCTTTCTTGGTTGAAAGAATTATTTTAAGAATTCATATTTAATGGTGTTTTCATTAAAACTTAATTTCTTATTTGTTTAAAACTTGAATCATTTGTTAATTCAAATTACCTTTACAAAAACAAACAATTATGTCACAAAAAATCATTCCAATCGGTGCGGACCATGCTGGTTTCATTCTTAAAGGAAAGATAATTCAATTTTTAGAATCAAAAGGATATAAAGTTCATGATTTTGGTTGCTTTTCCGAGGAAAGCATTGATTATCCTGATTTTGCTCATCCTGTTGCAGAAATGGTTGAGAATAATAATGGAATGTTAGGAATTTTAATATGTGGATCGGGAAACGGAATCAACATGACTGCAAATAAACACCAAGGAATACGCAGTGCGCTTTGTTGGAATTCTGAAATAGCAGCACTTGCTCGCCAACATAATGATGCAAATATTGTCGCTTTACCAGCTCGATTTATTTCTGACAAAGAAGCACTTGAAATAGTAGATACATTTTTAGGCACAGCATTTGAAGGAGGTAGACACCAAGGTCGAATCGATAAAATTTCTTGTTAATGCTGAAAAACTTGTTTTACCTCTTTTTACTGTTCCTTTTTATAGGAAAATTGAATTCTCAAGAAAATTATAATTACAAATTCAACGGCTCAAAAGACACATTTTTTCTTCGAGATTATGCTAATTCATTTTATACAGATAAAGGATTTCCTGTGAATTTAGATGGAGCATTTATTATTGAACCCACAAAAAAACATCAAACGTGGTCTATTCATACACTAGACACAGTTAGAAGGACTTCTGCAACTTTTCTTATCGTTAATTACGAAATCAACCCAGAAACCCAGGAGCGTGAAAAAGTCATTATTGATAAGTTCATTGTCAAAATAAAAGGCTCCATGACACCAGTTTTATGGTTGGGCAATTCAGTTTCAGGAGAAAAAATAGATACGACAGCGTTTAATGTGCATGTGGAATTTGATAGTGATTCAGTCAATGCGGAATTTAAAATAGAAAGCTTTGATCTCGTTTATGGTTCTACTATTTTTTCATCAACAGGAAAAAGTTTAACTCAAAGTATGATAGATTTTATCCTCGCCCTAAACAGAGAAGAAAAATTACTTCTAGAGGTCACTTATGCCGATTTAAGAGGAAACAAGAAACAGATTAGGGGAGCTTTTGTCAGGTAAATATAAAATAATTTAACACGATGAATAAATTTAAAACTTTTGGAATTCAGTATACTATAGATCTTGATAAGAACCAGCAAATAACCATTGAAGAATTGACTTACTTTCCTCAATATAAGGGATGTGTGGTAGATATATACGATTTTATTGATATGGATCCTTGGAATGAGGAAATAGTTGATTGTTTTGAAAATGTAATAGGGGGAGACGAACTGGATCTAATATACAAAGATTTAGAAGAGCTTTCTTACAAAGGAAAACAAGATTTATTAAGCAAAGATGAAGACCTGAAGCGTGAATATGAAAGCGGTGAAATAGGGGAGGAAGAAATTTCAGAAGGCTTTGCTTTCGATTTGATTTGGGAGTGCCAAAGTGAAGATGATGAGTGGAAAGAACAATACGTGTCTTTTCTAAAACAAACAATGGATTCAACCCCTAATATTTCAAAGGATAATAAAAGAAAATTTAATGATCTTTTAAGCAATGCTCAGTCACCATTAAACGATAATATTGTTGTTTTGGTTTATCGTGTGAAGGGTATTTAATGGATTTAAAACTAATAACGGTCGGCTTAGCGGTTTTTAACGTTTTCCAAATAGGCAAAGGCGCCTAACAAATCTAGTACTTTTGGCGCTTTTGTTTATTTGGTGTTATAGGGTGTTTATTTCATTTTCTACTTCTTTTTCAACTTAAAATGACCTGTTTGTATAGGTGCAATCTTTATCGAATTTAGTTGATCATTTTTAATGACAACATAAAAATCTTGCTTATCCCCCTTTGTAAATGAAGACGCTGAACCATATGGGATTTCAAAGGTCAAAAAATTGTCGGTCAATATATTTTTTCGATTGATGGTTATTTTTACTGTATTTGTACCTTTTCGGTTATTAAAAACCCTTTTATCAATGGGGATTTTTAAAAGGGAAATAGGTTCTCCATTTTTGTCATAAACAGAAAAATGTTTTTGAGTATTGTTTGAAAAATCAACTGAAATTTTGTCTAATTCTTTTGCAACTGTTGAATCTATTGAGATATATAAAGTATCACGATGATAAGACTTCATGTAAAATTGACCTATTGTCATTGTTGCTTTTACATGATACATTGTGTCGTTTATTTTTTTTATTGTTCCAGTATGCTCGGCATAAATGCCATTTTTATCTATGTCATAGACAAAATTTATTGTTTTGTCTTTGTTAATTCGAAATGTACAATTGTATAGCTCGGTCGAGGTTCCGCTGAATATTAGACCACCTGATAAATCATTATCACGTTCTAATAAGGGTGATATTTTTTTTAGACTATCCAGCTTGGGAACATGTTGAATATTGTTCTCTAAACGTTCTTGATCAGTCGATTTTTTGTTTGTCGAATAATTACAAGAAAAAAGCACCAAAGTCAATATAGCTATAATTGTTAATTTCATTGTTTCTGTGTTTACTTAGAATGCCCTATAACTTACTTATAACCCCCACAATCTCCCTTAAGCACATCACTTGTTTGTTTGCTTGGCCTCACAAAGAAAGGTATAAGCGAAGATAATTATTTCTACAATTACTAGGCTCAAAATATTTAAGAATAGGGATAATAGTATCAGTATAAATACATCAATACAAAAAGTTATTATACGGATACCGCACCCGGAAAATTTCTTTCACGTGTTCGTATAAAACAGTTTTTAATTCATCAAGGTTTTCTTTGTTTTGAGCGGAAATAAAAACACATTTAGTTTTATTCATTTTCGACATCCAGGTCCGTTTCAGATATTCTAATGAAGAATGATCTTCCTCTCCTTCTTCCAATTCGGGAGACTGGTAAGTATCGATTTTATTGAAAACGAGAATTGTTGGTTTTTCTGTTTTGTCTATTTCATTCAGTGTTTCATTCACCACATTAAAATGATCTTCAAAGCTTGGATGTGAGATATCTAAAACATGAATCAATAGGTCGGCCTCGCGGACTTCGTCTAAGGTTGATTTGAATGATTCCATTAATTGTTGTGGAAGTTTTCGGATGAATCCAACCGTATCGGTGAGCAACATCGGCATGTTGTCTATCACTACTTTTCGCACAGTTGTATCTAAAGTTGCGAAAAGTTTGTTTTCTGCGAATACTTCCGATTTAGAAAGCAAATTCATCAATGTGCTTTTACCTACATTCGTATAACCTACCAAAGCGACTCGAACTAACTGTCCGCGATTACTACGTTGAACCGTCATTTGCTTGTCGATTTCCTTCAAACGTTCTTTCATTAAGGAAATACGTTGTTGAATAATTCGACGGTCGGTTTCAATTTGAGATTCACCAGGACCGCGCAATCCAATTCCTCCTTTTTGTCGCTCTAAGTGGGTCCACATGCGAGTTAATCTGGGAAGCATGTACTGCAATTGCGCCAATTCAACTTGCGTTTTAGCGTGAAACGTTCTAGCACGACTGGCGAAAATGTCCAAAATCAAAATGGTTCTGTCGACTACTTTACATTGTAATTCACGCTCAATATTTCTAAGTTGTGAGGGAGAAAGTTCGTCATCAAAAATAACCAATTCAGTATCTGTTGCTTTGATATACTGCCTGATCTCTTCTAACTTTCCTGTTCCCACATACGTTCTTGGGTTTGGATACGGCAACTTTTGCGTAAATTTTTCAACGGTAATTGCTCCGGCAGTTTCGGCCAAAAATTCCAATTCATCCAAGTGTTCCTGTGCTGTTTCTTCTGTAATCTCAGAAGTTATAACACCCACAAGCACACATGATTCTTCGACAGCATCAACGGTAACGTGTCCTTCCTGCATTATTTTCTTAAGGATTTGACGTGTTGGATAACCAAATCAATATTCTCTTTATTCTCCAAAAGTACGTTCATTGGAGGCATGGCATTTTTACCATTATTGATAATGTTTGTGATTTCTTTATCGCTCAATTTCGATGAAGTAAGGTCTTTAGCTCCTGAAGCGCCTAATTTCCCGTCTTCTCCATGACAAGAAGCACAATGGATTATAAATAACGAAGCACCTTTTTCTTGGGGTGTTTCAGTTGGTAAAACGTACTTCTGAGATTCGTTGTTTGAACAAGAAGCGAAAAAGAAAACAAAACCACAACCAATTAAAGCCCTTAGAACCATCCTCCACCTAATGCTTCTCTAAATGGCCAAGGAATTCCTGCTAAAATCAAAATCAACCCAATTAGATAAAATAGTTTGATAGGCTTAAACTTTTCTTCTCGTGTAGTTCCCTTTTTTGATTTACTATGACCAATTGTAACCAAAGCAATTGCAATGATCATCAACAAGATATGCTCCATACCATAAAAACGAAGAAGTGGGTTTTTCATCCAGCCTTCAATAAATTGAACCTTGGTGGAAGTAACAAAATACTGAATCAAACCAATTAGTAATTGCGTATGCAACGAAACCATTGCGAATAAATTTATCATTTTGTGTTTCTTCTCATACGTTTTTGATGTGAAAGCATTTGTTATCGCTAAAAGCAATAAAATCAGAGCAACCCAGCGTAACCCAGAGTGAGCGTGTGTTAATATACTATTCATGTTATCTAGTTTTAGTCGTTTAATTTCAATAC
>JACCDP010627468.1_pt1 | contig 11377 bp, 15 predicted proteins | sample 7445841 | NCBI WGS metagenome assembly JACCDP01 (sample SAMN15323441, study PRJNA562643) | freshwater metagenome | isolation source: river surface water | place: USA:Blue River Watershed | collected 2017-08-17
CCTCAAACAAACGCTTCAGCGTATCGTCATCAGCCGTGATTGTGTATGTAGCTGATCCATCATCGTGCTCTTCCTTTAGTACAGCCTTCAAGCCGCCTACAAAAGAGCTTCGGGTAAAGCGTCCAGCATCTGATGCTTCTGCTGCTTCTGCCTCTTCTTCATCCACTTCACCACCATAGTCCTCTCCGTCCTCGTCTTCCACGGGGAGTCCCACCTCTCCATCGGCATCCCACTTGGATGCAGGGTCTGGGATTTTGTATCCTCGGTATAACTCAAACATTTTTGGGACATAATCTTCTAGCACCCTAATCTTGTTAGACATAATACTAAGCACAGTCTGCACAGACTCAGAGTCGGGAGGGCAAATCTCGTTACCCATAGCATCCGTAGATACATTAACTAATGCCTTAAGTTCATACAGTTGTGTCTCAATCTCGTTCAAGTCATGCCACGTCATCTGCTCATGCATAAGGTTCTCCTAATAGAAAGTTACCAAGCCCATCGAAATCGGCTTCGTCGTTGATGACCAAAGCCACGCCACCTGCTGCTGAAATATCTGATAGGTTCTTTAACTGCAGTCCTGTCGGCTTGTTCTTACCAGCCTTGCACTCAATACCGATGAACCTACCCTTAACGCATGCAACGATATCGGGCACACCGCTTCTGCCATATCCACCCGTCACAGGGTAAAAGTAGTACGCACCGATATCTTTTAGTGCCTTCACAACCTTCGCTTTAACCTTCGCTTCTGGTGTAGCAGCCATCAGGCAAACACCGCTACTAACACTGCGATCACCGCAGTCACCGCTAATGCCATAACAAGTTGCGTAGTGGTTGACTTAGCAGATTCCTCGTAGGGGGAGGGCACTGGTTTCGCTTCAGGGGCAGGCGTAAACACAACACGCGCAGGCTCGACCTTTGGCACGACCGATTTCTTAGCAGGCAGTGCGGCAATCCCACTCTTCTTGTTGAGATACCACTTGGCGTTGTAAACCTTGGACGGTTCGCACTTGAGAATCTTGGCAATCTCTTTTGGTGTGCGACCTTGGTCAAGCAGCTTCTGAACTTTAGACGCAAATGTGTTGGACCGATTTGGACGTTTCGTAGCCATACTCACTTCTCCTTAAAAGTTATGCGACGGCATAACTTATGCCGTCGCGGGTACATCACAGTTTGTCTGGGTAAATCCAAAACACGTTCTTAGCTATGCGCCATCCAACTTTCGGCACATCGGGAAAGCTCATGTTCTCGCTAGGGAACATCATCAACATCGCTAGCTTGGACTGCACCCACTCAGGCAATGAGTCAACTGAATCGTAAAAAGGTTCCAACTCTGATTCGTTATTTTCAAAGCCATAGGTAGTTACAGTTATGTCGCCGTCTTTGCTGATGTGTAACCTGTAAACGTAGTCAGGGGTAAAGATAGTTTCCTTAGTCATCGAGTGCACCCAAATAATTGGACGCACAAACATATGCATAAGTTCCCCGCTACCTCGCATCCACTCACGTAGCTGCACCTCACCTCTAGGTACTACATTAGAAAACTCCTCATAGGGTTCAAACTTCTCGGGACGATAGCCCATGCTCACTAAGTCTTCGAACACGGGCCTGTGCATGTTGATCACCTGAATGTGGTTAGCCATCAGCCGCGAAAGACCCAATAAGAATCTTCGTACACCTTGGCGCCCACACCTTCTACAAACGTGTTTTTGTCTAGTATGGATAGGGTTGCGATCTTAGCCGCGATGTCTTGTGGTACTTCTTCACCTTGCAGGGTTAGCGTTTCACCTACTTTGGCGTCGCTGTAATAATAGTAGCCGTCGTTTTTATCAAAGCCTACGCTGATCATATCGACGTACTGCTGCCCGTTCACCATGCGCACCTGCACAAATAAAAACTGTGCAGCCTTAGAGTTAAATTCTTTCAAGTTCTCTGTTGCTAGTTTAAGTTTCCCTAGCTTGTCGTTAAGAAAAGGGTCAACAAATCTAAACCCATTTTCATACGCTCCAATAAGTTCGTTAATGAACGACTGCATACGGGTTAGGTCATCCCTTGCTTCAGACCACCCACTGTTTACTTTGTTGCACGAACTTCTCAAGCCTTTCCTAAGCGTATCGCTTTCGATCTTTGCAACGATGTCCACCGTGTAGGCACGTAGGTTAGCTGCTGCTTTCTTCAGTGCAAGTGCAGGGTTAGAAGTTATGAGCATGTTGTGCTGCTCACGGCTTACGTGATACTTGTTGTTCTTGATGTATGGGGTGCGCACCATGTACTCCCACTCGTCAATGTTAAAAGAGTGGTTCTTGTTTATGCGGTAGTTCATGAACCCCACCGAGCCACGTGCATATCTCTCGCCCGGAACGTAGACGAAAAACTCACCGACAAAACTTTTCCCTATAGATGATGTCGTTGCATACGCACAGTTATCACTAGAGTAGCCAAACCGAATACCCCGCATCTTGACTTTCAAGTTATCCAAGAATGTCGCAAAGGGTTTAAGGATTACAAAGTTATTCCACAGGATAAGGTCAGGATGGTCGCTCTCGTCTGCGTCGCCATACACTTTCTTAACGGCAGCCGAATCGGTCACATCAGTCAACGATGAAACTAGAATATGTTTTGGGCTATGCATTTCACTTCTCCTTTAAGTTTTCAGGTTATTAAACTTCAACGTGGATTGTCTTACCCACTGTTGCACAGGCAGACTTGTTGTTGAGCACACACCACATCACCGGAGCCGTCCATCCCTTGCCCCAGTCACCACCCAAGTAGCCATCTGTTAGGATGACCACAGCCTGTGGTTTTATTGAGTGATCACGCATGTAGTCAACAACACACTGCACTTCCGTGCCACCGCCACCTGCTGGCTTAGTAGACTTCGCAATGTCTGCTGTCTCATGCTCAAGATAAACTTCTTCGCGGCATACCTCCGTGTCCCAGTACAGCAGCCGCACCTTGCTAGGCTTAGTCATTTCGGCAATGCCAGCCACCTCACCCAAGAACTGAGACAACTGACGCCCACCGATAGAACTCGACGTGTCGATGCCGATCACCAACTCATCAATCGCTTCGCTGATAGATGACGGCATGTATACGTCCATACCTAGGAACCTACGGTTAGGTTTTGCCCACGTGGAATAATCTTTACCCACGCATGTCTGCGTAACAAAGTCGCGCAACTGCTCACGCCAATCGACCTTCGCACTGAGCAAGTCCTGTAAGTTTCTTAGCCCACCCGCACCTGTCTTACCTGCGAGTAGCGCTCCTTGACGAATCGCCTCGTCGATTTCTCGTTCAAGTTTCTTTTGTTCATCAGGCGATAGCTCTTGTGCCCCGTCCCAATCATGCTCATCCAAGCCACCGCCTTGACCGTGTTGTCCTTCGCCTTGTCCTTCACCTTCACCTTCGCCCTGTCCTTCATTTTGTGCACCCTCTTCCATTAAGATGTTGAATACCTGCACCTCGTTCATGTTGCGGAACCTGTCGTCAATCAGCGCACCCTCAATAACTTGTGCAAAGCCATCGGGGTTCTCGTCCACAATCTGCTGGTTGATCACGTAGTCACACGCCATGTTGGCGACCTTGGGATCTATGTCGTAAAGATTTGTCAGGATGTTCAGGTGCCGATAGAGCTTGTGCCGTGTCTCGTGCAGTACTAAGAACCTAAGCTGTGCATCGTTAAGCCCGTCCACAAACGCACGTCCATACCACTCGTCACGTCCGTTGGTCTTAGCCGTTGGTGTAACTTCGTCGATACCACGTTCACCAAGCATGAGGATGCTAGCGAGTGCGCCATACCTTTCGGCTTTGTTCATGATGTCAACAACTGCTTTCTGCAGCCGTTGCTCTTCGGTAATCTTTTTACCAAGCATAAGCATTTGAGCTTCTCCTTAAGTTAATAAGTTATCTCGGGGATAAGTTACTTCTTGTCAGCAACAAACAAGTCGTTGTTCTCTAGCGCCCATGCACCGAACGATGAGTTCTGCATAACAAAGTCGCGCTTCTCGTAGTTATCACGGCGCACCCCGTTGGCAAACAAACCCTGCGCAACACGGTCAAGCCTACGCATGTATGTCACCCATGAATCCACCCAATTACGCTCAATTGTCGCTAGCGCCCGATACACCACCATAGCCGTAGCCGTAGCAGACTCAGGCACCTTGGCATTTAGCGGGTCTTTCTTGATTGAGTCAGGCGACGGCAACTGATCAGATACTTTGACGTATGCCATCAAGTCCATAGCCGTACGCTCACCCACCGCACCCATCAGCGCAGCCGTCAGGGTTATGTCGTCCAACAGATGACGTTGTTTCAGGATGTCACTAGAACAATGTAGTGAGCGTGGCGTGGTAAATGCAGCGCGTTGCGCCTTGGGGTGAAAGATGTGCTCGTTGTCTGCGGGGTCTTTCACGTCTTCGAATGAGTAGAAGATCTGCGGGTTATCCTTGGCATAAGCAATCAAGGTTGGGTCAATGTCGTTGTTGACTGCCCACTCCATCCACTCAAGGTTATCGGGCTTCTTCACACGGACAACAATCAGTCGGTTGCGTGCATGTGGTAACAAGATATCGCCAACACCCTCAGCCCCAAGGTTTGTTGTAGCAAAGACAATACTCTCGGGGTGCAGTGTGTAGCCACCCAACTTGCGCTCAAGCATCAGACGCAGCATGGCATTTTGTACGGAGCGGTTAGCCTTGCCGTACTCGTCCACCATAATAATCACGGGCTTGTTTAAGTGCAGACCCAACTCTTCGTTAGGTACATAAGACACGTAGCCCTGCTCGTCCATCGTCTGCAGCCGTGGAATAGTGATGTCGCCAACATCTTTTGTCGTGCAGTCAAAGTAGCATGCCGCATGATTCGGCATTGTCTTGGCAAGCATTTTCAGAATAGAGGATTTGCCCACACCCATGTGACCCTGTGCAAGCACAGTACGCTGGTTGCCAACTGCTTTGATCAGGTCGGTTGTTTGCTGCAGTGTGAGGTCGAACATAGCGATAGCTGAGTTAGCCATTTTACTTCTCCTTTGGTATAAGAAATTAATACAGTGATACGGGGTTGGTTAAGTCGATTGCGTTGTTACCAAGACATGTTGCTCAGTACGTCGTCCACCTTGCGCTTTGTGTCCATACGCAGGTAGTCATCCTCACGCAGTGCGTCAGCCGTCACACCACTAAACATGCCCTCCAACTGCATGCGCATAGCCTCCATGCGTGAGTCTCCCGTGATGTTGCATTTACTCAGCAGGTCGCAGATGTCCAGCACGTTCTCGACAAGTGAGTCACGGAAAATCTTTTTAGTTTCTTTGTCCTTGTAGTCCAGTCGCTCGCTCATGCGATTGAGCGCGTCATAGCATCTCTGCCACACGTCAGCCATAGCGGTCTTCAACTTATCCTCGTAATAAGTTTTGTACGAAGTCTCCATGACCTGCTTAGCCTCGTTGTTAATGTCAAGCCTCCAGTCGCCACGGTCAGGCATGGGGATGTATGCAATGTTGAAGCGGAACTTATTACGCACGTTGTCCGCCGTTGGGTACTCGTTGGGGTTGAACAGATCGCCAAGTTTTAGCTGAGCCTGCACGACGTCGTATGAGTACTCATCCATAAAGTTATTAACCAACGTCTCGAACTCAGCCTGCGCCGCTGTCATCTTATTGTGATAGTCAAAGAACATAGCCGTTGTAAGTAGCCGCATGCCACTGTCCGACCAAGGCATTGTCATGTCGTAGTGGGCGTTACGCACGTTAGCCGCGAACTTCTGCACAGCCGTCAACGTAGCGCAGTCACCCAAAAGTTTTTTACTCACGCTAGCCACGCCATGCGCAGCCTGCTTAGCCGCAGTGATTTCGGCACTGACACTCTTGTCCATCTTACGGCCTGTCCATACGGAGATGGATAGTTCAACCATGCTTGCTGAACTGCTGATCGAAGGTGCATGGGTCTCGGGGGTTCCAAGAGTTGAACTTGTTACTGTTGTTGCTTGGTTCATGTCACTACTCCTTAAGTTATTTGATGGCATAAGTTTTTGCACTCGGGGTTGAATCGTGGGAGCGAGTGCGTACTCCCACTAAATGATATTATACCACATGTTTAGATATTTCTAGCATGTTTCTAACACAGTTTGCTAGGTACGTGGCTTGGGCCGTTGGCACATAAACTTCTGTGCATCCTGTAACCGCTGCGGGTTACTGCCGTTGGGATCGAACCACCACTGCACACACTCTGCAGGTAGTTCCTCGGCACGGGCTTTCTCCTCCTGTTGCAGGTGCAGGTCATACATAAAGAACATAGCCGTCGCACCACACACGAACCACATCAACGCACGGATGGTGTTGTCCAGCCGCTTGTCACGCATGGCGTCCTGCTCAAAGAAAGCATCGGGGTCACTAGGGTTCTTATACTGCGGGGTAAGTTTTTTCATTTCACTAAACCTCCTTTGTTGTTAATGCCGGTCAGATCGGCTTTGCTGGTAAATAACATGTAGTTCGATTTGTGCATGGGGGCCACGCACCACAACTTGCGATCCTGAGTCGCTTGCTCTTCACCGCACAGCAAGCACAACTTATATCCAGCACGGGCGCGCTTCGCGCTGAATGTGTCACCACAGTGTTTGCACACGGGCTTCATACGGTCTTGGGTCATGGGTAGTTATCCTCCGGATAAGTTTAGGGTTGGGGGGTTGGGGTTAGCGGCTAGATGATTGAGAACGCAGAGTCGTCACCGTCGTAGAACCACTCGGTGTAGGAGTAGACGGAACCCTCGGAGCAAAGGTACTGCCCGAACAGGGGTTCGTTGTCGTGGGCTTCTTCAAGTCCTGCGTCCTGCAGGGAGATGAAGCGGTCTTGGTTGTTGAGATCAACACGCATTGCACGGGACATGGTCACTTCTCCTTTGAAAAAGTTATGCGATGGGATAAGAAAAACGGGCTGCGAACGGCTTGAAAACTCGTAAGTGCATGATTTGAATAAGTAATTTGAAACTGTTAGGGGAAAAGATGTTCTACCACTAAATGACATTATACCACACTTCGTGATATTTCTAGCATGTTTTTACTACGTTCTGCTAAATGGTAAATCGTGTGTGTTCCTAGTTTGTGGTCGCGTAAGTGTATGATTTCAATAGGAGTTGCAGTTCATTCCAGTGTTTTAGGGGTTGGGGGGGTTTTTTTGGTTGGGCGCGACTGGAACAGACTCGGCGGGAAAAAAGCAGGGGATGGGAAAAAATCCCCCCCAACGTTCAAAACACTGGAACAACTGGAACAAACTAAGATTAGATAAGAATAAATAGAAATAGATAAGAATTACAATGTTAAATATACTAAGAAACTGATACCTTATGCCAACGGATAACGGCGTCCGGCATTAGATGACGCGTTCCAGTCGTCACTGGAACAACTGGAATGAACTCCCCCCGAAAAAAATCCCCATGCAAATCATGAACTTACGCAACTTCAAGCCGTTTGCTGGGCGTCACGCTGCTACTTGTCACTGGCATCGAAAGTTATCCGTGCGGATAAGAAAAAGGTTTCACGGCAAAAAAGCTATGCAAATCATGGACTTAGCCGAATTTGGCGGTTTGGGCGTGAAACATCGGTGGAAAAATAGTTATTGGAATCATGGCGTTACGCAACTTCAAGCCATTCGCAGCCCGTCACGCTGCTCCTAGTCACTGGCATCAAAAGTTATCCAGTAGGATAACCATGCAGAACTTATCCGGTGGGATAAGGTATCAAAAATTTTAGGCGAAAAAAAACCCCGCTCGAAAGCGGGGTTCGTAAGGTTATTCGGGGCGGCTCGAAACCATATAAAAGTTTTCGTTTAGATTGTCCCAAATATACTGAGCGAGAGAAACCAAATAGTCTGGATTTATATTCTGGACATCTACTTTTAACGCACCAGACGAATCAACGGGGCGAAACCAAATTGTGATCGTTTGCATCATTTTAATTCTCCGAAAAAAGCCCCCCTTTCGGGGGGCATAAGGTTAAACCGCAGGGATCATTGCCTTGACATCTTTCAGCGCCTTGATTACATCAGGCGCCTTGAAATCAGGCTTTTCGCGTTTTTGGATCTTGGCGATGATCTTGTCAAGATCTGCCTGCAATCTAGCGTTTGGCGTCTTGGGCGCGGCTTCGACATCATCCGAACCTTGATCATCTTCGATCTTCTGGAGATGATTGGCGACCTTGGCGACTAGACTGCCGATCCGTTTTTTCGCCTGATCTTTTTGGAACTTACCGAAAGAATCTAGCGTTTTAGTCTCTGCGGCGATCAAGTCTTGCTCTGTCTTGCTAAGCGATTCCAGAGCACACTTTTTGAGTAGCGCGACCAGTTCGGCATCGCGTGTCTCTCCGTCACCCTTGACATGGTAGGCACGGATTCCCTTGGCAAAGTACTTATCAGCGAGGGCTTTCCATTTTCCGTTAACCTTGTTTTCTTCGGACATCACCTTGACGGTTTCATCTTTCAGACCGAGCGCTGCATTGTAAAGCGAGGGTGCACCATGAATTACTTGTGTCATTTTAATCTCCTTAGGTTAATGACAGTGTGGTGTCGCGGAATGCTTACCACAGTTCAAATACTACGCGCCTTGACATCATATGTCAAGGAAAACCATGAAATGTTATACGATGGCATAATCTGATAAGTGACTAGGTTGACCCCCACGGGGGCGGGGGAGGGGCGCTGGCTATGTGGGACTCCGCCATGCTGTAGGCATGCTATTTTGCACACCCCCCTACCTAGTTTTTCAAATCCGACCTAGCCCTACCCACCCCCTAATATAGGAAACACCCCCCATAGGATTCCTAACCTCCTTGCATAAAATTATTTTTTGTTGTATAACTTCGTGCATCGGTCATTTGACTTGCTAAAAAATAATGTCTATACACGTTTCGGCAGAGTTGGGCGTCCCGCTCCCTGATACGATTGATTACCCTGACCTAGTTAAAAGGGCACAGGCTGCGTGCACTACGGCGGAGCTACTGGGTGAACACGGCATAAACATAGAACCCAACGAAGACGACGAAGAGATTGCCGCTGCAATCGTTTCGTGCTATGCATCTGACCCGGTAAAGACGGACAAAGCGATAACACCGTCAAAAATGTCAACCATGCCACCGGCAACGGTCGTGCAGGTAAGCACAATCCTCAAAGAATTCAGCCATGCAGTGGTGACTCACTCGGTGCAGATACGCCACTTGGTAACAAATAAGTTACTAATAGAGTCGGAAAACCCTGATCCTAAGATCCGCATCCGTGCATTGGAACTGCTGGGCAAGATTAGCGACGTAGGGCTGTTTTCTGAGAAGCAGGAAATTACTGTTACCCACCAATCGACTGACGAGCTTAAGCAAAAGCTTAGGGATAAGCTAAACGCACTGCGTTCTAGGGACGATGAGGTTGTGGACGTAGAAGATACTGCGGCTATTGTGGACAGAGAGTTGGGTCTGAGCGATGACAGAAGCGACGATTGACTTTACTGATGAGGATCTGGACCTCCTGCTGGAGAATCTGGACTCATTTAGCCCTGAAGAACGCAAAGAGATAGAGCAGATTGCTGACACTCTGGCTAAAAGAAAACGTGCAAATGCTTGTTATGACGACCTAATTGAGTTTTGTAAGCACATGCAGCCCGACTACAAGGTCGGCAAACACCATAGAATCCTTGCAAACCTCTTGACACAGCTTGCTGAGGGCCGAAAAGACCGAGTTTGCGTAAATATTCCGCCTAGACATGGTAAGTCACAGCTTGTGTCTATCTACTTTCCGGCTTGGTTTATTGGTAGGCACCCTAATAAGAAGGTCATGATGGTGTCGCACACCACAGATTTGGCGGTTGACTTCGGTCGTAAGGTGCGAAATCTGATTGACACCGAGGCATACAGGGAGATTTTTCCTACAGTTAGCCTATCGGCTGATTCAAAATCGGCGGGGCGATGGAATACCAACGTGGGTGGGGAGTATTACGCCTGTGGTATCGGCTCAAGTATCGCTGGACGTGGTGCAGACCTGCTGTTGGTGGACGACCCACACTCAGAACAAGACGTTTTGAACGGTAATTTCGACGTTTTCGACAAAGCATACGAGTGGTTTACGTACGGAGCGCGTACGCGCTTGATGCCGGGTGGGCGGGTAGCGATTGTGCAGACACGCTGGCACCTAGATGACCTGACTGGGCGGGTGGTTAAGGATATGTCCCAGAATAACAACGCAGATCAGTACGAAGTTGTTGAATTTCCAGCGATTTTGGACGTCGAGGACAAGAAAACTGGGTTTATAACCCAGAAAGCGCTGTGGCCTGAGTTCTTCGATATGGATGCATTGTTGCGCACAAAAGCGTCAATGCCCTTGTTCCAGTGGAACGCTCAGTATCAACAGCAACCGACTGCGGAAGAGGCGTCGCTAGTCAAGCGGGAGTGGTGGAGGACGTGGAAACGGGAAGATCCACCAGCATGTGACTACATAATAATGAGCCTTGATGCGGCGGCAGAGTCACATAACCGTGCGGACTTTACTGCGCTTACTACTTGGGGCGTTTTTAATAACGAGGAGGCGGGAGAGTTCCATATTATCCTGCTCAACAGCATAAAAGAGCGGTTAGAGTTCCCAGAGTTAAAGCAGCTTGCGCTAGAAGAGTATAAAGAGTGGGAGCCGGACTCGTTTATTGTGGAGAAAAAGTCTAGCGGCACTGCGTTATACCAAGAATTACGCAGAATGGGCGTACTTGTACAAGAATATACCCCTCACAGGGGGTCTGGTGATAAGCTAGCTAGACTTAACTCCGTAGCAGATATTGTGCAGTCAGGGCTTGTATGGGTGCCTGAGACGCGCTGGGCGGAGGAATTGGTAGAAGAGGTCGCAGCATTTCCGTTTGCACGAAACGACGACTTAGTTGACTCGACGGTTATGGCGTTGATGCGATTTAGACAGGGGGGCTTTATTCGACTTCCAACGGATGAGCCTGAAGACATTCGATATTTTAAGCGCCGTCGGGGCGGATACTACTAAGGAAATATTATGGCGATTGACAAAGCCTTATACGAAGCGCCTCAAGGCGAAGCACTAGAGGAAGATGACGAAGAAGCTGAAGGTATTGAAGTTGGCTTAGACGTTGAAATTCCAACAAGTATTCTGGAGCTAGATGATGGTGGCGTAGAAATTACGCTGGGCGTTGAGGTTGACCGTGGGCCTGAGGTTGAGTTTGACGCTAACCTAGCTGATTATATTGACGACAACAAACTGACGGAGATGGCTTCTGAAATTATTGAGGAAGTTACTTCTGACATCAACGCCCGTAAAGACTGGGCAGATACGTTTGTAAAGGGGCTAGAGGTCCTTGGATTCAAATACGAAGAAAGAACAGAACCGTGGGACGAC
>JACCDP011062934.1_pt1 | contig 11377 bp, 6 predicted proteins | sample 7445841 | NCBI WGS metagenome assembly JACCDP01 (sample SAMN15323441, study PRJNA562643) | freshwater metagenome | isolation source: river surface water | place: USA:Blue River Watershed | collected 2017-08-17
GGTAAAAGGTTTTAAAGCCGATTTGAAAGAAACGACTGATTATGACAAAATCAAAAAAGCGGTAACGGCTTTGGAGAAAGAACTAAAAAAGGCAAACAATGATGCAGCCAAGCTCAATTTGGTATTGGAAGCCCAAAAGCAATTCAAAGAAATTACCAAGGCTTATAATTCACGGGTAAAAGATAGCGGCATACTGCAAACCAAGTTAGACAGTATTGATGCCCTTTTGGAAGAAATTGGCGGAATGATTACCACCGAAGAAAGCCAAAAGCTGATTTTGAAAAAGCATTTCGACATCATCAACGACCAACTGCAACGCTACCTTAATGCCGAAAAACGCGCATTGGTAGCCGCTTATGAAAACCTCTTTGATAAATACTACACCTCTGCTCAAGCCATAGAGCAAAAGCGGGAAGGCACAATGGCTGAACTCAACGATTTTCTCACCCAATTAAAGTATTTGAACTAATGGAAGAAAATCAAGTGCATATTCCGGATGGGTGGAAGTTGAACAAACTTGGTGCGGTTTGTCGAATCAAGAAAGGTGTTCAGTTTAACAGAGTTGAGCTTACTGATTCAGGAATGTATCCGTGCATCAATGGTGGCATAGAACCTTCTGGATACTCTGATTTGTGGAACACCAACGAGAATACTATCACGATAAGTGAAGGAGGTAACTCTTGCGGTTTTGTCAATCTGATTAAAACCAAATTTTGGAGCGGTGGACATTGCTATTCTCTTTTGGATTTGAAAAGTGATATTGAAAACGATTTTCTTTATCAGGCACTAAAGGGAAGACAGAATTTGATAATGGACTTACGTGTTGGCTCTGGTCTTCCAAATATTCAACAAAAGGCGATTAAAGAATTTGAGTTTTTAAGTCCTAGAAACCCAACCGAACAAACCAAAATAGCCACCATCCTCTCCAAAGTAGATAAAGCCATTGCCCAAACTGAGCAACTCATAGCCAAATACACCCGCATCAAAACAGGCTTAATGCAAGATTTGCTCACCAAAGGCATAGACGAACACGGCAACATCCGCAGCGAAGAAACCCACGAGTTTAAAGACAGTCGGTTGGGTAGGATTCCGAAGGAGTGGGAGTGTGTAAATTTCGGTGAATACATTGAACTTGTACACGGCTATCAATTTCGAAATTATGACTTTACAGAAACGGGTGTTCCTGTTGTAAAAATTGGTCAAGTAAAAGAAAACGGTATTGATTTGTCTGATTGTTCATTCATTCACCCAAACAGAGTACAAACATTTACAAAACAAACAATAAATAATGGAGATGTCTTGATGGCATTAACTGGTGCGACACTTGGCAAAGCTTGTATGGTTAACGGGTTAGACAATCCTGTAATGCAAAACTACCGTGTTGGAAGATTTGAGCCCGTTTTAGAAAATGATATAGACAAACACTTTTTATTCTTCACATTGAAAACTTCGCTGTTCCTAAGCCAAATTTTTAATAATGTAAATGAAGCGGCACAGGGAAATGTTGGCAAATCTGATTTCAAAAAATCATTCTTTATCAAACCACCATTTGAAGAACAGCATCTAATTGTAAAAAACATAGAGAAGGTGTTCAAATTGGTTGATGATTTCAATATTGAATTAAGAAAACTCCAATCCCTCAAAACAGGTTTAATGCAGGATTTATTGAGCGGTAGGGTGCGGGTAAATCATCTCATAAAAGAAACAGAAAGCGTATGAATCAACATTTATCCATCAGAGTAGCTTGGCACGATAGCAAATGGAACGGAGCGGTATGTAAACATCCTTCGCAAAACGCCTTTTGTCTGAATCTGCCCCGTATCTATCAGGAAAAAAATGATCAGACCGAAGAAAATCTGGCGGGCAAGCATTGGGCGGAATTGCAAGACAGTCAGTTGCCACCCTGCAAAGCCGAAGGTGGCAGTTTCATGAGTACACGCAAATATGCCAGGCTATTCAACCACCCTTACAATAGACCAGGCAAGGATATTCCTCATGTAAAACTCAAGCCAACCACCATTGAAGTACCCCCATACAGCTGCTTTGCAGTTCCTTTTTGGTGGATGCTAAGGGGCAACCAATCTACCATACGAGAGTGGTATCCTGATATTCCGCATGATGAAAATCCGCCTTTCCCTTCATCATGGGTTTATACCAGTAAAACACAGGAAGCCTTATTGAAACGCTTCTTCGAACCTATAAAGGAAGATCAGTCGTTGGTGATTTTTTATGCCAAAGGGGCAAACCCGATAGATGAAGATAGCCGTAGGTTGATTGTAGGAATCGGTTCAATTAAAACCAAATCTAAAATTCTTAAATACGATACCACAGCCGATTACACCTATCCCTTGTGGGACAGACTGATAACCCACGGCATTCGCCAGAATGATGCGGCAAGTGAAGGCGTTCTCCTTCCATATCACGAGTATCTGGAACTACCGGATGACTTTCAGCTCAAAACCAAAGAAGGCAAAAAGAACAAGCAGGATCTGCTCAATGAAATCAAACTCACCTTACAGGAAACTGCCAGCAGGCAGGAAATCATTGATGAATTTGCCTATGGCAGTGAGCACGTAAATGACAGTTCTGTGTTGGTGGTGTTGGGGAAATTGCGCAGCATCATTGAGCGCATCAAAGAGCACGGCATTGTAAAGGATGTTTGGGATCAGCATCTGCTATGGATAGACAAGCAAATTGGCAAGGTAAAGGAAAGCATGGGGCCATTCCCTTCTTTTGGCAATGCGCTTCTGGCACTGGGTTTTCAGTATGGCCATTTGCTGGAAGAAGATTTACGTGCAAAAAATCACTTAAAAACCAAAGACAATCCGTGGGATGCCTGGGAAGACACTATTTACGAGCGAATTCATTTGGGCAGGAAACCCTATTCTGCCGAGTTACCCCATTTCAGGGATATTTGGCTGAATGAAAGCACAGAGCGCAAGAACTTGTTGATGCTGCTTTCCAGATTCGAGCTAACAGATAAACAAATCAAGAATTGGTTTGATGGCCATACCCGCAATAAACTCGGTTATAAGTCAACAGATGCTGAACTGCTACTCAACCCCTACCGAATAGCCGAACTGGACGAAGGTGACCTTGAAAACTATCCGATAGCGGTTGAAACCATAGACAATGGCTTATTTGCTGACAAAGCTATTCAAGGCGAGCATGTGCCTGAGAAACCGCAGTTGGTAGATTCTCCACTAGATCAAAGACGCATCAGGGCCATCATCACCCATGTATTGAAACGAGCGGCAGAAAATGGGGACACACTTGTGTCGGTAAATGAAATTACTGAGACCATCAACACACTCAATCTTCAGCGCAATACAGTGCTTCCTGCCAACTATGTGGTCACCAATATTGAGTTTATCAAAGAGCAAATCACTTTCATAGATGCAGAAGGAATCCAGTCGCTTCAACTTGCCAAATACAATGATATTGAGTCCTCTTTCAGGAAGGTATTGATTGCCCGTGCCAAAAAAGAATTAGACCCTGTTGATGAAAACTGGCAGCAGTTAATCAAACAGGTTATTATAAACAATGGTATCACCTTTGAAGCAAGCAATCCCAAACATGCTGCGGCACTTACCGATCAGATTTCAGCCCTTCAGCGCATCACGGGAAGGAAAATTTCTGTGTTGCATGGTCCGGCAGGTACAGGAAAAACTACCGTATTAGGCGCATTATTCGGATGTCAATCCCTTACCAGCGAAGGCATACTCCTTTTGGCGCCAACAGGTAAAGCAAGGGTGAAATTGGGTAAAATGGCGGGTGGCGAAGCTTATACCATTGCTCAGTTTTTAAACAAACAAAAGCGTTTTGACTGGAACCGGATGAAACCCCGTTTTTCAGGACCGGAGAAGTATAAAGGAGAACAAAACGTAATTGTAGATGAATGCTCCATGCTTACTGAAGACGATTTGTATGCCTTGATGCAGGCATTAGACTTGGGGCACATTAAAAGGCTTATTCTTGTTGGAGACCCATACCAACTGCCGCCAATTGGAGCTGGAAGACCATTCGCAGATTTTTGTACCTACCTGGATAATCTGGAGCCAGAGCACAAAGACTATGAAGCTACCGCAGCATTAGCAAGGTTGAAAGAAGTGGTGCGAAATGTGGATGGAGCCAATTCGGATACGTTAACCCTTGCTTCATGGTATTCAGGATTGAAACCTAGCAAAGACGCAGATGCTATTTTCCAAAAGCTTGGCGATAATTCATTACTCAACGACTTACATGTAGCAACCTGGGAAGATGAGCAGTCATTGGTAAAAGCGCTCAATTCCTTGCTGATTGAAAAACTTGGGTTGAAAGATGAAAAGGACTATGAGCGGCTCAATGCCTTTTTGGGTGTAGACAATGGGAAAATTGATACGGGGAAAATTGAAGCCTTTCAATTGCTCAGTCCGGTTAAAGCTCCCTACTGGGGCTCCTTTAATCTGAACCGTATTTTTCAGCAACAATTCAGAACAGGGCTCAAAGGAACAGTTTCTATTGGCGTATATCAGATAGGCCTCTACGACAAAGTCATCCAAACCGTAAACGAATGGAAAGAAGGATTTCCTGGTAACGAAAAACATCAACTATCCAACGGGCAACTCGGCTTGGTAAAAGCAACAAATAAAGGCTTTGCAAATGTCGTATTTGCTGGCGTTGATGATAAAATTACGTTTGGATATAAAGGGCAAGGTCAAGCCGAAAATGATTCAAGTAATCTTGAACTGGCTTATGCCATCACTGTGCACAAAAGTCAGGGAAGTGATTTTGACTTTGTCTTTTTGGTGATACCCAAAACGGGGCGGATTATCTCCCGTGAACTGATTTACACCGCTTTAACAAGAGCCAAAAAGCAGTTGATCCTACTCATTGAAGGCGATACACCACAATGGATTATCAACCTTTCAAAACCACAATATTCCGAAACTGCCAAGCGAAATACCCATCTGTTTGCCTACTCGGTAAGAGAAGAAAAGCACAGTATTCCTTTTGCTGAAGGGCTTATTCATAAGACCAAGAAAGAAGGGCTATTGGTTCGTAGCAAGTCCGAAGTGATTATTGCCAATATGCTGGTAGAAAAGGGAATCGAGTTTGAGTATGAGCGTGAATTTCTGGGCAAGAACGGACAGAAACGTATTCCAGATTTTACATTCATTGATGCTGCGGGTGATATAGTGATTTTGGAACATTTAGGCATGATGTCCTTGCCCAGCTACAAAGCTGATTGGGAGAAAAAGCTTCAATTCTACAAGGACAATGGCTATAAGCTAGATGACAATCTCTTCACCACCACAGAAAGCGAAAAGGGTGGAATTGACTCCTTGGCCATTGAAGAGGTGATTGAAAAAATTCAAAAGATGATTTAAATGATTTTAAGCAACGACCATAAATACCGGGGCAACTTAGGCGATACCCTTAAGCTGGATGAATACAGCCATGTAGAAAAGCCCTTTTTGGAGCAACTGGCAGGTTTGGGCTGGGATGTGCTGGAATTGCAAATGCAGCAAGAGCCGGGACAGAGTTTCCGCACCTCGTTTTCAGAAGTGGTGCTCAAACCAAAGCTGCGGGAAGCCTTGATTAAAATCAATCCATTTCTCACGCCTGCACAGGTGGATGAACTGGAACGCAAAATCACCACCTTTTCAAAAAACAGTCTCATAGAAAACAACCAGCAGGTACTGCACTACCTGCTGGAAAACACCACCGTATCGAAAAACGAGCAAACGGGCGAACTTAGCCCAACCGTGCGGTTCATTGATTTCGACAATCTGGAGAACAACAGCTTTGTAGCCATTTCGCAGTTCAAAGTAAGCGTAACCGGTACCGACCACCACATCATTCCCGATATGGTGTTGTTCATCAACGGCTTGCCTGTGGTGGTGGTGGAAGCCAAGTCATCCAAAGTAAAAGAACCCATTCCGGAAGCCATAGACCAACTGATGCGCTACTCCGAGCAGCGTGGCGACACAGGCGAAGGCAACAAAGAGCTCTTTTACTACAATCAGATATTGGTAACTACCTGCCGCACCGAAGCGAAGTTTGGCACCATTACCACCCGCATAGAAAAACACTTTTACCGCTGGACGGATCCTTATCCTAAAACATTGAACGATTTGGCACACGGCCAATCTTCACCCAACGACCAACAGCGATTGGTGGCGGGTATGCTCGACCGCAGAAACCTGCTTGACATCATCCGAGTGTTCACCGTATTTGCCACCAACGACAAAGGTCAGAAAATCAAAATAGTGGGCAGGTATCAGCAATTCCGTGCCGTAAAGATTGCAACCCAACGCCTGATTGAAGGCAAGAACCCAATGGAGCGTGGCGGCATCATTTGGCACACGCAAGGTTCGGGCAAGTCGCTTACTATGATGTTTATGGTGCGGGAAATGAAACTGCGCCCCGAATTGATGTCGTGGAAAATCATTTTCGTAACCGACAGAACACAGTTAGAAGAACAACTTTCAGAAACAGGGCAAAGCATTGGTTTCGCTATCAAAGCAGCCAATTTCATCAACCCCAAAAATCCACCCAACGGGCAAAGTTTGAAGGAGTTGTTGAGCAACGACAATTCCGATTTGGTGATGGCAATGATTCACAAGTTTCAGGAAAACGGAGATTTATCGGGTTTAGAAATCTTTCCTGAACTGAACAAGAGCCACAACATCCTGGTGATGACAGATGAAGCCCACCGATCGCAATATTCGCTATTAGCAGCCAACCTTGACCGGGCAATGCCCAACGCTACTTCCATTGGTTTTACCGGAACACCCACCGCCAAAACCGAAAAGAAATACAAAGACTACATTGACAAATACACAATGCGTCAGGCCATAGATGATGGCGTAACGCTGGAAATTGTGTACGAAGGCTTTACCCACAATGCCGAAGTAGAAGACAAGCAAGGAATGGACGATAAGTTTGCGGATGTATTCAGCGACTATCAACTCACCGAACGCTTGCAGATATTGGGCTTTGGCAGCCGTGATGCTTACTTGGACAGTATGAGCACCATAATGGACAAAGCTAAAAGTATGGTGAACCATTATGTAGAACACATTTTTTCCGGTGGCTTCAAGGCTCAGATTGTGGCCAATTCACGCATAGCAGCCGTTCGATACAAAGCCGCCATTGATACCGTCCTGAAAGCAAAAATTGCCGTGTTGGAAGTGGACAATCCAATGCTGGTGGACATCAACACCCTGAAACTATTGGAAACCGCAGTAGTGATTTCGGGCAGCCACAATGACGAACTGGAAATAAAAGCCTATACCAATGGCGACTACCACAAAAAGGCCATCAAACGCTTTAAACTTCCCTTTGGCAAAACAGACGAAGAAGACAAAACGCTGAACGGGAATGTGGGTATTGTAATTGTGAACAATATGCTGCTCACAGGATTTGATGCCCCCATTGAGCAGGTGATGTATTTGGACAGGGTGATTGTAGACCACAACCTATTGCAAACCATAGCAAGGGTAAACCGTGTAGGGCCTGAAGGCAAAGACAAAGGGTTTGTGGTGGACTATGTGGGCGTAGGTCATCACCTCAAAAGGGCATTGGATGTATATGCCGAAAAAGAATTGCAGGAAATAGTGGAATGCATTTCGGATGATGATGCTGAACTTAATGATTTGATAAAAGCACATAATGACATTTGGAACTTCCTGAAAATCTATGGACTGGAAGACCTTTCCGATTCTGATGCATTCTTTGATGTGTTTTATGATGAAGATATCCGATTTGAGTACATCAAACTATACAACACGCTTACAAGTTGTTTCAATACCGTTTTGCCACGCAAGGAAGCCCTGGAGTTTTTCAACGACTGGAAAGCCTTTACAGAAATAAATGCCTTGGCAAACAAACATTTCCGTGATGGCCGTTTCAGTATGAAAGGCATTCCGCCCAAATTGAGAGCCATTGCAGACGAGTATTTAATATCCAAAGGTATTGAACAACAAGTTGCCCCTATTTCCATCATTGCAGACGACTTTTTCAATAAAGTAGTCGCCACCAAAAAGCGGGAAAAGACTAAAGCAGCCGAAGTAGAACACGCCATTCGTCACTTCATTGACCTGAACATTGACGAAGACCCGGAGTTGTTTGCATCCTTTGCCCAGGCTTTAGAAGAAATCCTGAAAAACTTTAAAGGTAACTGGAAACTGATTTACGAAGAGTTGGAAAAACTACGTGAGAAAATCAGAAACCGAGAAAAAGAAGAAACCTATGGCTTAGACCGCAAAAAGCAGATGCCCTTCTTCCGAATTTTCAAAGCCGAGTTGTTTGACAATCGGGATTTGACCGAAGATGAAATTGCCCGAAATGTGAACCTGACCCAACATATTTTCAACCTGGTTGCCACTGAAATAAAGCTCACAGGATTTTGGGACAGCACACCGGCACAACTTAAACTGAAAGCGGAATTGCAAAAGATGCTTTTATCACCCGATTTCAAAGATTTGCCTAATATCATCATCAAGCGAAACGAGATTATTTCGAGAATTATGGAATTGGCTAAAACCAATCATTTTAAAATAGTGAACGAATAATGGTTATTGAGTATCAGGTAAAATATTCCAACCGAAAAACCCTTAACATATCTGTTGAAAGGGACAGGAGTATTATTGTGCGTGCCCCTCACTATCTGACAGCCGACAAGATTGATAAAATCGTTCAATCAAAAAGACAATGGATTAAAGAGAAACTAAACCACGCCCAGAAATATCCATTAGTAGCAGAGAGTAAGGAGTTTATAAGTGGTGAAACACTGATGTATTTGGGAAAAAACTATCAATTGCTGATAGTAGATGAAGAGTTTGACGGCATTGAGTTTGACCAGCGCTTCAAAATTTCAAAAGCCAATCAGCCCAAAGCCAACGAGCTATTCAAGAAATGGTATTTGAAACAAGCCTTGATAAAAATAGAGCCATTAGCGACAAAGTTTGCAAAGAGTTTAGGCGTACAGTACAATCAGTTCAAAACATCTGAAATGAAATACAGATGGGGTTCTTGCACTCCAGCAAACAACATCATTTTCAACTGGCGTATCATCAAAGCCCCAATGTATGTTTTGGAATATCTGATAGCCCACGAACTGGTTCACTTGATAGAGAACAACCACACACCAAGATTTTGGAACATTCTCTCCATTCAAGTCCCGAACTACGAAAAAGCAAAGAACTGGCTCAAGAAAAACGGACAACTTTTAGAAGTGGACTTTTAAAGAATATGAAATGACACAAACGCCAACCCTTCACAGCCACACACATTGCCAAGCCGCTCAAGACAACGCTCAAACCCAAGCTTGGCAAAGGGTGTGTCTGTCCTACCGCACACCAAAACCGCCAGACAACCAAGCGGACGAAAAAGAACACCGAACCGGTAACAGGCGTTTGGCTCAATGGCGGGTGAAGTGGTTAATTGAACATTCTACCTCGCATCAACTTTTGTGGTGTAATGACAGTTTCGTGCTTCGAAATCCGCCACTGCGCCAAGCGCCAAAACGTTAGCGGTAAAGCTATACGATACAAAATACGGACAGAAAGTTAACCTCAATCATGACAACAGAGAGAAACGTAGTTTTATACATTTCAATGAGTTTAGACGGCTATATAGCCACTAAAAGCAACTCCATTGATTTTTTATCCTTAGTTGAACACGAAGGGGAGGATTATGGATACCAAGACTTTGTTGATTCTGTTGACACAGTAATTATTGGAAGAAAAACCTACCAAAAAGTAATTGATATGGGTTTTGATTATCCGCACACAGATAAAGAAGTGTACATCATTACCAGAAATACAAAAGTCAAACATAGTTCGTTTAATTTTTATTCCGGCGATTTACCTTCATTACTTACACGCCTTAAAAAACAATCCGGAAAGGACATTTATTGCGACGGGGGTTCAGAAATCGCGAATGAACTTATGAAACATAATTTAATAGATGAATTAATTATTTCAATTATTCCTGTGTTACTCGGCGATGGGATTCGTTTGTTTAACGACGGTCGTCCGGAACATACGTTAACTCTTGTTTCAGCTAACCCTTTCAATAAAGGATTAACTCAACTTCATTATAAAATAAATAAAAAATAAGGACCTGAAATCAGGCCCCTACCCACAAGCAATCTTCCCCACGCGCGTAGCGTGTCTCCCCCCTTCAAATTGGGCAGATAAAAATGCATGTAAGATGTCTATGGCGAGTTCCTCACTGATGAAACGCGCCGGTAAAGATAAAATGTTCGCGTCGTTGTGCTGACGAGCTAAACTGGCAATTTCTGGGGTCCAACACAGGGCACATCGGATGCCTTGGTGCTTGTTCGCCGTCATGCTAATGCCATTCCCAGAACCGCAAATCAACACCCCAAGATCCGCTGCGTGCTGCTCCACTTCATTCGCTACCGGATGTGCATAGTCGGGGTAATCGATGCTGTCTTCACTGTAGCATCCAAAATCTTTTACCTGATGTCCTGCAGATTCAAGGATTGTAATTAATTTTGCTTTAAGCGCAAAACCTGCATGGTCGGATCCAATGGCGATTTTCATGGTGTTTTTTTTGTAAAATTAGTGATTTGATAACATGTGAATAGCCTTGTTAATTAGTATTGAAAACTGCTAAAAGAAAAGTGTAGGAATATTCAACTGGCTTCGCTTATATACAAGTATTTGACTTAAGGCGTAAAACTTAGCGGAATCTTTGCAATAAGAATGCACGGATTGTTAACTAAAAAAGAGGGCGTTTTTGGAATTATTTATAAACCCTAGTCACTTATACACACACGTGAACAACAGGGAATTTATTCTTGGTTTAATTGGCTAATATGACATTAAATTATGTTAACAAACCGTTGAAATCTCGTTGATAGTAATGCAAGGTTAATAAAAGGGTCTTATTTTTACACAAATGAACAGCCTTAATAGTTTTAATAAAATTCTTTTTAAATAAATATCTTTAAATACAATTAACTGGTGTGCAAAGATTAAACTAGGGAATGTAGCGATGAATTTTTACTTTTACCCAAGATGAGTAAGCCGCAAAATGACATACAAACCTTATATGCAGAGATTGAAAAATTTGCAAATAAGTTTTATTTGAATCGCCTGTTGAAAGGAAGCATCCTGAGCTTGGGCGTTTTTTCTGTCAGCTATTTGTTCTTTTCCAGCCTGGCGTATTTTTTTGAACTCAGCAGCTGGATTCGCCTCTTCTTTTTATTGGCCTTTGTGGCATTAAATGCAACGGTGTTTGTTCGCTTGGTGTTTATTCCCTTAGCGCAGCGCTTTGGATGGATGAAGCGCATGTCACAACTCGAAGCCGCGCAGTTAATTGGCAGCATGTTTTCTGATATTGCCGATCGCTTAACGAATAC
>JACCDP011083412.1_pt1 | contig 11377 bp, 12 predicted proteins | sample 7445841 | NCBI WGS metagenome assembly JACCDP01 (sample SAMN15323441, study PRJNA562643) | freshwater metagenome | isolation source: river surface water | place: USA:Blue River Watershed | collected 2017-08-17
AACTTCGGCAAATGCGGAATGGCCAGACGACGTTGTCATACCGCTAATCTAAATGATGGGTTGAGATTTCGTGAATTGACCGCATGAATCAATGCTGAAAATGGAGCAAACTCACAGTAAATCGCTGACAGGGTCTGCCAGTACTAAAAGACCGGGTTGTTAGCTCAGTTGGTAGAGCAGGTGACTCTTAATCACCGGGTCGTAGGTTCGATCCCTACACAACCCACCAGTTTCACGCGAGAAATTGGCTTGCACTTTCTGGAAATGTCAGGAAAGTCTGGTCTCTGGGAGCAACGCAAGAGCAACGTCTCCTAGTTTGTCTCGCGTTAGATTGTTTACCGGTATAAAATTCACCTGTTCGCTCAGATAGTGAACGCGGGGCATTTGCCCTAATGACATAACGACATCCACTACGAACAACCCTGCCTGGGTTGAGAGGAAAGTTATGTCAAAGAAGCGACCATCAACATCTTCTAACGAGAGTAAGCCAAAAAGAAAAAACGGTGAAGGTTCGGTTTATTGGGACTCACATCGCGGAAAATACGCAGCATCTATTTTTGACGTAAACGGAAAACGTCAACGTGCCTATTTTGATAATGAAGACCAGGCACATGAATGGCGAACTGCTCAAAAAATTGCACGAATGAAAGGTGAAGCAACCTATGTTAGGGACCCAAAGTGCACCCTCGCTGAATATCTCAATGAATGGATAAAAACTAAGAGTCATCTCTCTCCAAATGGACTGCGGAACTACCAACAATCCATTTCAAATCGTATAAACCCCCATCTTGGACATATTCGCCTCAAGAATCTCAATCCAAAAATGATTGAGGAGTTTCTTCACAAATTGATAGTTGAACAAAGATACAAAGGTGGGACTGTACGTGGTGTAGTAAGAACATTGAACAAAGCATTCAACGATGGAGTCCGATGGGGTGAACTTCCTCTAAACCCAATGAAAAAAGTGATTGTTCCTAAACTTGATTCCACTCCAAGTCCTCGGATTCCAAGAGAAGATGTGGCAAAGTTGCGTGCAGAGGCTGAAAAGAATCCTTTTGATAAGGCAAGACTGGAAGTCGGAATTGCAATTGGTCTTCGTCCAGGTGAAGTGGCAGGACTTAAGTGGAAAGACTTCAACCCTTGGGATGGAACACTTGTTATAGAGAGACAGATGCAAAGGGTGAAAGGCAAGGGATTGGTTGAATGTAAACCTAAAACGCCTAGAAAAAAACCAATTCCTCTTATCTGGGAGCAGGTGGCGATACTTACTGAACTTCAAATCTATCAGCACGGAGAATCCGACATCAGTGAAATTTCTGAGAAATTTATCTTTCCAAATTCAATCGGAAAACCTATGGACTCAGTTTTTGATAGGAAATGGTTTCGTAAACTCTGTGAAAAATCTGGTGTTCCGCGATATGAAAGATATCAAATGAGGAAAACGGCATTCACTGAATTGAGTCATCACACAGACCTAGGAACCGTAAAGGCGTATTCAGGTCATACACAACTTTCTACCCTTGTGAACCATTACATTGACCCAGACCAGGGCGCAATTAGAGATGCTTTGGCCAGGAGTCGCGATGCAAGTAATGCGAAAATCACTACGACTTAATCCGGCTTATAGGGCGACTCTTCTGAACCATAAGTGGGCGGGGGCCAAATCCCCGCTCACTTTTCTATTTAGAAGTGTTTAACTTTATGCAGAACTTTGTACAAATCTGCTGATTTTTATGGGCAAAATCGTGGACACTTGGGCAAAATCGTGGACAAATTGCATCAGTCTTTGTCTTTATTCTTTACACTTTAAGTATGGAGTCACCGTATGTAACTGGAAACCCTAAGTTATGGCTTCGCCTAGAAGGACTTGTACTTCTTATTGCCACAATCATTCTATTTTCAGGGCAAGGACAAAAGTGGTGGCTTTATCCAGTATTACTGTTTGCTCCTGATATTTTTATGTTGGGATATTTAGCCAATACTAAATTGGGTGCTTTTCTCTACAACTTGGGCCACAGTTACTTTGCCCCCGCCTTAATGATTCTTCTTTCTTGGAGAGCAGAAAGTAAAATCGCTTTAGCCATTGGAATCATCTGGCTCGGCCATATAGGTTTAGATAGATTATTAGGTTATGGCCTCAAATACGATTCAGCCTTCAAGCACACACACCTTGGAGACTTAAATAAAGTTAAATAACCCTTGTAAAACCTTACAATTCTTTGTGGGCAAGTTTGTGGGCATTCTCGCTATTTGAGCGTGAATCGAAAGGCTCCGGCTTATAGGGCGACTCTTCTTTATTTTCTAATTTAAGCAATTAAATTATTTTGACTTGTCTTTACCAAGCCAATAGAGCGGTAGGCCGAGTGCAACAGCAAAAGGAATATTGAATATTGCGTGAGTTGGATAACCAAGAACTAGTGACATTCCTGTGTCTAAAACAAACCACAGAACAAGTGAACGAATCATGAAAGTTCTAGCCCAAGGAGTGCCATCTCTCAGCGGTCCTCTGACAATTTGAAGCATCAGGAATGACCAGCCAGCCATTACGGCGCCGAGGACCATGTATGGAAGTAATAAGTAATCTCGGAACTCCTGAGTGTTAATGGATTCGTCAGGACCAAATCCAAACAAAGAGAAAAGTTCACCTGCAGTGGCTCCAGCAAATACCAAGATAAGTGAGTAAATAAAGACAATCCCAATGACTATCTGCAGCCAATTAATCAGCACTTTTCTGGAAATCACAAACTAATTGTAACAATCCGGCTTACAGGGCGACGCTCCTTAAACGTAGGTAGGCGGAGGAAAAATCTCCGCTCACCTTCCTGATTTTTACTGTTTAGTTTTATGCAAAACTTTGGACAAATCTGCGGATTTTGATGGGCAAAATCGTGGACAAGTTTTAGTGGAATTATCGGCGTCGCCCCAAGGATGGAGCACCAGCCGACGCGACAACAAAAACTGATTTTCCTTTAGTGAAACAATTCCCACAATTTCTTTGACGAATCCTCACAGGCTTAAACATGGCTTTGCATCTTGGGCAAGACTTATAGCCCTTTTTCTTGGCGCACGAAGTGCATTTCCCATGTGTATGACGGCGAGGAGGTTCAATTTTGCACATTGTGCATTTCTTTTGATTTTTTGTATTGCTCATGCAGTTCCCAGAAAGTCCATCTCAGACCAGCAATCAAGACAAACCGCTATCAGTTTTGTTTTTCTCTTGCCGAATAGAAACCAACGCCTTCTGCCGGGGATTGCCTCCATGCGGTCATCACTTCCCCCGCATTTGGGGCAATTCCAAAGTAGTTCTGTCACTTCTGTTTATAGCCTTTAGGGCATTTAGGGTTAGCACCAGTCAATACTTTTATGGTCTTACCTTTAATGCACGAAATCTTCTTCTCAGTCAACTCAATAGGCTTGGCGACTGGCAAACCACTTGGAAGAAGTGGATTTCTCTGAGGCGTAATAACCTGTATAGAGGTCGCGTTTTGATTCACCAAGAAATACTCTGAAACTTTCACCCACTTCGCACCATCAAATTTAGCGATAAATTGAACAGTGTCACCGACATTTTTTGTACTTGAGTAATCTAGTGGATTAAATATTGCGCTAGAAAGAGACTTTGAATTATTGCGCAGAAATGAAATCAAGTTCGCCCGAGTTGGTTTGGAACCTATTGCGGAAATTGCCTGGGACACTACATATGCAGCGTTTGCGCCCTCATATAATTGCTGAGATACATGATTGAAAACTGACCTTGATGAGGCTGAGTATTGCTTAGAAAAATCAAGACCTGGAAACTCTTCCTTTATTACTTTAGTGAAAAAGGAAATAAAAGGGTCTTCCTCGTCAGTAAAGAGTGGCATATTAAAGTTGGCAAAAATGTTCTTGGAATTTGAATTAGCAACTAAATCAGTTACCACAGAGGAAGATACACTCTTCCCCCGCAAGACAAGAGGATATAAATCTGACTTGGTAAGTGTTGTGACCGAGGGACAAGAATTTTGCCGCCAGAGACTCAGTACTCCAAATTTGTCAGTTGGGTAAGGAAAATAGGGGCATACTGGGCTCGGACTTCCCATGTTTACGAATTTCATCCCACCTTCCCTTTGGACTGCTTCAAACTCCGCTGCAGTATCGTCAGGCGCAAAGGTGACATTAAAGGTGATGGAATTGAAGTTTTTTGAAATATATTCTGTTAAAACTCTGAACTCTTGCTTGGCATTAGGCGCTATTTGAAAGGTTGTTGGATAATTGGCGGCTTCAGAGAATCCTGAAAATTCAGCGGTAACAGCAAGATTTGGAATCTGAAGCCTGTTTATTCCATTTGTCTTAACCATGGCAACATGAGTAGGGACAACCGGAGCGGAGTTAAACAATGCAAAGACTTTGTCTTGCAAGATAAGGCTCTGTGTAGATTGCACGGCTCTAGTGGGGAGCCCACCATCATCCTTGAGAATCAAACGTATTTTTCTACCGTAAATACCGCCATTCTTATTCAAGTAAGAAAAATATGCTTGGGCACCCTTGAAGAAATCTTGATAGAAAGGTGATAAGGCCCCAGTTTGGGGAAAAGTTGCCCCCAAGACAATCTCATTTTTTGTGACTCCAACTTCCTCATTTGCAATTGCAGGATTTTGCGCGAAAGAAAAAAGGGTGATGAAAATCGCCATCAGGTACTTACTCACCTTAAAATTGCTCTTCATGTCTAAAGTATAAAGATTCATATAATCAATCGTGTTGTCCTCGCACTTGGGCGCGAACTTGGTGACTTGTGAGACCAATACCCTCCAAGTACCGAACGAAATCCTGATTACAGAGCGCGTGAGGGCTTCTTTTTTCCCTTATGAGGCTGATGGCTTCTCTCGGACTCAACCCATGCTTTATCAGGACCAAAGCCATGACCAGACCTGACCGATTCCAACCTGCTTGGCAACGGATAAGAACCTTTTTACCCGATGTCCATTGCTCAAATGCCCATTCGGCAATGTTGTGTATTTCAGGGATATCTTGAGCAGATAACTCTGAATCTGGAAATCCGTAACGCCTTTCTGATATTCCCCACCCAACTGGATGAGCGACTGCATACAAGGTTGCAACGGAATCAAACAACTTCTCTTGGTTCCAAATTGGATACTGCTTGGGAAATTCCAAGGTATCAAAATCATGTGTCCCTCCTTGCCAGAGGCCAGGAAGAATTTCAGAGTATAAATCTTGTTCGGGGTATAAAGTCATTTTGCTCCTTAAGCGAATATAGGGTGGTCGTGGTTTATGGCTAAAGAATGAAGTTGCTTACCTTCACTTATTTCATGTGTAACTTTTAGAGAAAGGTTTCCAACAATTTGGTAGAAAGCCTCTTGAGAGTTTTCAACTGTCATAGTTGAAATATTGCGCAGAAAATCTAAGACATCCTTGTTGGAAGATAGCGTGCACGTGAACTCATCTAAGTCCCAAAGAACACTTTGAATAATTGATTGGAAGTGTTGTGCAAAGAGATTTTCATTTCCAAACATCTCCATCAATAGAGGCTGGCCGAGTGCGCTAACAACTAAACCAGTCTGTCCATGTTTTGGTTCATATGAAGATGGGGTGACAAATGGAAAATATGATGCTGAGTTTTGGTAACTTCGCATCATATGTGAGAGCGAGGTTGTCTCTAGACTTTGAGTTCGCGACTGATGCCGTGCTACCGAGCGCCATACCGAGCGTTGCGTGGACTTGAATGGCTCAGCCGTTGAGTCCCTTGGTTGCTCCCGTAGGGCAGCGATGACAGATATTGGAGCCCGATGAATTAGGTCCCCATCAAACTCATCACTCCAGCGTCCCTCTTCAACACAGAAAACATTAATCATCTGCGTTGATTCAGGTTGAATTACGTAATCAAATGCAACCATCCGCGATTGGCGTAATCCCTCAATGATTAGTCCTTCTTGCAGAAAGGCTGGTGCATTCTCTTGATTAGAAACAATAATGTTTCCAATTCTTGGTTTTTCACATTCAATAAAATTTAGCATTCCTACATCAGCGATGTGGATGCTGTTATCTGTAAGAGTTCTCTCTGATGGCAGATGAAGTGCCCAGATGTCTAGCGGTCCGACTTGCTCACGCATTCCAAGATGCGCTTTTCCTAATATATTATTTGCGGTTATCTCCTAACTTTGTATTGCTAATTAATACGCCGGAAACATCTTTAAGTCAAATTAAGTTACTTTAAATACGAAAGACTTATTATCAGAACTAAATGCCAGATTAACTTTTCCAAGAACACAATTTTACTTTTTGCTTGGCTAATTTTTATTTTATATCCTCAAACCAGCCATTTTCTCACTCAAATGTCAGTGGCTTCCTACATACTTAAGCCATGAAACCACTATTGAAATGGGCAGGCGGCAAGCGCCATATTGCTCGTGAACTAGAGGCATCCTTTCCTCCGGACTGGAATTCAGGCACATACATTGAGCCGTTCATTGGTGGCGGTGCGATGTTCTTGCACCTAAACCCGAGCAACGCCCTTATTGCTGACTTGAACAAAAGGCTCGTTGGCTTTTATTCTCATATACAAAAGAACGTCGACGATGCCTTTATTGCCATCTCAGAGATTGCAAACGAATTTGATAGTGCACCGATTGAAGAAAAAAAGGATTTGTATTTGAGTCTACGTACCCGATTTAACGCCTCTGATGTTGCCACTTTGGAATCAGCAGTACTTCTCTATTCATTGAACAAATTGTGCTTCAACGGTTTGTATAGAGAAAATTCGAAGGGTGGATTTAATGTTCCGTTTGGTCAAAAGAAGAACTTCCCACCTCTAATCAGAGAAGACTTCGAGGAGGTTTCTAGATTATTAGAGCACACGGAGATACTGAATTCAGACTTTGAAGGGACTATCGCCAGAGCCAAGCATCGAGATTTTGTTTATCTAGACCCTCCATATATTCCAATAGACATCACAGCAAGTTTTACTTCCTATCATTCAGAGGGTTTTGGAGTTGCCGATCAGCAGAGACTGGCTGAGGCGATGATTGAACTTGGGAAGTCTGGTGTCAAGGCCATGTGCTCTAACTCAGATACTCCGTTGACTCGAGAAATTTATGGTCAACTTAATGTGGCCACGATTCAGGCGCCACGGATGGTGAGTGCCAAGGCATCAGGCCGAGGTTCGGTGTCAGAACTAGTGATTACGAATTACTGATGAGCCAAAAGAATTATGACCTTGTTGCAGGTGATGTGATTGAGGCGCTTTCAAAAGTAGCGACGGAATCCGTGGACTTTGTTTTTGCAGACCCGCCATACTTCTTATCTAACGACGGATTCACAGTGAAGTCGGGCAAAGCAGTCTCAGTAAACAAAGGCACTTGGGATAAGAGTGACGGATTCGATTCAGAGATAGAGTTTCATGAACGCTGGATTGCAGAGTGTTTAAGGGTTTTAAAGCCAAATGGGACAATCGCAATTTCAGGAACCTATCACAGTATCTATAAATGTGGGTTTTTACTTCAAAAACTTAATTGCCGAATTATTAATGACATTACATGGTTCAAGCCAAATGGTGCTCCTGCATTAGCCGGTAGAAACTTCACAGCCAGTCACGAAACTGTTCTTTGGGCTTCTAAAGGACAAAAAGCAAAACATACTTTCAATTACCCATTATCCCGAGATTGGGAAGTTGGTAATGACTTGATTTACAGGCGAGGCAAGCAAATGCGTTCAGTTTGGTCAATCCCAACTACCCCAAAGAGAGAGAAAACTCATGGGGCGCATCCCACTCAAAAGCCACTGGAACTGCTTCGAAGAATAATTTCAATGTGCACCAACGAGAATGACCTTGTACTTGACCCATTTTGTGGCAGTGGGACTACTGGCGTTGCTTGTGTCCTACTCAATCGAAAGTTCATAGGTATAGATTTAGATTCTAAATATTTGCAATTGGCGAGGACAAGGATGGAGGCGGCTTATGAAGATAACTAAATCAATGACAAAGCATGGGTTGAAGAATTCAGACCAAGCATTCGAAAATTTCTACGCGACTTTACGCCCGTCTCTAAAACTTTGGGATTTTTTTGTCAATTGGGACAAAGTCTTTCGAAACACCAAACAAATTGAAATTCATTTGAATCTCTGGAACTACCTTCTTGGGAAACCCAATTTTGATGATGAATTTAGGTTACTTCTTAAACAACACCCAGAAATTGTGGCTGCCTTACCTTCACTTATTGTGAGGGATGGAGGCGCAAGTCAGATTTTCTCTGTAATTGTGGAGATATCTGATTTAACCAAACCCGACCTAGTTTTTGATTTCTCTCGCCCTGCGAGCACGAAGGAATCAGTAGAAATGTCTTTGGAATTCGTGAAGAAGTCTGGATTAGTTAGATTATTCGGCAAAGACGGAGTCAAGAACTTAGTGGACTATGTAATCGGCGTAGAGGCTGGGTTGGACTCAAATGGCAGGAAGAATCGGTCTGGAACGAGCATGGAATCCGTCGTAGAGGCATATCTTGAGAAATTCACGGCTGCCCACAAGTTAACTTTTATCTCCCAAGCAACCCCTAATAAAATAAAGGAGCGCTGGGGATTTGATGTTCCAGTGGATAAATCCAGTCGGTCATTTGATTTTGCCATCAGTAACGGCAAGAAATTGGTTCTGATGGAAGTGAATTTCTATGGCGGTGGTGGCTCGAAACTGAAGGCAACCGCAGGTGAGTACAAAGGACTGTTCGATTTGCTCAACATCCCAAACGTGGACTTTGTTTGGGTCACTGATGGTGAAGGGTGGGAAACCACACGCTTACCTCTTAAGTCAGCCTACGAGCACATAGATTATGTTTGGAATTTGAATTGGCTCAGCAAGGACTACCTTGAAGATTTGTTTGGCTAAGGGGAGAATGCTCCCAACCTAGTTAAGGAGTCCAATTGGCAAATACAAAGGATTTATTGAAGGCTGGATTGCTTAAGGAAAATGAAATACTAATTTGGAAACGAAGAGTACAGGGCTCAACTCATGAAGCCCGGCTCTCTGCTGATGGCCTCATTCATACTTCTGATGGTAAATCGCACAAAACTCCATCTGGTGCTGCAAAGCATCTAAATGGTAATAAACCAGTTGATGGCTGGATTGCATGGAAACTAAAAAGTTCTGGGTTATCTTTGGCAGAACTTCGTTCCAAACTTGGCTGAATTTTGCTCAAGTTTCCCAAGTTTTGAAGCAATTTCAATTGCCAGAAAATGGACTTTTTACGAGCGTGCCTTTCCTAAACAACAACTTTGCCAACAAATCACTATTGCACTAATCAACTAAAGTTCTTTGATATATCGTGGACAAGGCACTCGCCAGGTCTCCACATCAAATCCACTTTTCTAAACTCTAAGCATGTAGGACAAAAGTAAGTGCCATCTTCTTGCCAGCCCTCATCAACAAGCCAATCCGAACAGACGGCGCAAAAGCCCGCCTCAGGCTGCTTTGTATCCATAGGTTCTCCATTCATTAGGGGTCTGTGGCATGTTGAGTTTTCGGAGAGGAGGAGAACGAGTGACACGAGTCTTCATATTCAGGAAACCTCATACCCCTCTACGCCTTCTCCCTCTTTCTTCTCTTTTTTATTAAAGAGAAAGATGTCACTCGTGACACTCGTGACACTCGTATCAGGCGATATTCGCCACTTCTTTGTATTAACCATATTTCTATTGCCGAGGTCTTCAATCTCAAAACCAAGTCTTCGCAATGCAGGTGCGCTGCGGCTAAGTTTCGCCGAGATATCTCTGGGAGATGTGGGCCAGTTTCTACCTTCAACAAATGGAGCATGCTTGCTTAAAAGCATTTGTAGTTGAGCGGCGGTTCCTTCCCAGGGGCTCTTTATTTCCTTTGTTATAGCAATTAGGAATGGGTCATTCTCAATTGTCAGCGCTGACATACTTGAAAGGCCTTCACAATAAACTTCAAATGCATTAGTGCCTTCAATCTCATCCAAAGACTTGAGCACTCTAGCGAAATCAGCCATACGAGGAGACTCGTCTAGCCTTACATTTGGAAGATGTTCATATACACGCGCAGCCTTACTCAATAAAGAACCTAGTGCCTCAGGATAAATGTCCTCCCAAAAAGCCCACAAATCCTTTTCCGTCATTCTATTTGCTTCAGATATTGTGGGCATCTTGACTTGAATAATTCTGTCAACTAAATCGTTTCTTGTTACAGCCAATCCGATTCCATTGAGAATAATGATTTGTCTTATTCCGATTGAGTAAGTGTTTCCATCTGTATATTTCTTTCTTCTATTCTCAACCGCCCCAGTGCTTGCGCGGCAGAGGTCGTCAGAAAATTTTTTGGATATTTCACTCAGATTATCCAGAATGATTACTCTTGAACGCCCACACATATCAAACCATGATTCACGATTATCAGGAGGAGACTGAGGGGTATTAGGCGGGTCCATAAGTGCACCAAGTATTTTGGATACAGTTGTCTTTCCACTTCCTTGCTCGCCATCCAACAAGAGAATTAGACCAGGACTATCGGAGTTTAGATTTGCAATCAACCATCCTGTTATGAGTGCCCAATAGTGCTGGGGGATTCCCAATACTTTGAAGACTTCATTCAGGTCTCTACCAACTTTAGGTCTAGGAAGTGACTCCATCAAATCATTTCGGCGAAAGAGACACGGGCTGTGTTTGATAATCGTAAAATTACCATCTCTGATTTCAATTACCTCACCAGTCTCGTCCCCGATATCTATGTAATGGGAATCTCCTATTGAGGCGTGTCTCTTGTATAGTCGATGCTTTTGATGCTTCTTGCACTCACCCATAAGAATCCCGATTACATCGTCAACTAGTTTGCGACTTGGGTACTTGCCAGTGATACGAAAACAATTCATCTGGATTTCCGAAACAAGTGAGCCTGATGAGCCGAAGATATCAATCTGCACTTTAGGTCCAGTTCGGGGGAAAGCAACAAACTCACCTTCTTTAGTCCAAATTACTTCAAACTCATGCCTTGCGATTTCTAGAACTATCTCAAAAAGACTTCGCTCGTCTGTTTTTAACTTCTTAGTTTTGGAGGCCACGAGTATTCACCCACTTCAATACTTCAGAATCTAAGTGCGGTGCATTTATGTACTTGTGAAGATGTACAGAAATTGGATTCATTGCTTTTATTTGTCCGATGGCCCAGAGAACCATTCCAACAAATTCTCTTGATTGCTGTTCTTCTATCGGAACAAGAGAATTGAATAAGCGCTGGCTAACGTCCAAAGCATCGCTTGCTTTGTAGAATCCCGCAGCAGAGTCTGTGAGCAATTCCAAAATGAATGGCGTAAACCGATAATGACGACTTCCTGGAATAGGTGGATTTTTCAGAAAATTGATTTCCCGAATTTGCAATAGT
>JACCDP011368367.1_pt1 | contig 11377 bp, 8 predicted proteins | sample 7445841 | NCBI WGS metagenome assembly JACCDP01 (sample SAMN15323441, study PRJNA562643) | freshwater metagenome | isolation source: river surface water | place: USA:Blue River Watershed | collected 2017-08-17
CTTGATGCTGAAAACAAATCAGTTGTCTCTGAAGTTTTAGCGGCAACTGAGCCAGTAGCACTACTACTGGTTTTAAAGGGTCCGGGGCGTGGCAACCGTTTTATGGTTAATAAAGCAGGTTCAACAATTGGGCGCAGCACCGATTGCGATATTTTCTTAGATGACATCACGGTTTCGCGCAAACACGCAGCGATCTCATTTGCTGATTATTTTTCATTTAACGATGCCGGCAGCCTCAATGGCTCTTATTTAAATAATGAACGAACTACATCTGCCGTTTTAAGTTCAGGCGATGAGATTCAGATTGGAAAGTTTCACCTAGTTTTCATTAGCAATCGCAGTAATAATGGCAGTACCGCAAGTAATTCAAATTCAGCAAACAAGTCAGATAACTAAGAAGTAACGGGGATATATAAATGAGCGTTCCAGCACGGGCTTACCTCAGCATCGGTGAAGTATTAAATAAACTTCGTGGCGATTTCCCTGACATCACGATTTCAAAGATCCGCTTCCTAGAGTCTGAAGGTCTGATTGATCCTCAGCGCACTCCATCTGGGTATCGCAAATTCACCGCGACCGATCTTGATCGTCTTCGTTATGTGCTTTTGGCACAGCGCGATCAATATCTGCCACTTCGCGTAATCAAAGAGAACTTAGATGCCTTAGATCGCGGACTGCAACCATCAGCAACAGGTGGATCACCGGCGCCACGTCCACAGCTAGGCCTTGCAACTGTTGATGGCGAGTTTGCGCCGTCTTCATTTGGAGATACCAACGACTTGCGCCTTAGCCGTGAAGAGCTAATTAAGTCTTCTGGTATTACAGATGAGCAATTAACTGAACTTGAATCATTTGGCCTAATCACAGTTCGTGGCCGCCATTACGATGCCGATGCTCTTGCAATCGCGCAGGCTGTATCTGAGATGTCAGCCTTTGGAATCGAACCACGCCACATGCGTTCCTTTAAGTCAGCAGCCGATCGCGAGATCGGATTGATCGAACAAGTTATTACCCCACTAGTTCGTCAGAAGAGCCCAGAATCAAAGGCGCGTGCTGAAGAAGTAACTAAGGAGATTGCAGCACTTTCAATTCGCCTACATGCCTCATTGGTGCGTAGCGGACTCCATCGCTTCCGCTAATAGTTATTAAAAAAATTAATGCCAATTGAGATGATTCCTATGGAGGTAGTCGGCGTTCGCGTCGAAATGCCCTCGAATCAACCAATCGTCTTGCTTCGCGAAATCGACGGAACCAGATTCCTGCCAATTTGGGTTGGTGCAGTAGAAGCAACAGCTATCGCATTTGCCCAACAAGGGCTCGAGCCGCCTCGTCCATTAACGCATGACCTGATGGCTCAGCTGCTTGAAAAATTAGATGCAACTCTGGTCGCTGTTCACATTAACGAGCTGCGCGATGGGGTCTTCTACTCAACGCTACAAATGCGTGATTCACTGGCGAACTTAATTCAGTTATCGGCACGGCCTTCAGATGCGGTAGCGCTTGCTCTGCGTACTCAAGCCAATATCTTGGCTAGTGCGGATCTTTTAGATACCGCCGGAATTGAAATTCCAGAGGGAGCAGCGGCCGATGAGGGCGAAAGCGGGGACAGCAGCATCGAGCTGGAAGCCTTCCGCGAGTTCCTCGAGGGGATCAATCCAGAGGATTTTGCCGGGTAATTAAGCGTAAAACTCTAAACCTAAAGTAGAGGTTATAACCGTGTCGGTCATTGCACCGGTGTAATTCGACTCTTACTCTTAAGCCATTAGATCAACCATCCATCCCCATCTCTAGATCGAGCGAAATGAGTTCCCCCTCATGAGTCAGACTGACTTCGAAATCGGCTACCGCGGCGCGACTGCCTGCGCTGCAGCTGGAATTACCTATCGTCAACTCGATTATTGGGCGCGCACTGGTTTAGTCGAACCAAGTATTCGCAGCGCAGGGGGATCGGGAACACAACGTCTCTACGGTTTCCGTGACATTCTGGTCTTAAAGATTGTTAAGCGGTTATTGGATGCAGGTGTATCTCTTCAAAATATCCGTACTGCAGTAGATCATCTGCGTGGTCGCGGTGTTACCGAACTTGAGCGAATCACTTTGATGTCAGATGGTGCCTCGATCTATGAATGTGCAAGTGCTGACGAGATGTATGACTTGGTGCAGGGTGGCCAAGGAGTATTCGGCATTGCAGTTGGTCGCGTTTGGCACGAAGTTGAAGGCTCACTCTCAAACCTTCAAGGTGAGGTTAATGGTCAAGTAGTCGGTGGCGAAAGTAACGACGAGCTAGCGCAACGTCGAGCGCGCAAAGGCGCTTAATCGCCCGTATTCTGCTCACCTAAACGATCACTACTGATCTTTTAAAGTAGATGGCATAGGTGTTTTTGTATGAGCGCGCACGAGAATTTTGAATCACGCCATATTGGCCCGACCCATTCTGATGAAGTCGCAATGCTCAATTCGCTGGGTTATAAAGATCTCGAAACTTTCATCGCAGATGTTGTTCCTCAGAACATTGCAATCAAAGGAGTAATCGAAGCAGCTCTTGATGCCGAGCGAAGTGAAGTTGAAGTAATTGCTGAACTTCGTGCAATCGCATCTGAAAATAAAGTTTATCGATCTCTCATCGGTACGGGCTATTACGGAACTATTGTTCCGCCAGTAATCAAACGAAATGTTTTAGAAAATCCTGCCTGGTACACCGCTTACACGCCATATCAACCTGAAATTTCCCAAGGTCGCCTCGAGGCACTTTTCGCTTTTCAGACAATGGTTTGCGAATTAACTGGACTTGATATTTCAAATGCATCAATGCTTGATGAATCTACGGCTGCTGCAGAGGCCATGACTTTGGCACGTCGCGCTTCCAAACTCAGCGATGAAGCCGTATTTCTAATTGAAGAACATGTACATCCGCAGACCAAAGCGGTTGTGATTACTCGAGCAAAGCCACTGGGTATCAAAGTTGTCGAAATAGATGCCGGCCATGTTGCTCGAGATGGATTCGACGGAGAATTCTTCGGCACTCTTTTGCAGTACCCAGATACCACTGGCGAAATTCTGGATTACTCCAAGTTTGCTGATTATGCGCATTCACGCGATGCAATTGTTATCGCAGCTACAGATTTATTAGCGTTGACTATTTTGAAAGCGCCAGGGGAGTGGGGCGCAGATGTAGCTGTGGGCACGTCGCAACGCTTCGGTGTGCCAATGGGATTTGGCGGACCGCACGCAGGTTTCTTAGCTGTGCGAAGTGGCCTAGAACGATCAATGCCAGGTCGTTTAGTTGGTCAGAGTATTGATGCAACTGGCAAGCCAGCTTTCCGGTTAGCGTTACAAACTCGCGAACAACATATCCGACGAGACAAAGCAACTTCAAATATTTGCACCGCTCAAGTTTTATTAGCGAATATGAGCGCCTTCTATGCAATGTGGCACGGACCTGTTGGTTTACGCAACATTGCCGAACGAGTTCATAATTTCGCGGCACGCTTACAAGTTGCTGCCAAATCTCGTAATGAGAGCGTCTTTGACACCGTGACTGTCGACGTTAAAGATGCCGCGTTGGTTCATCGCACAGCAAATAGCCGTGGCATTAATTTTGCTCGAGTAAGTACCACCGAAGTTCGCATCTCCTTCGATGAAGCAACCACCGAGGAAACTTTTGCGGATGTGTTAGCCATCTTGGGTCTAACAGATGCCGAGGCAAAAGCGATTCCAGCTAGCTTTGCTCGTACCAGCAGCTACTTAACCCACCCTGTCTTTAATACCAACCATTCTGAAACTGGCATGATGCGCTATCTGCGTAACCTGGCCGATCGGGATTTGGCACTTGATCGCACCATGATTCCGTTGGGTTCCTGCACTATGAAGCTCAATTCGGTCACTGAGATGGAAGCGGTTACTTGGCCAGAATTCTCATCGCTGCATCCATTTGCACCGGCTGAGCAGAACCAGGGATCGCGTAAGTTGATCAAGCAACTATCAGATTGGCTCGTGGCAATCACTGGCTATGACGCCGTATCGTTGCAACCAAATGCGGGTAGTCAAGGTGAATTCGCAGGCTTATTGGCAATTCGTAATTATCACGATTCCCGGGGCGATCAATCGCGAAATATCTGCTTGATTCCTTCCAGCGCACACGGAACTAATGCCGCATCGGCTGTTATGGCTGGCATGAAAGTGGTCGTGGTCGAGTGTGATGAGAATGGAAATGTTTCGGTTGCAGATATCAAAGCGAAAATTGCGGAACATGCGGGCGTACTTGCCGCCTTGATGATTACCTATCCTTCTACTCACGGAGTTTTTGAAACAGCCGTGTCAGAAATTTGCGCACTCGTGCATGAAGCGGGGGGACAGGTCTATGTAGATGGCGCTAATCTCAATGCGCTAGTTGGCGTTGCGCAGCCTGGAAAATTTGGCGCCGACGTTTCGCACTTGAATTTACATAAGACTTTTGCGATTCCACATGGCGGCGGTGGCCCAGGTGTTGGTCCAGTTATTGCGCGGGCACATTTGGCGCCATTCCTACCCAACCATCCCTTAGATGACCAGGCCGGTCCGGCAACTGGCCCAGGCCCTATCTCGGGCGCCCCATTTGGTTCGGCAAGTATCTTGCCGATCTCTTGGGCCTACATCAGATTGTTGGGTGGATCTGGTTTAACTCATGCAACGCAGGTTGCAATCTTGTCGGCTAATTACATGGCAGCCCAGCTCGCCCCTTCTTATCCAGTGCTTTATACCGGCGCGAATGGGCGAGTGGCTCATGAGTGCATCTTGGATATTCGCGAATTGACCAAGCTCTCGGGTGTAAGCGTTGATGACATTGCTAAGCGCTTAATGGACTTTGGCTTCCATGCCCCGACCATGTCTTTCCCAGTTGCCGGCACCCTGATGATTGAGCCAACTGAATCGGAAGATATGGCCGAGATCCACCGCTTTATCGCTGCCATGGTTGCCATTCGAGCTGAAATTCAAGAGATCATCGATGGCCAAGTAGCCGTTGGAGATTCAGCTCTACATCATGCGCCGCACACCGCTTTGACCGTAACGGCCACCCAATGGGATCGTGCCTATCCACGCGAGAAGGGGGGCTATCCAGCGCCGTTGGATGGCTTCATAGCAGGGGAAATCATCGGATCTCGAATGAAGTATTGGCCGCCAGTTTCGCGGATTGATGGTGCATACGGTGATCGCAACTTAGTCTGCGCGTGTCCACCGATCTCAGATTTTGCCTAAGCAACCCTGACGGGTTCATGCAATTTCACGGTTAAAAGGGGTAGTGGCTCATTCCTTTTACTTAACATAATGTAACTTATCGGCGTTTAACTACACGAGCGGCATAGCTCAATAAGGCCCCAAATCCCAGGCCGATTAGCGCCACCAAGACCCAGGTAAATTCACCGATTCGATCATAAGTTGTTCTCGTAGCATTTAACGCAACGAAACTCTTAATACTTGTCGCAATATTCTCGCTACTTGATTTCAGAACTGCGCCATTAGTGTCGATGATTGCTGAGATGCCAACTGTAGAAACGCTAACTGAATATCGTGCATGTTCGATACTGCGAATTCTGGTTATCGACAATTGCTGGGCGCTTTCTGCCGTATTAGCAAAGGTTGCGCTGTTGGTCTGAACGGCAAAGAGATTGCTCTGACCCGCAGAATTCTGCAGTAATCGATCATTGATTAGTTCAAAACAGATGATTGGGGCGATTTTTGCCTGACCAACTGAGTGAATTACAGACTTCTTTCCCGGAGAGAAATCCTCAACTTGATTGGGCAAATCTGAGAAGAATGTCAAGACAGAACGCAACGGCATAACCTCGCCAAATGGCGTCAAATGTCGCTTTATATAGGTACTTGTTGCACCTTTATTTGGCTCGTAAAGAATGGATGCATTCTGAAGCTCGCCATCGGTGCGCAGAACTGCACCCACCATCAATGGCATTTGGTATTTATCAACCAGAGCGGTTATCTCAGTGCCAATTTTTGGGTTATTAAAAGGATCTACATCAACGGAATTTTCGGGCCAAATAACTAAATCAACTGAGGAATCTCTATTAAGCGATGCCTCGGTTTGAGTTAAATGTCGATAGAAAACTTCGGTAGCCCGTTCGTTGAAATCTAATCCAAGTTTTGGAACTGATCCTTGAATGGCCAGCACTTCGAAAGTTTGACTTGGTGAATTATTTGGAATGATAAAGATTCCGCTTAGCGTCAAAGTAATTGCAATAAGCGGCAGAGTTAGGCCACTTCCCCGCTGTGCTAATTGGTATGCAGCGAGCCCAAGTAAGCAGGTGGCAAGAGTTAATAACGAGACGCCACCCAGACTAGCTAGACGTACATAAGGAGCATCCGCCTGACTAAAGCCGATTCGTAACCAACCAAAGCCGCCGAATGGGAAACGCGCACGAACTTCTTCCAGAAGTAGATAGGAAACGGGAAAGAAGAAGTACCAGGACTCCCCGACCCATTTGCTAAGCAGCGGTTTCAGCGCCGCAAGTGGCAGATAGAAAATACTTTGCAGTAAAACTAAAGCTATCCATGGCGCTACACCAACATATTTGTTGCTCCAGTAGAGAGCTAAAGCATTGAAAGTGAATGCAAAGAGAGCAATCGACTTGAAATTCTTCCCGGACTTCTCAATCGCATGTACCAGAAGGGCAATTGCTAAAGGTGCAGCAAACCATTGACCGATAGGTTTAAAAGAGGCTGCTAAAAGTGCGCCACTAGCTATTGCATAGACTATCGAGAGCATTACTACCAGCCGAGTGCGGATATCAAGCGATCGATACTGGCTCCGAGCCCATATTGATCTTTGATTTGATACAACTTTGAAAGATCAGCGGGCGCCTTTGGCATTGATAGATTAACTTTCGGAAGTGGCGCATCTCGCGCTACTCGAACCAATTTAGGTGCAATTTTCAGATAATCCGTACCCGCAATAATTTTCTTAGCAAGAGCTGGCGGCAGCGCCGCATGTGCTTCATGAGCTGCAGCTAGTGCATCCTCAACGGTTGCGAAATTATTTGCAATTACAGCTGCGCCTTTTTCGCCAATCCCTTTAACGCCGGGCAAGCCGTCAGAAGGATCTCCACGAAACATCGCGAAGAGATCGTAGCGATCCCCTGGAATTAAATATTTATCGGCAACGTATTTCACATCCACCAAGTCATGTTGCGAGATACCTTTTGCGAGATAGACAATCTTGATGTCACGCTTATCATCAACCATCTGGAATAAATCCCGATCGCCTGTAACAATTCGAATTGGACCCTTTTCGATTTCGGCGTAGGTCGCCATTACATCATCAGCTTCGTAATCATCTACACCGACTACTGGGATGCCAAAGAGATCTAAAATATCTAACAAGATTGGAATTTGTGGCGTCAGAGTTTCTGGTTCTACTTCTTCATCGCTCTCTTCTTCTAAGCGATTAGCTTTGTATTCCGGGAAAATATCGACTCGCCAACTAGGTCGCCAATCACCATCAAGGCAAGCAACTAAGCGATCTGGTTTGTAAACGCCAAGTAATCTCGCGGTCATATCTAAATATCCGCGAATCGCATTTACTGGCGTGCCATCAGGAGCCAGCAAAGTATCTGGCATTCCGTAGTAGGCGCGATACCAAAGCGATGCGCTATCAAGGAGCATTAAGGTCATAGTTCACCCAGCATATAACTGACTACTCCCCGATCAAGTCGCTTTACCGCTTCGCGACAAGTAGGGCGTAACTTCTCGCTTGCACCAGCTATCTGATTCATGAGATCAATCAATTGTTTAGTCGAGCGGACAAAGTCACCGACCGACATATCGCTACCTTTGAGGACGTTATTTAAGGAATTTCCATTAGCCCATCGATAGGAGATGTAGCAGAACCCTAAATCTGGAGCTTTCTGAGTTTTCACCTGGTGCTTCTCTTCGATCTCCTCTAATTGAGCCCACAAATGGGAGATCTCAACTAAGGCGTTTTGTACATTTTGATGAGGGATCTTGGGGGCTAAATCTTCTTGGGAACGAGATTGATAGATCATGCACGAAACTACGGATAGTAATTCGGCGGCATTTAAATCATCCAGTAAACCTAAACGAATTGTTTCAGTCAGCAAGAGATCAGATTCGGCATAAATCTTTGCCAGAATCTTGCCCTGCGCAAGTGGTTTTTCGCCTTCGATATAACCGAGCTCATCTAACACAGCACAGATACGGTCGAATGTTTTAGCAATAACGTGGGTGCGGTTCTCGATTCGGTTGGTTAATCCCTCATTTTCCCGACGCAACCGAGCTGCGCGTTCCTGCAATCTGGCATGAGCTTCGCGTTCATTACATCCATGGCAGGGGTGATTGCGTAGCGCTTTGCGAATTGAATCTATCTCACCTTCGAGGTGTTGCTTTTGGCGATTATCGAAAGTCTTGCGACCGCCTCGCTTTGAAAGTAGCGCCTCGAGTTCTTTGACCTCACGACGAAGTGCCGCATACTTATTGAAATCTCCTAAATGACATTGGGCAGAATCTACTAACTCATCAATCGCCTTCTGATTCCGGCGTACTTGTCGATCTAAGCCTACGACAGCGCGATCTGCTTGAAATTGAGCGAATGAAGATTCCAGCGAACCGCGGGCCCGTTCGCGACCAAAACGGCTAATCAAATTAATCGCCATGTTGTACGTTGGAGTAAATGATGAACGCAATGGATAGGTTCGAGTTGATGCAAGACCAGCTGCAGTTGCGGAATCGACAGTAGGCGACCATTGCACGACAGCATTGCCTTCAATATCGATACCTCGTCGGCCGGCGCGACCAGTTAATTGCGTGTACTCCCCCGGCGTAATCGGAACATGCGCTTCGCCATTCCATTTTGATAGCTTCTCAAGAACCACAGTGCGAGCTGGCATATTTATGCCAAGTGCAAGTGTTTCCGTGGCAAAGACGGCTTTAATCAACCCACGCTTAAATAGGTCTTCAATCGCCTCTTTAAAGCTCGGAAGAAGTCCGGCATGGTGTGCCGCTATTCCGCGTTCGAGCGCAGCTAACCATTGATCAAAACCTAGAACCGCTAGATCTTCCTCGGCAAGATTTTGAGTGTATTGAAGGGCGGTCTTAGTAATTTCAGCCCGCTCTTCGGAATTGGTTAAGCGAAGTCCGGCATTGAGGCATTGATTTACCGCTGCATCACAGCCGGCGCGCGAGAAAATAAATGTGATGGCCGGTAAGAGGTTTTCGCGATTTAACTTCTCAATTATCTCAGCTCTAGATAACCGACTCTCCTCCTGACCGAATCGTTCCCGGCGGTTGCGAGTCGTATGCACTTTTCGCATTGCTTCACGTTCAAGTTTTAAAATCTCTGGATTAACGTGACCGGGCTTACTAAATAGATCGACCATCCGTTGGCCGATAAGTACATGTTGGTAAAGTGGAATTGGCCTAACTTCGCTGAGAACAACAGTTGTATTACCGCGAATTTCATTTAACCATTCCCCGAATTCTTCGGCATTAGAAACGGTAGCCGAGAGCGAAACAACCTGAACGCTCTCCATCAAATGGATTAGAACTTCCTCCCAGACGCCGCCACGGAATTTATCGGCAAGATAGTGAACTTCATCCATCACGACCCAGCCCAAATTATTTAATGTGCTTGATCCGGCATAGAGCATGTTGCGCAGAACTTCGGTAGTCATTACGAGAATATCTGCCTCGCTATTGATGCTCGTATCACCGGTTAAAAGGCCGACCTTCTCTTCCCCGAATCGTTCGGCGAATTCGGCATACTTCTGATTGGAAAGGGCTTTGATCGGGGTCGTATAAAAACATTTCTTTCCACGTTTTAACGCGAAGTAAGCGGCAAATTCCCCGACCACGGTTTTACCAGCACCAGTCGGAGCTGCCACTAAAACTCCCTTACCATCTTCTAACGCTTGACAGGCTTGAATTTGAAAATCATCAAAACCAAAATCAAAGGATTCGATAAATTCTTGAGTGACCGAGTGCTTGGCTCGAGCTTTGGCTGCTGCGTAGGCTTGCGCTGGAGAAAGTTCAGCAGATCCGCTCATGCGGGCCAAGTTAGCAGGGTTCTAGGCATACTTTCGACCTGAACTGGCAATTGCCCGATTCGCTCGCCATCTGCATAAGCGATGGCAGCCGATTCGATCCGGATCCGCTTAGCCCGAATAATTTCAACTTCGGGATGTTCAATATGTGTGCCCCGGTAAACAGTGGGAAAGACTTTGATGAATTCAAATTTTGAAATTGGATGAAGAATCATAATATCCAGTAGACCATCACGCAGATCGGCCTCTGGGCATACCTTCATTCCTCCGCCATAGGAAGAGCCATTGCCAATTGCAATTAACATCGCTTCAACTTCCAAAATTTTCTCATCTGCATAGATTTTAAATTCGATCGCTTGGAATCTGGGCAGTTCTAGCGCAATCGCCGCGTTGTACTTGGCTGGCCCTTTAGGCCAACTCATTCGGTTTGCTCGTTCGTTTACTACTGAATCAAATCCGCTAGATAGAACGGCACCAAAGTATTCACCGTCAACAACACCAAGATCGACAAGTTCAGGTTCGGTATTAACGAGATGGTCGAGATACTCAGACAAATTCGTATCATGCCAACCAAGTGTTCGGTAAAAATCATTGCCAGTTCCGCCTGGAGCTATCGCCAAAGGTAATTTAAATTCGATTGCCAGCTGCAAGAGGAGATGAAATAACCCATCTCCCCCAACGCTTAAAATCTTAGAGAAGTTGCCCTCGGTAAGTAAGTTTCTAACCAAGCTCTTTGATTCTGTAGCACTCGCCGGGGAAATCATTTGAAAATCAATATTGCGAGAACGTAGATAACCGACAATCTGAGTTGCCAATGATGCGGCCGAACCTAACCCTGCTCTGGGGTTTACCACAACTAGCCACATGAGCCCAACCTATCTAGAAATTCTTAATCTATAGGTGAGGCAGATGGGTCAAATTTCTCTTCTTCAATAGCTGAACGTTTACTTCGACGCCTATCAATGAAGAGTGCAATTAGACCTGCTGCAAAGTAAAGAAAAATCAATGGAATCGCCAGCGCACCCATGGTGATCGGATCCGAAGTTGGGGTAAGCGCTGCGGCCGCGACTGTGATTGAGAAAACCCAGATTCGCCATGGTCGCAGAATCGTGGCGCCCTTTAAGAAACCGATCAAATTAAAGGTTAAGAGGAATACCGGTAATTCAAAGGCTAAGCCGAAGAGGAGGATTATGCGAAGGACAAAATCCAAGTAATCGTCGAAGCGAACTAAATTCGTTAGCGCATCCGGGGTAAATCCAAAAAGTACCTTAATTGCTAAAGGTAAAATAAGATAACCAATTGTGGCCCCAAGTGCAAAGAATGGAGTTGCC
>JACCDP010254851.1_pt1 | contig 11376 bp, 13 predicted proteins | sample 7445841 | NCBI WGS metagenome assembly JACCDP01 (sample SAMN15323441, study PRJNA562643) | freshwater metagenome | isolation source: river surface water | place: USA:Blue River Watershed | collected 2017-08-17
ACGGCGCTGAGCTTCGGCGCGCACGACAGCGAGCCAGGCGTCGACCATCTCAGCCTTGGCGAGAATGGTGCCGATGTCCTCACTCGACAGATCGGCGGTGGGCGGCGTCTCTTCGTCAAACTCCGCACGGACCACCGAGAGACACTGCGACTGCAGGGAAGCGCACTCAGTGGCGCGGCGGCAGTATTTGCACCATGCGCCAGGATTTTCCGTCTGGTCGTTATCGGCGACGCGCTTGATCGCCGGCTCGAGGACGTTGTGCGTCCAGTCCATCAGCTCCTTGAACGTGATGGTTTGCTGACGAATGGGCGCGCCCATCGCGCGCGGCTGGACGATCACGAGATTGACCGTGATGGGCATGTCCCATCCGCCCAGCAGGCCGATCGCCGCCAGGGCGTAGATCAGCAGCTGCACATTCCACCACACATCGACGACGTTGTAGCCGTATTTGAAATCGACCACCGTCAGCGCGCGGTTCATCGCATTGTAGGAGACCAGGTCGCTTGTGCCGTAGACGGGGAACGGCATGTCCATCGGCTCATAATACCAGGACAGATCGACAGGCTGCTCGACGCCAAAGAAATCACTCTCGGCGCGCAACAGCTCGACGAAATTCAGGTAGGTCGTGACGGCGTCGAGCATCTCATCGTTGATCTCGATGCGCTCGCCTTCGACGACAAGGAACTTAGGAGCCTTCTGGCCCATGAGGAGAAGGTGCGCGAGGTTATGCGCGCATGTGCCTTCTCTTGCCGCCGGGCCTGACGGCTGCGGAGGGATGTCCCGCGACTTGGTGATAGACGCGGGACAGTTGATTGAACGCTCGCCAGCCGATGGGCTGAACTCAGCGTGTGACGCCTTTTGTATTGTCTTGCGAACTTGACCCATCATTCTGCACTGCCCAGCTGTCTGCTTCGCTTGTTTCTCTCCCGGCTCTGACAGCGCCGGCAGTGATCTTTCCTCTGTGGCCGTATTCGCGAACACGAGGCTCGGGATCACCCAGACCCTTCTGGATGTCCTTCCATTCCTCTTCAGTCAGGTTCACCATCTCCAATCGCCTCCTTCAGGGCCTCTGCGATTTTCGCGTAGGCGGATGCCGGATGTTCGCTCCAGAGCTTTCCTCCAAAGCGCTTGCGCAGCTCCTGCACCTTCGACGGATCCTTGTGGTTCAGCTCTTTCAGCTTCTGGATCGTCTCCCTCTTCAGGGTCTCGTGATCCACCTTCTCTGAGGCCGCAGGATCCTCAGAAACAGATACAGCTTCGCCTTCGTCCTGGTCAACGACCTCCTCCATTTCGATCGGAGACAGCGTCAGCAACCAGCCGCTTTCCTCAGCCTTGCGGCGAGCGTATTCGATAAGATCCTGCAGGGGCATGGCGTCGAGGGACTGATCCTCGATCGGGCCGCTGACATAGTCCGAATACAGCAACTCCACCTGGCGGAAGAGATCGGCAGCATTCGCGCCCGTGATCTTCAATTCAAAACTCATTTCAGCAGCTCCGTGATTGTCTCTTGTTTGCGGATTAGAATTTTCTGGACGCGGTCATCGATCGGCACATTCTCCGCAACGAAAACGCGTGCCAGGACGGCGTTACGTTGGCCGAGCCTGTGGCAACGACATGCGGCCTGGACGTTGTCAGAATTACTGAACGACTGATCGACAAAGAACACATTGAAGGGCTGCACCTCATCATTGAGTAGTGTGATGCCGGTGCCGGCGGCGTTGATCTGGGCCACGAATACGCGCGACGCCGGATCCGTCAGGAAGGTGTTGATCGCTTCCTCGCGCGCCTTGTCGTTATCCCGACCGTCGATGCGCTGAGGATTGTAGTCGCACAGTCCTGACATCAAGCAGTCGATCGCCGCGCGATGCTTCGACCAGACGATGATTTTCTCGTGAGGATTATCAGACAGGAAATCCTGCAGGTAGTTGACGGCAGCGGCGGCCTTGGCGCGCCCCAGCGTCGACAGCAGGCGCATGAGATGTTCATCCATGCTCTGCAGCGCGGCGATCACCTCTTCGTCATTCATGTCAGGCGTGATGATCTCGGCCAGCTGATCCAGCTCGAGCGTGCGCTCGCCAAGCATGATTGGCTCCTCGACGAATTGCAGAGGCGGTAATTCAGGCAGGCACTCTTGCTTCGTCAGGCGAATGAAGAAGGTGCCGAGGCGTTCCTTCAGCTCCTGCACGTTGCGCGCACCGCGCACGACCCGCACCAGGCGAGAGCCCAGGCGCTTCATCTCGACCTGGCAATATCTATCTTCGAACGATTGCTTGTTCATGAGAGCGCCGGCCTTATTGATCAGCAGCTCAGGGGCCAGGAAGCGCAGAGGCACATAGAGATCGTGCGGGCCTGACGTCATAGGCGTGCCGCTCATGGGCAACACCTTGTCGCAGACCTTGGCGATCTCACGGAACATAGATCTCGTGCGCTTCGCCTCGAAAGTCTTGTATTGGTGCGCCTCATCGATCACGAGCAGGTCATAAGGCCCATGCTGGACGATGGCGCGCGTGAAGAAATCACCTCTGCTGATCTTGTCAGGGTTGACGATCGTGATGAGGGGAGAGCGCGTCTCGAATGCGCCAACATGCTCATGCTTTGACGGCATGTGCGTCTTCGCCTCGGGCCACCATTTCTTCACCTCTGCACGCACGGCGATCTTAACCGTTGCCGGGCAGAAATAGAGAATGCGCTTCGCCCTTATGCGCTTTGCATATTCGAGCGACATCCGTGTCTTTCCAAGACCGGGTTCAGCCGCGAGATATTTTGATTTGCCGGAGAGGAGATCTTCGATCGCCTTCTCCTGGTAGGGCCTAAGTGGCTGCACGATCTTTGGTCTCCTGTTTTTTCGCATAGAGAGCCAGGAGGAGAGCTTCGGCTCGCCCCTCATCTTTCTTGCGGGATAGTCCCGTGGTCTGCGGGAATTCCATGATTGCGCGTGCGCGGCTGCGCTCTTTATCGGCGTTCAAATTCATGACGCGCTTCCACACTGCGGGCGGCACAGTCATCGTGCGCACGCCGGCGCATGCGAGCGTCGCGAGGATCGCGCCGTAGCAGCGGCCAAAGGTGAACATGGAGACGGCACCATTGCCGGGCTGGGCAGTCACGCGTTCGACGATCGCGACGTCTGGCTTGTAGGCTTTGACGATGCGCTGCAGCTCTGCGGCGTCGAGATGCTTGTCGACGATCGGCAAGTCATCAACCATCGCCTCAGTGGGCGTGATGATCGCGTATGCGCCAGACAAGCCGGGGTCGATGCCAAGGATCCTCAAGCCCCCTCCTCCATCTGGAGGTAAGAGGAGAAGGGCTCGAGGATCCCCTCACGCTGAGCGATCGCCAGGACCGCCATCAGCCAGCGCGGAGGTATTGTGTTGCGGTATTGCCATCCGACGACGGACGGGAAGGGGGGAGGCTGAATGCCGCACTCTGCGAGCTTCCAATGCAGCTCCCGAGGGCCACCAAGCTGCTGAATTAGCTTCTTAAAATCGACGATTGGTGCGGGGGCCATAGCTGCCTCTGAGGATCTGAGGCCTCAGAAATTACGCAAATAAGTAGAAAACGCAACCCCCTTTTTGAAAATAATTCTTGCATTCTGCGATTTCGTATGGCAACAAACCGACTATGGTCGTAGAAAATACGACTAGACCACGAAGGAGACCACAATGGCGACGCGTGTTGTAAAGCGCAGACTGCCTCAGAAAGAGGGGGCTGCGCCTCAAGTGTTATCGAGTAGCGTAGAGGAATTCGGTCGGAGGCTCTTCGCCGAATTGGAAAAGCGTAGGTGGTCCCAGAGTGACCTGGCCCGCAAGGCCTGGCCCGATGAGAAGCCAAAGACGGATCGCAATGGCTATGCCGTCGTTCCGAAACGCGATTTGATCAGCAGCTGGGTAAGGGGCAAGGCCGTTCCGACGCCGGCCAATCTTGATGCGATCTGCAAAGCTATGCATCTTGACCCGGCAGAGCTGGCTCCCGATTTGACGGCTTCGGCTGTTCGCCAGGAGCCGGCCAGCTTCTCGATGCAGGTGGCGAGAGATCGCAGCGATCTTTGCTATGTGCGCGTCAATCGTCTGATGCCGATGTCGGCAGCTCTAAAGATTGGCGCAATCATCGACGCATTAGACCAGGACACTAAATGATTGAACTACTGACACAGCAAGAGGCGGCGGAAGCTCTCCGCATATCTGTGCGGACCCTAACCCGCTTGCGTCTCTCTGGTCAGATCTCTTATATCCCTGGGAGGCCTGTGAGATTGCGACTGACCGACGTCATCTCATACGCTGATAAATTGGAGACCGTGAAATGCAAAACGCATACGTTGCACTCAACAAAGCAACAGGCCGCTATGAGATCCGGTGGACCGTCCGAGAGAACGGACGATCGAACACAAAGATCATTCGCACGGGGGCTACAACGCGCGATGAAGCGCTCGCCGATCTCGAGGGCATGAGGGCAGGCGAGCAGCTCAAGCGCGAGCTGTTAGAGACGCCAACCGTCAATGATATTCTCGACGCCTATTCTGAGAGATTAGAGAGGCGCGGAAGCGCAGAAACCACAAAAATTACGGTGCAGCATTTGCGCCGGCACCTTGGTCATGTGCGCGTGTCGCAGATCGACCAGGAGCGCATTGACGCCTATGCGGATGAGCGTGGCGTCGCCGATCCGACGATACGCAGGGAGCTTGGATCTCTTCGCGCTGCGTTCAACGTCGCCATCAAGGCCAGGAAGCTGCGTCCGGATGACGTGAACCATTTCGAGCTTCCCGCAGGCTCCGTCCCGCGTGAGGTCTTCCTCGATCCTGAGGAGCGCGCGGCATTCATCGCAAAGGCGATGGAGCGCGGATCCACGGATCGATTGACCGTCTTCGTCTTCCTGGCGCTGCACTTAGGACAACGTATGCAGTCAATCCTCGATCTAACGTGGGACCGCGTGAATTTCAAAACAGGCCTGGTCGACTGCCGCACGCCTCATGACCGTGTGACGAAGAAGCGCAAATGCATTGTGCCGATGAGCCCAAAGCTGCGCGCCTTCCTTGAGGAGATCAGGCCTCACGCGACGTCTGAATATGTCTGCTATCACAATGGCGACGTGTCGCAGACCTATGGACGGTGGGTGGCGACGACCGAGTGGGCGCACGTTCACATCCACGACCTGCGCCGCACATTTGCGACGAACCTGCTGCTGAAGGGCGTGGCGATCACGACGGTGGCGGGCCTCATCGGCGACCGGCCTGAGACCATGCTCAGGACATATGCCCACTATGTCCCAGGCGCTGCTGCCGAAGCCGTGCTACTCCTCGATTGACAACAGAGAGGGCGTGACAGTTGTCGCGCCCTCATTTTCAGGAGCCCATTGACAGCACCCCAATCTTAACGGCATCTTCATTCTTCTGCGATTTGTTAGACCGCGTAACCTCAGACCAAACTCAGGAGACCGAATTGGATACTGCAGCTCTACCATTGACGACAGCCGAGGCGGACACCCTCCGGCACGCCCTTATTGATTACCGCAAGCTCCTTACCCTGTCAGCGTATGCGCAGTTGGCTGAGGAGATTATTCTCCCCGAGGTTCAGCGCGTCGACGCGATTGCTGAGAAGCTGAACCTCGCGATCTTCTATCCCGAGCACATCATGGAGAACGTCGATGCAGAATGATGCAATGTCAGACGCAGTCGGCGACGTCATCCGTGCAATGATGAAAGCGGCGATGACGCACCAGGTCTGCCCAGGATGTCTTGGCGAGATGGTCTATGACATGCTGGGGCAGTTGAGGGACCAGCTCCCGCACATCGAAGATGGCGAGGCGTTCGAGGTCCGAGAGGTTCACATCCACGATACGACCGGCAACGCATGACGCGCGTTAGGATACAAGCCGGCAGGTTATTCTGGACGATCTTTTACAGAGAACCAAAACAGCAGAAGGGGCCGATTGGCCTCTTCTCTTTTCTGCGGTTTAAGCGTTCGCGTATCCGCAAACACAGACCATTTTAATTCGGAGATCCTATGTTTAATCTCGACACAAAGCTCCTCGCTTGGGACATTGAAACAAGCGGCACCGAACCTGAATACGCATTGCAGGCCTGGAGACTGAAGCAAGGCAAGGCGTGGATCACATCTCTTGCGTGGGCCTGGGGTGAAGATGGCCTCGAGGAAATTAACGGCGGCCTTAATCCCACTGTCGATGATTTCCGGCGCATGTTCCAATTCGCCATCGACAACGACATGACGCTCGTTGGTTGGCATCAGACCTTCGATCTATCCTGGGCGTTTGCGATGGGCCTCGGCGACCTCGCCATGCGCTGCAAATACGCAGATGGCATGCTGCTGTGGCGTCACCTGACAATCGAGCCCGAATATGATGGGGTCAAGAAATCATACAGCCTGAAGGCGGCAGTCAGGGAATTCCTTCCCGAGCATGCAGGCTATGAGGCTGATGTCGATTTCCATGATGAGAGTGAGGAGGCGAGAAAGGCCCTTCACGAATACAACATCAAGGATACGGTCTTCACGCTAAAGATCGCCAAGATCCTATACAACCGCCTCGCCCAAAGCCCTAAGCAGCTGAAGGCCGCACTCATTGAGGCCGAATGCTTGCCCCTCATCGCCCAGGCGAATGTGGAAGGCATTCCAGTCGACATGGACAAGGCGCACGCCCTTGTCGATCATCTCACCAATGTTGCGAATGAAAAGCTCGCAGAGCTGCAGCCGCATGGCGTCACGGAAGCAATCGTGCGCTCGCCGAAACAGCTCGCCGAGCTGATCTATGACACATGGCAGTTGCCCGTTCAGGGGACGACAGGGTCTGGCGCGCGATCGACGGACAAGACAGCTCTCCATGAACTGTCCCTCATCGATCCGCGTGCAAAGCTCATTCGCGAATATAAGGAAGCTCTCAACAACAAAACGAAATTTGCCGAGACCATAATAGAGAGCGTCCAATATAACGATGATGGCTGCACGCACCCTGAGGCGCGTGTCTTCGGCACATATTCTGGTCGGCTGACATATTCTTCAAATCAGGGTCGTGGCAAAGGCCTGAGGCAGACAGGCTTTGCAATCCACCAGATGAAGCGCGGCAAAGAATATCGCTCACTCATCAAAGCGCCTGAAGGTTACACGCTGATCGAGTATGATGCGTCAGGCCAGGAATTCAGGTGGATGGCGCTTGCGTCCAAAGATCCGATCATGCTCGACCTGTGCATGCCGGGCAAGGATCCGCACGCATATATGGGAAACCGCATCAACCCTGACGCGAATGACAAGAAGGCCGCGCGTCAGCTTGGTAAGGTGGCGAACCTTTCTCTGCAATATCGCACGTCAGCAAAGAAGCTGTGCCAGGTGGCGCGCGTGCAATACGGCCTCCCGATGGACATCGACCAGGCCACCAATATCCACCGCACATATCAGGAAGCATACACGGGCGTGCCGCGCTATTGGCACGAGCAGATCAGCCGCGCAAAGATCAGAGGCTTTGCTGAGACTGCAGCCGGCAGGCGTGTGTTGTTGGGTGGCGATTGGTCTGGGCAATTCGAATGGTCGATGGGCTCAACGGCCATCAATTACAAAATCCAGGGCACGGGCGCAGATCAGAAATATCTCGCGCTGAAATATCTGAAGCCATACATCATCGAGATAGGAGCGCGCTTTGCGTGGGATCTTCACGACGGCATTTATTTATTTGTGCCTGATGATCGCGTTGATGATGCTCTTCGCACCATTAAGCGGATGCTCGATGAGCTTCCCTATAAAGAGGAGTGGGGATTTAACCCGTCAATCCCGCTCCCCTGGGACGCCAAAGTCGGCACCGATTGGGGATCGCTGACTGAATTTGTTTTTGCTGAGAAAAGTGGGGCGGGAGCCGGAGACCAATCCGGCTCCCTAAACCGCGAAGCTCAACCTCTCAGCGGAGACCGAGACCGGGGAGCAAATCGCGATCTAGTCTCGAGAAATAGCGTTCAGCGCGCGTCACCGCAAGTCGCAACCGTCATCGCGCATGATTTCCGCAAAGAGATTAGAGATCGCGCCCTCGAGAAGGCTCTTGAACTTGCGGATGCCGGATTGAAGGTCTTTCCGTGCAACAACGTCAAGGAGCCTGTTTACGGCTTCAAGAATTGGGAGAACGTCGCATCGTCAGACCCTGAGACTATTCGTTGGTGGTTCTTGGAAAAATACAAGGACACGGCGTCAATGGTCGGCCTCCCTTGTGGGGCCAATAATATTCTTGTCCTCGATCCAGACGTGCCCAAACCCGCAGAGGGAAAGCTCACGGATGGCTTGGCGGCTTTTAATCAGCTCGTGGATGACTTGTCCGTCGACCTGACGAATGTTCCCGTCATCAACAGCCCGTCTGGCGGCAAGCATTACATCTTCAAGCAGCCCGCCAATGAGCGCTATGGGTGCAGCACGGGCGAATTGCCCAAGGGCATCGATGTCAAAGGTGATGGCGGCTATGTGATCGCGATGGGCTCAGAGCGCGATGATGGATTGCGCTATGAGGCCGATCCTCAGCATCCTCCATTCTTGTCTCTCATCAGACAGTCGAGCCTTCCCGAGATACCTGAAGCCCTGGCGTCACTCTTGCGCACGAAGCGCAAACGCAATTCGTCACCTGCTGAGCGCGTGAGCCAGCACCTCCTCGAGGAAGCCCTCACCGCAATTCCTAATGACGACTATTTCTCCGATCGCAATGATTGGGTCGACATGGGTCACGCCATTTGGGGCGCGTCAAATGGCGAGGAGTGGGGAAAGGATCTGTGGCTCAAATGGACGGACAGCTACTCAGGATCCCGCACCAATATGAAGTCAGGCTTCGCCGAGAAATTCTGGGATGGCGTCAAGAATGCATCATCGGGCGCTGGGTATATCCGCAAACAGCTTGAACGCGTTGGCGAGATCGGTCTCAGGGATGAGGTGCAGAAAGAAAGCATCGCATCGGAATTCGATGATGATGATGAGCCCATGCCGGAACCTGACCCAGGCGAAAAAGAGAAAGCGCAAGAGCGCGCCAATCTCTACGCCGATGCGGCGTTCTTTTCGGGAAAGGGAAAACGCCAGCGTGAGCCCTATCTCGTCAAAGGCCTCATCACAGCGCGCGGCCTGACATATATCGCAGGCCAGCCGTCAGCCGGCAAATCCGCGATCGCCGTCAAGCTCGCCGTGTGCCTGGCGACAGGAAAAGCATTCGCAGGACGCAAAGTGCGGGACAAGATGGCGGTCATCTATGTAGCCGCTGAAGCTCCTGGCACAATTCAGGATCGCCTCGATGTGGTCGAGGGTGACGGCAAGTCGCACACATATCCAATCGCGGTCATGCCCCTCGTGCCAAACCTCACAGACAAGAAAGCGCGCCACGATTTCGTCAATGGCATGAAGATCGTTGCGCAACGCCTCGAGGCCGCAACGGGCCTCAAAGTCGGCGCTGTGTTCATCGACACCCTCGCACGCGCATTCGAAATCCAAGACGAGAATGCTGCAGGTGAGATGGGCGGCGTTGTGCGCGCCATAGATGAGATCCGGCATTCGATCGACGCAGCCGGCATCGTCATCCACCACATGGGCAAGGACGTCAATGCGGGCATGCGCGGCTCTAATACACAGAACGCCGCCGCAGACGATGAGATCCACATCACAGGCGACACCAGCAGCACCCACAATGAGAGGAACATGAAGCACGCTAAGTCTCGCTCATTCGAGACGGGCGCTCAGTGGTGGTTCGACCTGAAAGTGGTTGAGGTCGACGAAGATGAGGACGGAGATCTCATCACAGCCGTGCGTGTCGAATTCAAATCAGCACCCGCAAAGAAGGAAAGAGAGAGCAGCACCCAGGTGCGTAAACGCGTCATCGAAGCCATCAAAGCGGATCGACACGCAGCCATTTCTGACATCGCTGGGGTCGTCGGAAAGAGCAGATCTACAGTCAGTGAGCACATTAAGAAATTACGAGAGCAGGAGCTGATCAAGGATGAAAAGGGCGTTTGGGTCGTCACCAAAGAGGGTGAAAAGTGGTTGAAATCGGCAGCTGCTGGAGGTGGTGAAAATCAATCGTAGAAAATACTACCGACGCCCTTCCGACGGGGTGTCGGTTCGAGCGTCGGAAGAGCGTCGGGAAGAAATAGCCGACGGTGAGGGGTTCAGAATGGTTGTAGAACAATGCGATACTATTTTCTACGAACCGACGCGTCGTCGACGCGGACCCCAAAAAGCGTCGGCGTCGGGGGTGACTATAAGTCACCCCGACGACGCTTGGTCACGACGGTGTTTTTAGAGGAGGGAAAATGATGCTGGATTGACGGTCAATGCAACAGGTTCAATCATTCGCAGAATTCAAATTGAGTAGGAGACCGTGATGGTGAAGGAATATAAAATCGTGCAGCTTGTGGTGATGAGCGAAAGGCTCATCGCTTTGCGGAATGATGGCACTGTGTTCCGCATGACGGGCAGTGTGTTCAAGAATGATGTTTATTGGGAAGAGATCGACACGGATCAGATCAACTATGTTGTTTGCGCAGAGGAGACTAAGGGCGATGAGTAATTCGAATGATGTGATCGAGGCTGCGGATGCGATTGGTGAGTTGATGGATCAACGCGAGGCGTTGGCCGATCGGTTGAAGATGATGCGCGAGGAGGGCAAGGCGCTTGGCATCGACATGGGCGCTGTCGAGCAGTTGGTGAAATTGAAGCGCATGAGTGAGGAGAAGCGCGCGAAGCTCATGGAGAAGAATGAGGCGCTTCGTGAGTTGGGCGAATTGCTGGAGGTCGACCCGTTCCCGTGATGGCCTCTTGACATGGCTGGGTCTGAGGATTTAGTATCCTCAGACCCTCAGAGACCAAGAGGGACTATTCAGGAGACCAACCATGATCGACACAATTCTCAAAGCCTCTTTCGTCCTAGCTGCGCTGATCGTGCTCGGCGGCGGCCTGGCTCGTGCACAGTCTGTCGCTGACGAGATGCAGGCTGACGCCGATATCTATCGGGCTGCTCGAGATCGTTACAACGCCTCGACCTACAACCTGCCCAATCCTGACCCGGCCTACAATCAGCCGCCGATCTCGACGGTGCTGCAGAACCAGGAATTCACCAACCAGTCCTATCGCATCGGACGGTGATCCTCATGTCGACCAAGCGCCAATTTAGCTATGGGGACGCATGCCGTGTTCGCATATGGAGCGCCAAGTGTGTGTATTGTGGCGCTCCGGCTGACACGGAAGAGCATTTCCCGCCTCTCACGACTGGCCCGGCTGGTTATATTTTGCGTGCCTGTCGTGAGTGCAACAGCATTGCTGGAACGGTCCACGCTTATGATTTCCAAGAGCGTTGTCAGCATGTGAAAAAGCGTCTTCGCGTAAAGCACCGCAGTGTGCTTGAGACGCCCACATGGTCTGA
>JACCDP010897540.1_pt1 | contig 11375 bp, 6 predicted proteins | sample 7445841 | NCBI WGS metagenome assembly JACCDP01 (sample SAMN15323441, study PRJNA562643) | freshwater metagenome | isolation source: river surface water | place: USA:Blue River Watershed | collected 2017-08-17
GCCGCGCAGCGGGTCGCGGGGGTGGTCCATGCCGATGGGCGCGACATCGACATCGTGCACTGGATCAAGCCGAGTGACGTCACGGATCGCCTGCTGGATGACCTGGAGCTGCTGCAGCCCTACGGCGAGGGCAATCCCGAGCCGGCGTTCGGCCTCCGCGGGTTCGTCTTCGACCGCCCGCCGACGCCCTTCGGGGAGGGCAATTTCCGCCACCAGCTCGCCTTGCCCGGCGGGCGTAGGCTCAACTTCGTCGCTTGGCGCATGGGACATCGGCTGCCGGAACCCGGCCGCCCGGTCGAACTCGCCGTCCGGCTGCAGTGGAACCGCTGGCAAGGCCGACGGCTACCGCAGGCCGAGATCCTCGATTGGCGTTACGCGGGCTGACCTCAGCGCGACGGTGTCGCCGGCTGGGCGCCGGGGGCGGCGACCGGGGGCGGCGTCGGTTCGTTGGCCCGACGTTCCTCCACGCCTTTGAGCCTGACGCCATGGCCGCCGTCCTCGGTGGGGAGGAGGAAGTAGAGCGTGCGGACGTCGTCCTGCTGGAAGATGCGCATCGAGTAACCGAGCCGGAACTGACCGTCGTCGCCGCGGGTGTGGATCTCGCCTTCGGCATAGGTGTTGTTGCCGCCGCCGGGCCGCAGCGTGCCTTTGCCTTTCGGGGCGAGGGCCAGGTTCTTCGCGCCGAAGCGGATCTCCACCGGACCTGCCGTCAGGTTGACGAACTGCATGGTCCCGAAGGGGAAGGCGCCCTCGCGGTCGTCGATGGCGTTGACGGTCGTGCCGGCCGCCGTCTGCTGCACCAGGAGCAAGTAGCGTCCGTCACCGGGGAACGCGAAGGAGGCGAAGGGTTGGTGCGGGGGGCGTTCGGGCTTGGTCGGCGGGGCGCCTGCGACGTTGCCGCCGGCTTTGGCGCGGCCCTTGGCTTCGGCGCCGCCGGTGGGCGGGGGTTCGGGCAGGGTCGAGGCTTGGGCCAAGGCGGACATCTCCCGGTTGAGTTCTTCGCTACGCGCCTTGAGCAGGCCGATCTCCTTCGCCGAGCCCGCCTTCCCGCGGCCGCCCTGTTCGCGGACGCCGGCGGTCAGCGTAGCCATCCTCCGCTGGACCCCTTCGAGTTCCTGGGCCAAAGCCTGGATCTTCGCTTGGGCGGGGTTGGTCGGTGGCGGAGCGGTCAGGGCCAAGCCGCCGGCGTCGTCCCGCCGCACCAGCCTCAAGGGATTCGGGCCGACGTAGCTTTGCTCGGCCGTGAAGCAATCCGCGCTGAGGTCGAGGGGGCGCAGGTCCTTCCCGTCGAGGTAACCAACCCCGAGGATCGCGCCATCGAAGGAGAGCGCCCGGAACTGCGCGCGGATGCGCGGTTCGGCGGACTGGCCGAGGGCGCCGGCGCCGACGAACAGCAGGGGCAGGAGGAGGCAGGAGCGTCGCATCAAAGTTCGCGGGGGGTGAGGTAGCGCAGCGAGATGACGTGGAAACGTCGCCCGAGCAGGCGATTGACCATGCGCAGTTGCGGGTTGAAGCGGTACGAGTCGGCGGCGTCGCAGACTTCGGTCTCGGGCGGTTGGGAGGGGTCGCAGAATTCCGGCGAGCGCTGCACGACGGCCTCGATCCAGCAGCCGGCTTGCGACGTCGTGGCCCCCGGTTTCGTCGTGAGGTCGCCGTAGCAGCGGATCACGAAGGTGTCCGAACGCGTCGTCAGCGCCGGCCCGATGGCGGCGAGAAGGTCGGACTGCAGGAGCGAGGTGGGCGCCCCGACCAGCAGGTGGCCGCGGTTGGTGCCTTCCGTGCGCGGGTCCTGGAGCGTCAGGTTGGCTTGGATGATGGGGTCGGCCGGCGTCCAGGGAACGCTGCCGGGCGCGGTGTTGAAGGCCAGGAGCGCTTGGCTGGATACGGGGGCGGGCGCGCCGCTGCGGTTGGAGAGGTTGGCCCCATCGACGTCGGCGCGCACGATGGCGGTCTGCAGGCAACCGGCCAGGGAAGTGTCGTAATGGTAACCGCAGAGGAAACGGTTCACGAACTGGGCCAGCCCGATGAAGGGGAGCGGGATCGTGTACGATTCGGTCGCGTTATGGCTGATCGAGGTAAAGAGGCTGCGATGCGGCAGCAGGACCCGGGTGCGGATCTCCGCGACGATCGACCTGGCCAGCAACTTGATCTGGTCGTCGTCGAGGGTGCTCAGCCCCGTCCAGGCGCTCGCCGAGGTCCAGGGCGACTTGTAATTGTAGACGGCCTTGTCGGCGCGGACCGCGCGGGGGTAGCGGGCATTCTGGGTCGCCAGCGGCTGGGTCTCCGTCGCCGCCCCCATCGCGTTGCGCTTGGCCCCGGCCAAGAGCGCGGCCCACGCCTCGACCGAGGTGCTGTTCACGTTGAACGCTCCTTCGTTCAGGGTCGCGCCGGCGATGCGGCGGTGGTTGCCGACCATCGCGCGCACGGTCGCCGGGTCACGGTTGGAGAAGAGCGTGATGCGCGGGTTGGCCAAGGGGGCGCGGCCGGCGACGAAGTCGTCGAGCACGGTGGCCAAGGTGCGTCGCTCGGTGACGGACGTGCCGCGGACGATCTCGGGGGACGCGCCCGAGAAGAAGTACCGGTCGTAGAGCGCCGCGTTGATCATCCAGGTCTGGTCCCACGTCGTCAGGCCGAAGTTGAAGTCCCCCATACCGTTCATCGGGCTATAGAGCGAGCCGAAGCTGTTGCCGATGGCGAAGAGGGGCTCCTGGTCGCGCAGCGTGAAGTTGGCGTGGGTGAACTGCGCCAGCGAGAGCGGCGGCGCCAGCGGTACTTCGGTGTAGACCGCGGTGGCTTGGCCGCTGAGGCCGGATGAGACGCTGAGCCCGCCGAAGGCCTGGCTGGAACCGGTCCCGGTGGCCTCGAGCACTTCCGGCCAGGTGTTCGCGGCGCGGACGACCATCTTGAAGCTCGAGGACGTCTTGGCGTAGCCCGCCGGCATGGCGCTCGGGCCGATGCCGGTGGCCTCGGGCCGGGTCATCGTCGCCATCGGGTTGGAGTGCGTGAACAGCGGGAAGGGCTGGGGGTCCCGCGGCCAGCGCAGGCCGTAGTCGAAGACCGCGACGATGTTCGGGGGTTCGCCGGGGCGAGCGATGCTGAAGCCGGGAAGGTAGGTCTTGATTGGCGCGGTGCCGCTGCGGTCGAGGTCGTTGGCGAGCAGCTCGGTGACTTCGCTGCAGACGTTGTAGAGCTGGCCGTCGCCGGAGTTGCCCGTCTCCATGATCCGGTCGCCGGGCCAGCAGGTCAGCATGTGACGGACGTAGAACGGGCCCGTGCTCCGGACGCCCACGGAGATGGTGTCGGTCGGCAGCCGGGCGACGCGGAGGCCATTCGCGTCGGTCCAGGGGATGGAGAAGCCCCCGAGGAAGTCGAAGCTGTTGGTGGAGATCGGCGGGATGCGGGTGAAGGGAAGCGGCCCGTTGCTGGAGGAGGAGAAGACGCGGAATTCGCCGGGTTGGAGGACCGTGCCGTCGCGGATGTAGGTGCGGAAACTCTCGACCCAGTTCGCCGACCCGTCCGTCACCCGCGCGAGGTCGATCATGCGCCGGTTCCAGCCGCCTTTGGCCGTCGTGCTGAAGTCGACGGTCCAGCTGTCCCAGGCGCGGAAAGAGAGCCGCATCGCGGCGGTATCCGCCGTGTTGGGCTCCTTGCTCAGCCGGACCGCGACATTGTAGGGGTTGTGCAGGACGGTGATCGGCGAGAGGGTGAGGCGGAGGTCGCCTTCCTCCATCAATCCCCAGACGAGCACCTGGCGGGCGACGTACGGAGTGACGGAGACTTTCACCGGCCGCGGGGCTTCCCGTCCGTTGAAGATGTCGCGGACCAGGTAGTTCTCGCCGGAGTCCATCCGGTTGTAGCGATGGCTGTAGTGGGCGGTGCCGCCGTAGCCGGAGGCGGCGAGGCTGATGGTGTTGGGGAAGTGGGTCCGGGCCCGGATCGTCGGCGTCAGCGGGTTGGACCAGTCCAGTTCCTTGTAGAGCCGGTAGTAGTTGCGCAGCGCGTCCCAGGTCGGTCCGCGTGCGAGACCGCGTGCCGCTTCAATGCGCTCGGGAGGGGGAGGCTGGATCTCGAACGAGTAGACGGGGCTGAGCCGATGGGGCGCGCCGTCGTAGGGGACGTCGACCTTGCTATCGCCGTAAGCTGCGCGGGTAGTTGTTTCGTCGGGATGGAAGAGGTAGGTGACGCCCGTCAACACGCCGAGGTTATCGGAGGTCCGGGGCGCGGCGCCCGCGGCGAACTCGCTGGCGACCCACTGCGGCTCCGTCATCTCGAACGCCAGCGAGAGGTCGATCTTCAGGCCGCCGAAGCGGGTGTCGCAGTTCACCCCGCGCGACCAGAAGGTGGTCTCGGTGTGGAGCCGCTTGGCGATCGTGGGCGGGGATGTCTCGATGAGCCCCGCGCCCGTCGCCAGGGCAAGGAGCGGCAGCTCCTGCGTCGAGCGGACGCGGGGATCGATGCCGGCCGGCGGCATCGTTTCGAGCCCGCGCAGGATCTCGACCCCGGAGCGGGCGACGCCCCGCAAGGCCGCCTGCTTGGTCTGGTCGGTCGCGGCGCCCGTGGCGGGGGTGAGCCGAGGATCGGTGAGGTTGAGGCGCGCTTTGACCCCTTCGTCCCCGATCCAGTACGCGTAGGTCCCGCCGACACCCGGGTCCGGCAGCTGGATGCGGGGCAGCGTGATGCGACCGTCCGGTTTGCCCAAGCTGTTGGCGGAGGGGAGCTCCGCCGCCGAGGCGCTGGCATCGCCGACGAGCGTCACCACGTTGAGGCCCTGCGGGTTGTAGGTGCTGTCCCACGGGAGGTGCGGGGTTGCGTCGTAGGCAACCGTGCCGACGAGCGAGAGGGACTGGATGCCCGCGGGACGGTCGTGCCGGCCGCTCACGAGCCAGGCCGGCGGCTGGGCGGGTTTGTCGGTGCGCCACACGCCGGTCCAGAGGGGGTTCCTGATCGTGGTCCAATTCCAGCCGGGCTGCATCGTGTCGGCGCAGATGTCGGCGCGCGCCGTCGTCCGGCGGTCGGCGCCGGCTTCCTGCTGGAGGTGGGCGAGCGCCAGGCGGAGGGAGACCATCGCCTGCATGCGGGCCCGGCTCCGGGCGACGGCATTGGTGGCCAGCTGCGACTCGATCTTCAGGAACGAGACGAGCGTGATGATGACCACGAGCATGAGCGCCATGATCGTCAGCGAGAGCACCAACGAAAAACCTTCGCGATGGGTACGTCGCGGCGGGGGGGAAGCAATGGGGGTGCCGAGGGGGTGCACGGGTTAGGGTAAATCTGCACTTGAATCCTTTGAACACAAGGTAGTACCCGCTCGCCCATGCCGGCCAATAAACGGCGAGATTCGGTCTAATACCGAAAGGACCGTCCGGTCACTTCGCGCCCTTGGGCGGCTTGACCCTCGCGTCGTGCGGCGAACTGGCGCCCACCCCGGGCGGGGGTTCCTCCACCGGCTGCAGGCGCACCAGTCCGGTGCCTTTTTCGACGGGCAGGATGAAGAGCAGGGTGCGGCGTTCCCGGGCGTGGAAGAAATGCAGGTGGAAGGCCAGCCGGCGTTGCCGATCTTCCTCGGAGAACACCTGCGCGTCGAAGTAGGCGCCGTCGGGAACGTCGGGGCTCACCACCGCGGTCCCTTTGGCGTCCACGGCGGTGACGCGTCGACCGTCCTCCAGGGTCACCGGGAAGTCGCACAAGTTGAGCAAGCGGATCGCGCCTTGGGGGAAGTCCGCGGGCGAATCCTTGATCGCGACGATGCCGTTGCGTCCGGCTTCCGGTTGCACCAGCAGGATGAAACGACGCGGCCCCGCGTCGGTAGGCAGGTCGAGCCAGGCGACGGGTGGCCCGGGCGGAGCCGCCGGTCTCTCCGGCTTGGCCTCGTCGTGGACGGGGGCCGCCGCGGCGACGTCTTTGGGGCGCGGTACCAGCAGCAGCCGCGCGTCCCCGGAGTAGCGGAGTTTCGGTCCGAAGAACTCCGCCGAGAGCCGGAGCGGCGTCGCTTTCCGGCCGTCCCAGAGCGCCAGGTCGTCCCGGTCTCCGGCCAACGAGATGAATTGGACCGTGGCCTCCACGGCCGGCTTGGCGTCGCCGGCGGCCGCGGCGAGGACGGGCGCGAACAGGAGGAGGGCGAGTTCAGGCCTCATGGGGTTTGAGCCAGCGCAAGGAGACGACCTTGAAGCGCCGGCCGAAGAGCTTGTTTTCCGTCCGTAAGTCCTTGGTCGCCAGCTCGGCGGGGTCCAGGTCATTGACGAAGGCCGGCAGGCGTTGGACCACCGCTTCCACCAGGCAGGCGGCGGGGTTGCCGTCCGCGCCGAACGTTTCGCCGTAGGCGCGGATGGTGAACGTATCGGAGCGGGTCGCCAGGGAGGCTCCCAGCGCCTGCAGCAGGTCGACCTGCAGGAGGTTGCCCGGGGCCCCCATGGCCGCGTGGGTGCGGTTGGCTCCGCCTTGCTCCATGGCCTCGATGTTCCGCGGGAAAGGGAACGTCATCCCGCTCGGCGGGGTCAGGTTATCGACCCCGAACATGCCCAGCGAGTAGCGGTTCGTCAGGCGGTCCGTCAGCCCGGCGTTGGCGGGCCCGACCGAGGGAGGGTTGTCCGCCCGGAAGATCGCCGACTGCAAGGCGCCGCATCGGGTCGCCCAGGCGTTGGACGATCCCGGCGTGAGGAAGCGGTTGATGAATTCCGCCAAGCTGAGGTAAGGGGTGTTGGCTTTTGTCAGGCCGCGGAACAGCCGGGAGGTGGGTGGGCTGAGCGCGTCGCGTTCCGTCCGGGTCGTGAGCTGGAACCGCGCCTTGTTCTCCCGCACGATGGCGGCGGCGAGCAGGCGCAGCTGGTCGTCGGTCAGGTTCACGAAACCGGTCCAGTTGGACTTGCCGGAATCGTTGATCGCGCCGGTCGCGATGGGGCTGGTGCCGGTCGTCACCGCGCGGGGGAAACGGGCGTTCGCCCCGCGCCCCGGGGCCTCGGGCGACCACTGCGCCAGGGCGAGGCGTTTGACGGAGCCGAGGAAGGCGGCCCATGCCTCCACCGAAGTCGAGTTCACGTTGAAGGCGCCATCGTTCAGCAAGGCCGAGGCGGAGCGACGGTGGTCGCCCAAGGCCGCGCGGGAGGCGGGAGCCTCGCCGGCGAAGCGCATCCGCGGGTTCTGCAGCTTGCCGGTCCCCGCCGCGAAATCGTCGAGCACTCCTTCCAGCGTGCGGGTCGACGGGTAGGTCGGGTCGGGACCCTTGGCCTCGGGGTTGGCGGGCGTCGGGGTCGCCGGGCTGGTCGCCGGCGAGAGCCTGGGGGCGGCGCCCGAAAGGAAGAAACCATCCCAGAGCGCGGCGTTGAGCAGGTAGGGGGCGTCGTATTCCGTCCAGCGATCCGCCGTCGTATGTGTCGCGATGGGGTCGACTTGCGGATGCGCGAAGCTGTTGCCGACGCCGTAGAGCGGTTGTTGGTCGCGGACGTGGAAATTGGCGTGCGCATACTGTCCGAGCGAGGTGGGCGGGGTCAGCGGGACTTCGGTGTGGATCGACGCGAGGCTGCCGTCGGCTTGGTTGCTGAAGCCTCCGTAGGTGAGCGGTGTGGCGCCGCCCGGCGACTGCAGGAGGTTGAGCCAGGCGTTCATGCCGCCGGTCGGCCGCGTCACCCTGAGGCGGAAACTCGGCGAGGCGCCTCCGCAGCCCGCCCCCTCCGCGCCGGAACTGCGGCCCGCGCCGTCCGCCCCGAGCATCGCGGCCAGGGGGTTCGAGTGGCTGAAGAGCGGGTAGTTGCCGGCCGCATCGGGGGGGCGTCCCGACGTGGCGACGGCGTTTTCGCGGACGGTCTTCGCCGACATCTCGATCGCGGCGATGATCAGGCCCGGTTGGTGGATCCCCGGCGCCGGGGATTTCTCCGGGGTCTGGGCGACGATGTCGCCGACGTTGAGCGGACCCGGCAGGCCGGCGCGGGCGTCGATGCCGCGGAAGGTCAGGACGCTGTGCTCGCTGGAGCGGTTGTAGAGGTCGAAGGCCGGGTAGGCGTTGCCGGGCAAGCCGATCGTGCTGGCGGCGGGGAACTTGAGCATGTCCCCCGGCCAGCAGGTCAAGGAGGTGCGGACCGTCAGCTTGCCGTCGGGGATGATTTCGAAGGTGAAGCTATCCGAGGGTGGCCAGCCGAACTCGGGAGGGTAGAGGAAGGGGTTGAAGTAGTACCACTTGAAGCCGGGCCAGAGGGCGCTCCAGTCGACGTTGTCATCCGAGAAGCCGCCTTGGTAGTTGAACGCGTTGCCGAGCTTCACCACCCGCGACCAGGGCGAACGCGCCCCGGTGGTCGGCGTGTAGACCCGCCGCTCGCCCGGCAACAGGGAGATCTGGTCGATGTAGACGCGGAAGAGGTCGGCGTCGTTGATCGCCCGCGGGTCGGCGAAACGGTAATAGTCTCCGAGGTTCTTCTCGTAGGTGAAGCTCAGGGGCGCAGGTTGGATTTCGTCGTAGGGGTTGTCCCGGGCGTAGACGAAGGTTCGGCGGGTGACGCGGAAGTTCCACCGGTCCCAGTCGGAGAACGTGAGGGCCAGGGCGGAGTCGCCCGGGGTGGGGCGGAGCGAGAGGGCCACGTTGTAGGGATTGTGCAGCACCACCACCGGGGTCAGGCTCAGGTAGACCGTGACGCCCCGGCGCGTGGTCTCCTTGATCAGGTTGAAGACGAGGAACACCCTTTCGACGTAGGGGGCGACCGCGCAGTTGAACGGGCGCGGGATCGGGGCGGCGGGCAGGTTCCAGCCGGACTCCACGATGCTCCCGACGTCGGTCACGTTCGGATTCAGCGTCACGCGGTCGCCGGAGTAGGTCGCCGCGTAGAGGTAGTTGCGTTGCTTCACCGTGCCGTCGTTGCCGTTGTCCGGGTGGGGGTAGAGGTTCCCGGCGTTGGGGAAGAAGGTCCGGGCGTTGAGCGTCGGGATGCCCCCGGCCCAACCGACCTGCTTATAGAGGCGATGGTAGTCGCGCAGCGCCCACCACGTGGGCCCCCGGAGCTCGCCCGAGGGGGTGGTGCGGTTGAAGATGGGGCTGGTGGGGATGGTCCGCCCGTTGATCGGCGCGGTCATCTTGAGGTTGGCATAGCCGAGTTCGGTGGCGGTCGCCGGGGCCGAGGTACCGCCGGCGAACTCGGTCCGGGCGAATTCCGCGTCGCTGAGTTCGAAGGCGAGGGAAAGGTCGCGCCGAAGTCCGCCGTGGGCGGCGTCGGCCAGGACGCCGGCGGCCGTGGTCGTCACGTCGTGGAAAAGGCGTCGGGTCGCCACGGGGTCGGCGGCGAAGCCGGTGAGCAAGGCGAGGTCACGGGGGCTCGTCAGTGCGCCGGCCTGCAGTTCATCGGTCGCCTCGCCGCCCTTGACGAGACGGAGTCCGGGCGTGGCGGCGCTGCGGAGCGCCGCGCGGGCGAGGTTGTCGGTGGCGGGTCGCGCGGCTCGCGGTTCCTCGAGGTTGATGCGGGCCTTCACGCCTTCGTCGCCGATCCAGTAGGCGAAGCTGCCGAGGCGACGCTCCGCCCCGTTGGCTTCCGGTTCGATGAGGTGCAGCTTGGGGCGGACGACGAACCCGCTGGGCTTGGAGCCGATGGGGTCCGCCGGGCCGACGCTCTCGGCTTCGGTGGCGCTGCCCGGACCCACCAGGCGGATGTAGCCCAGTTCATTCCAGCGGGCGGCATGGTCGACTTCCCAGGGCAAGGCATAACCGGTCGGGTAGGCTTGGGCGGGCGCCAAGGCGTCCATTCCGGAGAGGGGCTCGGTCTGCGCCAAAGGCGCGGCGGGATCTTCCCCGGATACCAGCCAGCTGGGCGGTTGGTTGGGACGGTCGGTGCGCCACACGCCGGTCCACATGGGATTGCGTACGTTGGCGACGGTCGCGTCGGGTTGGGTCAGGTCGGCGCGGGCGGTCGCCCGTTGGTCGGGGCCGGCTTCCTGCTGCAGGTGCGCCAGGGCCAGCCGCAGGGAGACCAGGCCATTGAGCCGGGCGCGCAAGCCCAGCTGATGCTGGAGCGCCAGGTGGCTCTCCACGGAGAGGAAGCCGGCGATGACGATGATGGTCATGACCGCCAGGCCCATGATCACCAGCGAGAGCACGAGCCCGAAACCGGAGCGTCCCCGGGGGCGGGGCTTGGTTGGCGCGGGTGCGGCGGGCACGGTCATAATTTGAATAAACCTAAAGTTCGCCGCAACCCCCTATCGTCGGCAGGCCTGAATCGCGGGGGCTGGGGCGGGCTTTTCGGCCATTCGGGCCGGTCGAGGGTGGAAGAGCGTTGCCTCCGGTCCGCACCGTCCCATCCTATCCTCATCATGAAGAAACTCCTGCTCCCCCTGTTCCTCGCCTGCACCCTCGTCGCCGTCGCCGCCGACACCAAGGTCGACACCGCCAAGTTCAAGGACGGCGGCTGCTGCCAGAAGGCCGACAAGAAGGGCGAGAAGTGCAACCATCCCTGCTGCGTCAAGGCGGCGAAGGACGCCAAGGTCTGCGAGAAGTGCAACCCGGTCGAGAAGGCCGAGCCCGCCAAGAAGTAAGCCGCCGGGCTGCTCCGTCGAGGCCGACCGTCAGGTCGGCCTTTTTCATGGCTGGAGGCCCAGGGCCTTCGCGGCGCGCCGGCGTTCCATCTCGGAAAGGCGCACGAGCGCGGCGAACTCCGCGAACTCCGTCCCGCGCAGCCGCGGGGCGATGACCTGGGTGACGAGTTGGGCCGTCGCCTGCGCGTCCGCCAAGGCGGCGTGGGCCTTCGCGCGCGTGAGCCCGTATTTCTTCGTCAGCAAACCCATGCCGTGGAATTTCAGTTCGGGCAGGGCGCGACGGGCCAGCTTCACCGTGCAGAAGCCGCGCGCATGGGTCGTGCCGACGCGGAGCCGCGTCCATTCGGGGAGGAGGCAGCGGTCCAGGTCGTAGCTCAGGTTGTGCGCGCAGATCGGGCGGTCGCCGAGGAAGCCGCGGAACGCCCGATGGACTTCCCGCGGGTCGGCGCCGTGCCGGCGGAGGAAGGCGCGATCATAGCCATGGATGGCCTCGGCTTCGCGGGGGATCTCGATGTCATGGTCCAGGAACGCCTGGAAAGTCTCGCCGGTCGGTTCCCAGCCGCGCATCCGGACCGCGGCGACTTCGACCACGTGGATGGGCGCGAACAGGCCCGTGGTCTCCGTGTCGATCAAGGTCCATTCGGTCGCGCAACGCATGGGTAGGGGAGGGGTGTCCTCCGCGGGCCGCGGGGTCAAGCGTCGGCCATGGGTAGGCTTGCGCTTTGCTCCCCCCGGTCTAGGAACATCGGCATGTTCCGCCGTCACCCCGCGCTCACCGCCACCCTTTTGCTGCTGGCGACCATCGGTCTCTATTACTGGAGCCGGCCGACCGCGGTGGCTTCGGCTCCGGGCGCGCCGGCGGTTCCCGC
>JACCDP010914281.1_pt1 | contig 11375 bp, 11 predicted proteins | sample 7445841 | NCBI WGS metagenome assembly JACCDP01 (sample SAMN15323441, study PRJNA562643) | freshwater metagenome | isolation source: river surface water | place: USA:Blue River Watershed | collected 2017-08-17
CTCCTCGACGGACGCGCTCGTCGTTTCGAGGAGGTGCACCGCGCGCTCGATGCGCAGCCGCCTCGCAAAAGCGAGCGGCGTGGTCCCGATCGCTTCGTGGAGTTTGCGCGCGAGCGTCCGCGGCGACGTGGCGGTCGCGCGGGCCATTTCCTGGAGCGTGGGCGGCTCGCGTAAACGCGCGAGCACGAACCGCTCGAGTTCGCGCACCACGGCGTCGTCCGTGCGCAGATGCTGCGTCACCATGTAGCGCGACTGGGACGGACGCTCGTCGATGACCAGGAATCGAGACACCAGGCTCGCGAGCGAGGGGCCGCCCGTGCGTGCGACGATGCCCAACATCAAGTCCACGTGGGCGAATGCGGAGCCCGCCGTAATGGTCGCTCCGCTCGTCACGACCATGCGGTCGCTGCGCAACACGACGCGCGGGAATCGCCTCGCAAACTCGGGACCGAGCCACTAGGTCGTCGTCGCCTCGAGGCCGTCGAGCACGCCTGCTGCACCGAGCAGAAACGTCGCCGAGCATGATGCAGCAAGGGTCGCCCCGCGCGCGGACGCGCCTCCGATGGCGTCGACGGCGGCACGAACGTGTGCGGCGTCGAGAGCCTGCTCAATTTCCTCGGGAGTCGCCATACCGAGCCCAGGCACGATGACGATGTGGCGGCGTCCCATCCCGCGCGTCGTGAACGCTCCATCGACGGCGACGGAGCGGCCCTCGGAAGACCGCACCGGGTTTCCATTGAGCGAGAGGATACGTGGGACGATCGGCGCGTTCGGTCCCGTCTCGCAGAGGCCCATCGTCGACACGCGCCTCGCCGCGCCGAGGACGTCGAGGGTAATTCCTACGGCGCTCTCGGCGACGCCATCGAGAACCAGGATCGAACACGTGTGCGGCATCTGGCAAGAATGACCCGAAAGATGTCATTCATGCCACTCTTCCCACGGCCCCCCCGATGGGTAACGTTCGACACATGAACGCCATTCTCAAAGGAACGTTCACGCTCGGACTCAATCTCAACGCGTGGCTCACGCGCGACGATCGCCTGCGCTTCCTCGAAGAGCGCCTGACGACCCCGTTCTTCGTGCGACTCACCAAGGCGATTCGAGGACGTCCAGCGCAGCACGTCGCGCGAACGCCCGAGGACTTTGGCCGCGAGTGGGAGCGGCTCCTCGGGAACCGACGCTATGCGCGCGTCGTTGAAGTCGATCACGTCACGCAGACGGTCCACGGGGAAATCACCGGCGGTTGCCCGCTTCGCGGGACGGGCGACGTGGACGCGTGCCACCGCCTCATGGCCTACGATCGCGGACTGATGGAGCCGCTCGGTGCGCGCCTCGTCGTCCTCGCTTCGCAGGCCGAGCCAGGTCGCACGTCGTGCCGCATCGCCATTCGAGCCACGGACCTCGACCACGAGGATCTCATCCCCGCGCATCGTCTCCGTCAGCGCGACGGCTGAATCCGCTCTTCGGGGGGGGGCCGGGTGCAGCGCCCATCAGGCGGTTGCACGGACGGTAGCGACCGGAGGTTTAAAGTAGAGCCCCGAGACGAGGTATACGAGCCCCGCCCCGACGAGAGGCGGGCATGAGTCACCACCACGGCATTCTTCAGCGACCACGCAAAAGGATGCACGATGACGACCTACACCCAGAGCAAGGATGCCGTACGCGGTTTCGTTGCGTAGATTCGTTCCACGATTGATACCGAGTTTCTCCGCGGCGCGCTCAAGGCCTTCATCGAGGAGCTCAAGTTCGTAGGCGCGCCGCATGACGGCCCTGACCAGGTGGGTTCCTTGGCGGCGGAGGCGTGCATCGACACGAACGCCGACCGCACGGAGAACGCCCATGTCGCCGTGCACCTCGAGGATGGCGGCGCCCAGCCTCTCTCCCTGCACCTCGAGTACGAGCCTGGTTCTGATGTCGGCAGCATCGAGGTCCGCCGGCGCGACCCAGCAGCCGGTGAGGAGGCGGCGCAGGTCGGGCAGGTCCTCCATCGTGGCCTCACGGAACATCCGCTTGGCCGGTCCATTCGGCGCGCGCTGGGGCTTCGGGGCGGGCGGAGGAGGAGCGGGCGGTGGCTCCGACCAAAGCCGGCCCTCGCGCTCGACGGTGCGTTTCTGGATGAGGAGCTCCATCAGGGTCTCGGCGAGCACCTCGGCGGCATCCTCGCGGCGGCGGCGGAGCTCAGCAAGGCGCGCGCGTTCCTGCTCGTCCATGGCCGCATCGGTCGCTTCCGCCGGCGGAAGCGTCCAGCCCGAGTTTCTGGCCCGCACCGCGAGGCGTCATCGTCGATGGACAGAGTCGCGGTCGTTCAATGCGTCCAGCCTCCGAGTAGCGACGCGGAGCTGACATCGAGTTGGACAGCGCGAACGCAGAGAGGGCGTCCACGGATGGGAGCCGTCAGGCCGAACGGCGCTGACGGAATCGATGATGGAGAGAGCGGACTGGACACCAGAGCCACCGCTTCAACCGTCCCGAACCACTGTTGAAAGAGCCGGTTGGCGATCCGCGCGAACACTGAGCCAAATCAACGAAGCCCCTGAGGACCGTTCCTCGGGGGCTTCGTCTTTTCCGACGTTGTTTCCGAGGGTTTGCGGCACGGGCCGCATCGGCCAGACCCGCGCTCCTCGGCGACCGGAGAGTCCGGTCTCCCACCCTTCTCCGGAGCTGCGGACAGCTGCTGCCCCTTCTTTCTGTCCTTCGGGGAGAGAGACCGAGAGCGTTCAACAGCTCCTGCTAAACGCTCTCCGGCCGCGGGGGCGTTCTCCGGCGCGCGGCTGTCCGAGGAGAACGCGGGCCTCACCCTGACGGGAGGACTCCGCGATCAACAACAGGACGGTCCTCATCACCCGGCGGCACGGGCGGCATTGGCTTCGCCTCCGCGCGGGCGCTGGCTCGCATGGGTGCCCGCGTGCCGGTCACCGGACGGGACGCGGCACGGGGGAGTCCGCTGGGTCTGAGCTCCGGTGCAGTTCCGGCAACGAGGCCGTCTCGCTGCTGGTCGGGGACCTGTCCTCGACGCAGGGCGTCGATGCCGTGGCGCGGGCCTGGAACGAGCGCGGTGAATCGCTCGACGTCCTCATCCACAACGCTGGCCTCATGCCTGGAGCGCGACGACTCAACGGGGACGGGCTCGAGTCAGGCTTCGCGGTGAACGTCGCTGCGCCGCTACTGCTGACCCGCGCGCTGGCGCCCAGCCTCTCCGCGCGGGCTCGCATCGTTACGGTGGCCGGGGCGACCACCCGTCCAAGCACGAGCTGGACAACCTCCAGGGCGAACGCCACTTCGTCGCGCTCTACTCGCACCACAAGCAGGTGATGATGGCGACGGTGCGCGAGCTCGGCCGCCGCCTGTCCACCTCCGGCCGCACGGTGAACATCTGCTATCCGGGCCAGGCCTCGACGTCGATGACACGCGGTCACCGCGGCCGACCTCCCGGGCCCGATGCGGCTCCTCTACCCGCTGTTCCGGTGGATGACGCGCGAGGACGGCGGGAAGTCCGCTGAGAAGGCGTCGCGATCGACGGTGCACCTCGCCTCGAGCCCCGACCTCGAGGGCCTGACGGGGCAGTACTTCGACCCACGTTTCCGCGAGCGCGCGTGGCCGAAGGCCATCGCCGACGACGCGACCTGCCGCGCGGTCTGGGAGAATGTTTCAGGCCTGGTCGACCTCGGAGGGCTCTAGGCCTGACGGTGTGCCAACTCTCCAAGGTGACCGAGGGGTTCACCCGCGACGCGGTCAACGCCATCGGCGCCGAGCCCGGCTCTCGATGCTCTCGCTCTGTCCCCCAGGCAGGGCGAGCTCGCTTTCCGTGCCGCCGGCACAAGGAGCGAATTCTTTACCAAGATTTCGGCCGGACCCAGCCGCCGGACACCAGCTCTCTCTTCATCGGGCCGGAGAGAGGCGACGTCCCTCTTTCGAGTTCCGCGTGTGGCGTCGTCGAGGAGCCTCGTCCATCACATTGCGCCGAAGACGCCAAAGCGACCGAGCGCAATGAACAGCGCGAGCACCGACAGGACCGCGGGAGCAACCACCGGTTCCTTGAGGTCGATGTGCGTCTTCACCGCGCCAAGCATCAGCACGAGCAAGCAGCAAGCGGCGATGGGCGTGAGCACCGGCGCGATTCCCGTCGCCCAAGGCACGACGATACCGACCGCTCCCAATACCTGCGCGAGGCCCAGCAACTTCACGCGCGCGGGTGGCCAGGTCGTTGCCCACTTCATCTTCTCGGCGAGCTTGGCGTGCGGCGTGGTGATCTTGAAGGTGCCCGCGCCGAACATGGCGAAGGCGAGGAGTCCCTGGACGACCCAAAGCGTGGTGTTCATGCGTTCCTTGACAGCGAGGCGGCAACGGCGGCCCCGGGTTCGGGCTGGACGAATCAATTCGACCAGGCGTGGAGGTGGTTCTTGCGGAAGCCGGTGACGTGGAACGGGTCTTCGTGGGCGATCTCCTCGGCGTCTCTCCGCGTCGCGGCATGGAGCACGAGCAAGCGGGTGACGCGGCTGACGAGCGCTGGCGCGCCCGGCCCGTTCGAATCGAAATCGCGGGGGCCCACGAAGAGCAGCGCGCCGGCTGCCCGGCGCTTCGCCGCCCACTGGTCGTTCCGCTCGAGTTCCTCACGCCCCTCGGACGTGGCCGGAGAGCGCCAGCCGGCGAGCCTCTCCGCGAAGATGACGAACGTCTCGCGGAGCCGGAGTGAGGCGCTGATTTTCTCGAAGGGTGCCATAGCTGACGGCCTCAACGCCGCGCGACCGGATCTGACACCGGCGTCACTTCGGATGCCAACCCCTCGACGACGATGATGTCGAACTCCGCGGCCCCAGCGCGCAGCGCAATGGCGTCCTGATAGGCAGCGGAGTGGAAGCAGGCTCGAGCGGCCGCGTAGCTCGGGAACTCGACGAAGTAGGGACGCCGAGACACTGAGCCTTCGACGACCTCGGCAACGTCGCCACGCGCCAGCACGCGACCGCCGTACGACGCGAGCGTGGGCCCCGCGAGCGCGGTGTACTTTCCGAACTCGGCTGGGTTCGTGACGCTCGCCAGGACCAGCCAGTAGCCCTTGGCCGCAGCGCCTGGTTTCGCATCGAGCGCCGGATAATCGACGTAGCCCTTGTCGCCGCCGCCGTAGAAAGTGCTGCGGTCACCCGCTGCGAGTGGGGCGCCGACCTCGAAACGGTGGACGAGATCAGGGTTCGACACGAACGGCGCACCGAACGACACCGCGTGCGCGGCGCAAGCTTCGAGAACGGCCTCGGCCGAGTCGCGGTCGTAGCCGCCGTTGACGATGACGGGGCCGCGGAACAGTGGGGCAAACGTCGCCACGGTCTCCTTCGGCCAGTGCGGGAAACGCTCGGCGTCGGGCGTCGCGCGCATCAGGTGCAGGTACGCGAGCGGCAGCGCGTTCAGCTTCTCGATGACGTAGGAGAACATCGCGCGCGGATCGGAATCGACCATGCCGTTGTACGCCATGGTCGGCGACAGGCGGATACCGACGCGCCCGTAACCCCACACGGCCACGAGGCGCTCCATCACCTCGAGCACGAAGCGCGCACGGTTCTCGATGCTGCCGCCATATTCGTCGGTGCGCTGGTTTGCCGAGTCAACCAGGAACTGGTGAGGCAGGTAGCCGAAGGCGGCGTGAAGCTCGACGCCATCGAAACCCGCCTCCTTGGCATTGCGTGCCCCCGTTTCGAAGTCGCCGATGGTTGCGCGAACCTCACCGGTCGTGAGCGCACGCGGCGTCTCGTAGTCCTTGGGCCCGGAGGCGGTGAAGTGCTTCTGGCCCTGGATCGCAACTGGCGAGGGAGCGACCGGAAGCCGACCCCCGCGAACCTCCGAGTGGCCCACGCGTCCGGTGTGCCAGAGCTGCATCACGATGGTGCCGCCTGCCGCGTGAACCGCGCTCGTGACCTTCCTCCAGGCATCGACCTGCGCGTCGCTCCAGATGCCGGGCGTGAATGGGGATCCCACGGCGTCTGGCGACACGTTCGTCGCCTCCGTGATGACGAGCCCCGCCGACGCGCGCTGGACGTAATAGCGAACCGTCAGCTCGCCCACGATGCCATTTGCGTCCGCGCGGCTTCGCGTCATGGGCGCCATCACGACGCGGTTTCGGGCCTGCAGCTTTCCGAATTGGGTCGACGTCAGCAGTTTCACGCAGGGGGCTCCTGGGCGATGGGTGGCCCGAACAATCTCCATTTGCGCTCCTCAGTCGCGCAGGACAAGCATCGCTTCTCGGGATAGACTGTCCCGCCTATGGGCCAATTTGATCTCAACGCAGCCTTCGTGCTCGTACGCGTCGTCCAGGAGGGCAGCTTCCGGAGCGCGGCGCGCGCACTGGGAATGCCGAAGACCACCGTCAGTCGAAAGGTCGCGGAGCTCGAGGAGCAGCTCGGTGTGCAACTTCTCCAGCGGACGACACGCACGCTGGCGCTCACCGATGCGGGCGCCGCGTTCGTGGAGGAGGCCGAGGGCGCCATTGCGCGACTTGAAGCGGCGGAGGCTGCGGTCACGGAGCTTCAGCGGGAGCCTCGCGGCAAGCTGCGTGTGACGACCACCGTGCCGCTTGGGCAGGCCTTCCTCGCGCCGATCGTCGTCGAGTTTCTCGAGGCGTACCCGAGCGTCGAGGTAATGCTGCACCTCACGGATCGCCCCGTCGATCTTGTGGCTGAGCGCTTCGACGTCGCACTCCGTACCGGCGCGCTCGCGGACTCGACGCTGATGGCCCGGCTTGTGGTCAGCGGCGGCTTCCGGGTCGTCGCGAGCGCAACGTACCTCGCAGAGCATGGCACGCCGAAGACGCCCTCCGAACTCACGGGGCACAGCTGCGTACGCTTCACCAAACTCGGTTCAGCGGTGCGCACCACCTGGCCGTTCGGGAAGGGCAAGCGGGCCGTCGAGGTGCCCGTGAGCGGCCGTTTCGTGAGCGACGACTTCGTCAGCCTACGCACCGCAGCGGAGCGCGGTCTTGGCATCGCGCGGCTTCCCGCGATCATCGTGCACGAGTCGCTCCGCGAAGGTCGTCTGGTCAGCCTCCTCGACGCGCACGCCGCGCCATCGACGCCGATGCACTTGGTGTACGTCGGCGGTCGCCACCTGCCGTCGCGAACGCGTGCTTTCATCGATTTCGTCCATCGTCGTCTCGTCCAGGCATTCTCCGCGGCCTCTGCGGCGTAGTCCGCGCGCCGCGAGTCTTGTCCGAGACCACGTCGTGCGAGCCGCGGCCACGCCCGACGCGTCTGTTGCCCGATTGGCGATTGGCCTCCCATCGGCGCGCCTCTGATTCGCGCGGAGGATCCGCCCTGACAAGCTGGTCGAGAGCGCCTACGTCGAGAGCTTCAACGGCCACGCCCGTGACGAGTGCCTCAAGATGCACTGGGTCGTCAGCCGCTCGGATGCAGTGCGAATCATCGAGACCTGGAGAGACGGCTACAACCACCACCGACCGCACAGGTCGCCCGACGGTTTGATCCCCGCCGAGTTGGCTGCCAAAGGTCACCGCCGGACTCACGCTATTCGTTGCCTAACGAACGGGGCAGGTCACAGACCCTATCCCCACCGAGGCGAGCGACGCCCAGGTGCGGCCAACTTATCGAGGGGGCGCACCGAGTCGCGGTAGCGAAGTTCGCAGCGCGTCAGCGCCGCAGCACACGAAGAGACGCGCCCTGAGCGCGCGCCGAGCGACCTTCAACTCGGCCCTCCGGCCTATGGGCCGCGCCCATCACATCGAGGGCGAGCGGTCAGACCGCGCACATCGGAGAACACCGTCGCACGCGCCGACTTCACGGACATGCCGACTTCCACGAACAGCAGTCTCCCCATCGCGAACGAGGATTCATTGATGGAGCGGAAATGGACGGCTGTCTCCAGCACATCAGGACGGCCGATGCGGCCGAGCGAATGCGCCGATGCGGCGACGTCGCGGCGTCATGCCAGACCGACGAGTTCGCGGCTCACGCGATCGAGGCGCTCTGCTGCAGCATCGTCGTGCGCGTGTGGGTTCGGCGAGCGCAGCGGCCACCCGCCCTTCGTCGCGGCCTTCTCGCGATAAAAGCCCACCTGGCTGTAATACGCGCCGCTCTCGAGCTCGGGCGCGAGCAGCGCGTAGAGCGTCGTTTGTGCGCCCTCCCACGGCTCGATCATGCCGCCGAGCCGGAGCGCCGGTCGCAGCACGTAGTCCTGCACCCAGGTCGGGATCGAGTGGCGGATGAGATTCGTGCGCACCCAGCCGGGGTGAACGCTTGCCGTCGTAATGGCCACGCCCTCGAGCCGCCGTGCGAGCTGCCGCGCGTGCAGCACGTTCGCGAGCTTCGACTGCGCGTAAGCCTCCCAGCCGTCGTAGGCGCGGCGTTCGAAGTGGAGATCGTCGAAGTCAATGCGGCCTTCGCGGCCTTGCGCCTTGTCGTGGTAGCAGCTCGAGACGTTGACGATGCGGGCGGGGGCGCCCCGCCGTAGCGCGGGGAGCAGCAGCTCCGTCAGCAGGTAGTGTCCAAGGTGATTTGTGGCGAACTGCGTCTCGAAACCATCGGCCGTCGTGCCGCGCGGGGTGTTCATCACGCCAGCGTTGTTGACAAGTCCGTGCACGGCGTCGTGAACAGACAGAAGCTTCGATGCGAACGCTCGGACCGAGTTCAGGCTCGCGAGATTCAGCTCGGCGACCTCAATCGCACCGCGCACCCCACGCCCGACGATCGCTGCCCGGGCGCGTTCCCCCTCCGCGGGACGACGGGCTGCGAGCACCACGCGCGCGCCTTGCTTCGCGAGCTGCTCCACGGTGACGAGGCCGATCCCGGAGTTGCCTCCCGTAACGACGTACGTTGTGCCGACGAGGTCGCGGCTCAAGAGTTCCGGTGGGCAGATGAGGGGCTTCGGCATGATGGGCTCCTTGGGTGGGCTCGAAGGATGGGTGACTCGGCGCTCCGGACACCGTCGACGCCTGTCAGGTAAGCGACCGTTGGTCTCTTGTCAAGCGACCATTGGTCGCTTCTGGGCCGACCGTTGGTTGGTTCGAGGTTCGGCGCTATCGTGGCCCTCGTGGTCAATCCAACGTTCCGCCGTGCCCGTCAGCCCGAGCAGAAGGAGCAGCGCCGTGCGCACCTGCTCTCGACCGCGCGCGCCGCGCTCGACGGAGGTGTTGCTCTGCGGGCGCTCGGGCTGAACGAGCTCGCGCGGCAGGCGGGGATGGCCAAGGCGAACGTCTACACGTACTTCGAGTCGCGCGAGGCGCTGCTGCTCGCGCTCCTTTGGGACGAGTGGGCGAGCTGGTATGCGGGTCTCGGGGCTGCATGGCGTCGGTGTCGGCGACGAGGCGATGGCCTCGACGCGGTGGCGAACGTGCTCGCGCGCTCATTGGCCGACGCACCGCTGCTCTGCGAGCTCACGGCGGCGCTGCCCACCGTCCTCGAGCAGAACCTGAGCGAGGCCGCGATCGCCGCCTTTAAGCGGCAGTCGCTCGCGTTCTTCGTGGAAATCGGCCATTTCTTGGAAGGCTGCTCGCCGGCGCTGCCCGCAGCGGCCTACGTCGAGCTCGTTCACGACGCGGCGCATGCGATCGTCGCGCTCTACCCTGCGACGCACCCAGCTCCAGCCGCCGCGAGCGCCCTCGACGATCCTCAGCTCGCGTTCTTTCGCCGCGAATTCAAGCCCGAGCTCGAGCGCTTCATCGCTGCGCTCGCCCAGGAGCACGCGCGGCGGCTCGCGGCTGGCTCGCCCGGCTCTCGTGCGAACGCCTCGCACGCGGAGCGCCCTCGCCGTTCTTCGCGAGCAGCAGTCGCTCGACCCAAGGGCAAGTGAGCGTCGCCGCAGCGACGCGGAGCGGCAACCTCACGGCGAAAACCCCAAGGTGGCCTCATGATTGAGCAGACGTTTTCGGCGCTGCTCATCGCACCAAGACCCTTCGCGTCCCTGAGCAACTGAAGGTGGCCACGCGACAGAAAGAGCCGGCCGGGGGACCGTTGTTCTCGACGGGGCAACCCATGTCGGCGACCGCGGAGATAGCCTCTGCTTGGCTTGCGGAACTGTCAGCCGTGTCCCCGGTCTATTTCGTCAGCGATGTGGCCGGGCTGTACCGGTCACCTTCCGCCCGGAAGTCCGTGAGATGCCGAACTGCTCCGAAGCGCGTTCGCATGATGGGCGGCATGGGGTCATGGTACCAATGCCGCTTGTGTAGTGAGAGGTCTCGTCCCGGGTGAACCATGCGCCGCACGCTCTTCATCATAGTGGTTTGGGCGCTCGCGACAGCAGTGGCGAAGGCTCAGGAGGCCGGTGCGTCCGGGCCATCCTTCGATGCGAAGTTCGGCAAAGGCGCATCGTTCAACGCTGCCGATGGAGCCTTCACCCTTCAACTTCGGGCGCGTGCGCAGCTGCGCTATTCGGCGACGCATGACGACGAGAGCGGTGAGACGGCGAACGAGTTTGTCGTGCGCCGGATGCGTCTCCTGCTCAAGGGCACGATCCTCGGCCCGAAGCTCGAGTACTACCTGCAGCTCGGATTCGCGACGTCGGACATGGAGAGCGACCTCCGCGTGCCGCTGCGCGACGCCTATCTGACCTGGAGCCCGCTGCGAGACTTGAGCGTTCGGGTTGGCCAGATGAAGGTGCCGTACGCGCTGCAGCGCCGCGTCTCGTCCGGTTCGCTGCAGTTCCCCGACCGGACCGCGGTGATGTCGGAGCTGAACCTGGATCGCGACACCGGGCTCGTCCTGTTCTCGAACGACCTCTTCGGTCTCGACTCGTTGTTCGGCTACCAGTTGGGCGTGTTTGGCGGCGACGGGCGGAACCGCTCGTTTGCTGATGCGGGTGTTCTCGTCGTAGGTCGGCTCCAGTTCAAGCCGCTGGGCAAGTTCGATGAGTTGGTCGAGTGCGACCTCGAGAGACTTGGCGCGCCGCGGCTCATGGTCGGCGGCGGCGTCGCCTTCAATTCCGGAACGCGCAGATCGCAGAGCACGATCGGGGCGGCGTTCGAAGAGGCCCGCTTCGACTACCTCCACGCCAACGCCGATGCGTCATTCAAGTGGCGTGGCGTGAGTCTCCAAGCGGAGTGGCTTTACCGAAAAGCGGACCGAAACGAGTCGACCTTCGATCTCGGCGATGGCAGCTCCCTGACGGAGCGCTCGCGCTCGGCTTGGGGCGCCTACATCCAGGCCGGATACGCATTCCCCGAGGGGCTGGAGCTTGCGGGGCGTTACGGAACGCTGCACCCATTGGATGACGGCGCCGAAAACGCCGCCGATCTCCGAAAGCAGGAGCTGGCCGCCGCCTTCAACTGGTACCCGCGCGGACATGATCTCAAGGTGCAGGCCGACCTGTCACGCCTCGGTGGCGCGGGCCTGAGTGACGATGGCGAGACGCGCCTCCGGGTCCAGACGCAGTTCTGGTTCTGA
>JACCDP010753364.1_pt1 | contig 11373 bp, 8 predicted proteins | sample 7445841 | NCBI WGS metagenome assembly JACCDP01 (sample SAMN15323441, study PRJNA562643) | freshwater metagenome | isolation source: river surface water | place: USA:Blue River Watershed | collected 2017-08-17
CGGGTACTAATTCTGTTTATGCTTCTTTTGGAAATGGTAAAGCATTTTGCTTTACCATTTCTTTTTTTATTTAAGTTTGAAGAAATACACAAAGTTGAGGGGAAATGCACTGATCAATGTTTTGGCTCTATTGGTATTGGGATGCGGAACCCAAACGCCACATTCGTCTGAGCCAGTTTTTTCATTGTTGTCAAAAACCGAAACCGGGATTCATTTTAACAACAAAATCGAAGAAGGCCTCAATACCAATGTATTGATGTACGAATATTTTTACAATGGAGGAGGTGTTGCTGCAGGAGATCTGAATAATGATGGGAAAGAGGATCTCTATTTCACCAGTAACATGGAGGACAATCATCTCTATCTTAACGAGGGAAATCTTAGGTTCAAGGAGGTTGCCACCGAGGCAGGTGTGAAAGGAAGACCAGGTCCATGGAAGACGGGTGTGAGCATGGTAGACATCAATGCAGACGGAATGTTGGATATCTATCTTTGTTATTCCGGAAACCTGCCCGCCGAAAAAAAGAGAAACCAATTGTTCATTAACAAAGGCAACAATGCCAATGGCATCCCGGTATTTGCCGATGAAGCAGCCACTTACGGATTGGATCATCCGGGTAACAGTACACATGCTGTTTTTTTTGACCACGACAGAGACCAAGACCTCGACATGATCCTGGTAAACCACAATCCCAAATCATTGCCCGTACTCGATGAATCCAGCACAGCAGACCTGTTGCAGCAGGAAGATGAAAACAGTGGTATTGTCTTTTTTGAAAATCCTGGTAATGGAGCAGCATTCATCAAGCGTACACGTGAGATGGGCATCAGAACCACTGGGCTTTCTTATGGGTTGGCGGTAGGAGTATCTGATTTGAACAAGGATGGCTGGCTGGATTTTTATGTCTCCAATGATTATACCATTCCGGATTATTTGTACATCAATAACAAGGGAAAAGGTTTTACCAATGTAATTGACAAAGCCATTGGGCACTTTTCTCATTTTTCAATGGGCAATGATATCGCAGATATCAACAATGATCTCTTGCCAGACATCTTTACATTGGATATGTTGCCAGAAGACAACAAGCGCCAAAAACTCCTGATGGCCCCCGACAATTATGAAAAATTCGACTTCAATCTTCGTGTGGGATTTGGCTATCAGTACATGCGGAACATGTTGCAGCTGAACCAGGGAGTTGAACCATCCACGGGATTACCGGTTTTTGCTGAAGTGGGACAAATACAGGGCATTTCCAATACCGATTGGAGCTGGAGTGCTTTGTTCGCAGATTATGACAACGATGGATGGAAAGACCTATATGTCACCAATGGTTACTTGAGGGATTATACCAACCTGGATTTTTTAAAATACATGGGCGACTATGTTCAAAACAACCAGCAGCATATACAACGCGAGAATATTCTGGAACTGGTGAAAAAAATGCCCTCTTCCAACCTCACCAACTATGTCTTTAAAAATGCTGCGAAGGGTAATTTTGATAACAGGACGGAGCAATGGGGTGTAAAGGAAATCTCCAATAGCAATGGCGCTGTATACGCAGACCTTGACAATGATGGCGACCTCGAGATCATTGTAAACAATATCAACAAGGCAGCCTTTGTTTTTGAGAACAAGACGGTCCAATCCCCCTCAAAGAAACATTACCTAACGGTTGCATTGAAAGGGGAGGGACAAAACAGTCATGGCTTGGGTGCGCGGGTTTCTGTTTATGCAAACGGCAGCAAACAATTGCAGGAACAAAATCCTTTCAGGAGTTACCAAAGCTCTGTTTCCTATAAACTGCATTTCGGGCTGGATACCCTTGCTGCGCTGGATTCGGTTGTAGTGGTTTGGAATTCAGGAAAAAAACAAGTGTTGAAAGATCCCGGTGTTGATGGAATACTTGAATTGGAAGAAGCACAGGCGATCAATGCATCCATCGAAGCAACAGCTGAGAAGCCCTATTTGAAATTAATCAATGCTGCACTAATGCCGATTGATGATCCGCAATACAATGATTTCAAAATACAAACACAATTGATCCTGCCCCAGTCATTCTTGCATCCCAAGATGGAAAAGGGCGACTTCAATGGAGATGGATGGGAAGATCTTTTTGTGGGAGCAACGGGGTCAACACCTGCCACTGTTCTTTTTCAGTCAAAATCGAACAACTGGTCAAGTGTTCATGCCAGCACCTTGGGTGGAACCGAAGGAAAGATCACTGGAGTGGTTGTATTGGAAGATTTTGATCAGGATGGCGATCTAGATATTTATCACGGACTGGGAGGCTATGCCAATTTGTTGGACAGTGCTAAAAATCAGCCTGTCGATCAATTTTTCTGGAACGACGGCAAAGGTCGTTTTGTAACCAACACTGCATTGAATGTCAAATTGCCTTATGCGGGAAGAGCTGCTGCGACCAAGATCGATCTGGATGGAAATCCATTGCCGGATCTTTTCATTGCTCCTTCTGTCATCCCCGGACAATTCCCCATGGTTCATCCTCCTTTGATCCTGAAGAACCTGGGCAAGGGACAATTTGTGCCAGTTGCGAATGCTTTTAAGGATGATGCGATTTCAGGTCTCATCACCGACCTGAAATGGTATGACTTGAACAAAGACGGAAATGGCGAGCTGATTGTAGCAGGACATTGGATGCCCTTGGGTATTTATGCATTGGCCAATGGTAAATTTCAAAATGTTTCTGATCAGTATTTTGATGAGCATCCATACGGCATGTGGAACCATATCCTGATCGATGACCTGAATGGCGATGGCAAACCAGAGATCTTGCTTGGCAATCTAGGGCGAAACAGTCAGTTGCGGGCCAGTCCCAAACAACCCTTGGAATTGTTGGTCAAGGATTTTGATCAAAATGGTTCCATAGATCCGATATTGACATACTATGTCAAGGGTGTACGATATCCATTCATGACAAGAGATGAACTCCTGGATCAGATGACCATGATGCGGAACAGGTTTACCAGTTATGAAAGTTATGCGGAGGCAAAATTAGAAGACCTGTTTTCAAAAAAAGAAATGGAAGGTGCGCGACAATTCAAAATTGATGAGTTGAATACGGTATTGTTTACCCAGGAGCCATCTGGAAAGTTCAAGACAGTCGGTTTACCTGTTGAGGTACAATACAGCCCCTTGTTCGCTGCTGCTGCATTTGATGTTGATGGAGATGGGTCCAAAGAAATTCTCTTGGGCGGGAATATCAGAAATGCGAGGTTGCGTTTGGGAAACATGGATGCCGGCTATGGCAACATGATCAAATTCGACAAGGCGCTGACTGCCAGGTTCATCAATACTGCTTCTACCGGCATGTGGATCAAAGGAGATATCAGAAATTTGATTGCCATTGGAGAAAATATTTTTGCAGGAGTCAGGGGACAAGCAGTGAAGCATTTTAAAATCAATCAATGATCAGGAGCTTTTTCATCTTTGTTTTTGCATTATCTCTTTTGGGTTGTCAATCCAATAAGCCCGATAAAAAAAATAATGCCATTGGATCATCTGTCATTTTTGAAGTCTTGCAGCAATCCACTGAGATGATGGTTCATGATGTTTCTAATCCACCATTGGCTTCACGATTCTATGCCTATACCTGTTTGGGTGGTTATACTGCTTTGTTGGGTTTTGATGATTCTGTTGATTCGTTTTTTTCTCATGTCAATGCATTTCCGGAGTTGAAATCAAAGCCGGGTAAAAATGCAGACCAAGGTCTCAGTACTATTTTGGCAATGGCTGAAGTTTCATCTCTAATTCAGCCCTCCGGTAAAACAATGAAAAGCTGGAAGGACCAATTCATGGATTCCTGCAGGAAGGAGGGATGGAAGGAGGAGGTGATCAATGCTTCAAATGAATATGCCATTGTAGTTGCTGCCGCAATCCGGGAATACGCACAAGCTGACGGGTATAAAAAACTGAGCAATTACCCCCGGTATGCCCCCCAAAAAACAGATAGCACCTGGTATGCAACGCCACCTGGCTATTTTCCTGCTGTAGAACCTTATTTCAGCAGGATCAGACCTTTCTTGCTTGATACAACTCATTTGGATCAGTTTGGAATTCCCTCTCCCATATCGTACAGCAAGCGTCCTGGTTCTGCTTTTATGGAGTCGGCTCAACAAGTGTACCAGGCAGATAAGCGCAAGGATGCTTTGCAGATTGCAGCTTTTTGGGACTGTAACCCATTTGCCTTGTCGGAAAATGGGCATCTGCTGATCGGCATGAAAAAAATCTCCCCTGGAGCGCATTGGATGGGTATATCCGCCATTGCTTGCAACCAGGCAAAGACTGATTTTAGGCAGACCATGAAAATCCAGACCATTTTGGCCATGGGCATGATGGATGCCTTCTGGCTTTGCTGGCGCGAGAAATACAGAACGGATAGGATAAGGCCTGAAACTGCCATCAGAAAATTGATCGATCCACAATGGAAGCCCTTTCTGCAAACGCCTCCGTTTCCTGAATATCCTAGTGGGCATTCGGTGGTTTCTACAACAGCTGCTTTGATCCTTACCCAATTTTTCGGAGAGAATTTTTCTTATACCGATACAGTTGAAAGAAGATATGGTATCACCGACAGAAAATTCAGTTCATTCAAGGTGGCTGCTGAAGAAGCCAGCATCTCAAGATTTTATGGAGGAATTCATTTTAAGGATGCCATTGAAAATGGTCAGGTGTTGGGAAGCAAGGCAGGTAACTATTTTCTGGAAAAATTTCGGTTGCAATAAGGTTTACTTACTGGCTGCTTGAATCATCCGCTTGATCCTGTCTTCCAGTTTTTCAGAAGACATGCTCTCGCGCATGGAATCCACTTTTACCGGGAAGGAAAAAGGGGTAAGCCTTTCTGGTCTTTTGAGGATGATCTTGGCGCTGCCAATCCGTTCCAACAGGTTGCGCAATCGTTCTTCTTCCATCTGCTGGTACATCACTTCCTCGAATGCCTGTTTGAGCAGGATATTCTGCCGATCGTATTCCATGAAGACATTGAAGAGCAGGGATGCGGAGCTTTGCAGATGACGTGCTTTTTTTTGCTCACCGGGCATGCCCTGAAAAATCAATCCCCCGATCACGGATATATCCCTGAATTTCCGCTTCGCCATCTCTGTGGCATTGACACTTCTGTAAATATCCTCCGTCAGGTTCTCCTTGCTGAAGAGGGCATGAATATTTTCCTCGTCTATGGGGATTGGTTGATCACTCAATAACTCAAGGCTGTAATCATTCATCGCAAAGGTGAAACTGATCGGAGCAATCCGTGTGATGCGCCAGGACAAGATCGCTGCCAGTGCTTCATTGACCAGTCGTCCTTCAAACGTGTGTACAAAAAGATGGTGACCATCTTTTGTTTCGATCATTTCAATCAGCAGTTCATCCGATTTTGGAATGGCGGACAATGTTTTTTGCCAATCCAAAAGGGGCGATAGCTTGTCAAGGATTGGATCATCCTTTGTGTTTTCTGCTGCCTGGTTCAGTTTCTTGCGCAACAATTCTCCCAGGTTGGCACTCAATGGCATTCGTCCACCCATCCAACTCGGAACGATGGATTTCTTAGCATTGCTTTTTCTTACCTGTACGGTCATCTCTTTGATGGAAACCAACTCCAGGTTTCTTCCGGCAAGTGTGAACACATCACCAGGTTGTAGTTTGGAGATGAACCACTCTTCGATCACGCCCACATATCCGCCACTGACCCATTTGACTTTCATCATGGCATCGCTAACAATCGTACCGATGTGCAGGCGATGCCGCATGATGTTTCGCCTGCCCTGCATCCTGTATCTTCCATCTTCTTCCTGCTCGATCTTCTGGTATTCGTCGTATTGCTGAAGAGCATTGCCACCGGTGGTGATGAATTGCAGTACCTCATTCCATTCCTCATCATTCATTTCACTGAAACAAAAAGTGGATGCCACTTCTTCTTTTGTTTTCTGAGCATCAAAACCATCGCCAGCTGCCAAGGTGCAGAGATATTGGATCAATACATCGAAACAAAGCAGAAGAGGAGGTTTGCTTTCCACTTTTCTATCTCCCAATGCATCCTGCAAGGCAGCCGCTTCCATGAGCTCCAGCGAGTGGGTGGGTAAAAAATAAATACGACTGGTCTCGCCAGGAGCATGTCCGCTTCGGCCTGCTCTTTGCAAGAAGCGCGCCACTCCCTTGGGAGAGCCCACCTGGATCACGGTTTCAACGGGCCTAAAATCAACGCCCAGGTCGAGACTGGCTGTACAGACCACCGCTTTGAGTTTGCCTTCATGCAAAGCCTCTTCCACCCAGATGCGCAGTTCTCTGTCGATGCTGCCATGATGCAATGCAATTGTGCCTGCCAGTTCCGGAGAGAGGTCCAATAAAGTTTGGTACCACATCTCGCTCATGCCACGGGTATTGATGAAGATGAGGGTGGATCGGCTTTGTTCTAGAATGGGCAATACTGCATGTGCCAATTTGATGCCCAGGTGCCCCGCCCAAGGATAGTGTTCTACCTCATCGGGAAAGACGGGAAGGACTTCAATGTTTTTTTCAATGCTGGCAACAACGGTGATGGGCTCTTGGGTATCGGTTGACAACAAAACGGGGGAAAGCAAGACATCCCTGGCTTCTTCCAGGTTGCCAATGGTGGCGGATATGCCCCATACCTGCGGCTTTCTTTTTTTATTGGCATGGAGGATCCTGCTGATGGCCAGTTCGGTTTGAACCCCTCTTTTCGATCCCATCAACTCATGCCACTCATCAACTGCTACAATGTCCAGCGACTCAAAATATTTTTCATGTTCCTTGCCAGACAAAAGGATGTGCAGACTTTCCGGCGTGATAATGAGAATCTCCGGAAGTTTTCTTTTTTGTTTTTGCCGCTCTGTGGTTGAAGTATCTCCGTTGCGGATGCCCACTTTCCATGGCATGTTCAATTCAGAAAGGGCTTCTTCCATGGCCCGACCAATGTCTTTGGCCAAGGCGCGCAGCGGGGTGATCCAAAGCAATCGCAATCCATTGTTTTGTCTGCTTTGCCAGTCACCCGGATGTTCATGGATGAATTTGATCAATGCTCCCACAAAGACTGAATAGGTCTTTCCGCAACCGGTGGGGGCATTGACCAATCCGCTTTTATCGTTGAGGATATGTTGCCAGGTTTCTTCCTGAAAGGCAAAAGGTTTCCATCCTTTTTTGTCAAGCCACGATGATATGATGGAGAATGCTTCCAATGTTTTAATGAGTGCTGATGTGAAAGATGCAAAGGCAGTTTTATTTCTCAACGCCGCCGATCACAATAACGATCTCTCCTTTAACAGCTTTTGCGGCAAAATGATCATGCACTTCCTTTAAAGTTCCGCGAAAGGTCTCTTCGAATTTTTTGGTGAGCTCCCTTGAGACGGAACAGGGACGCTCCTCGCCAAAGTATTCCATCAGTTGATGCAGGGTCTTCACCAATCGCACGGGAGATTCATACAAGACAATGGTTCTTTTTTCCTGTGCCAGTGCGGTCAGCAGGGTATGCCTGCCTTTTTTGATGGGAAGAAATCCTTCAAAGCAGAAGCTGTCTGTGGGCAATCCACTGTTGACCAGCGCCGGCACAAAGGCAGTAGCTCCTGGAAGGCATTCCACTGGGATGCCCTGTTTGACACATTCGCGAACGATGAAAAAAGCCGGATCGGAAATCCCGGGTGTGCCAGCATCCGTGAGCAATGCCATGGTTTTGCCTGATTGTAATTCCTGCACCAGTCGCTCAGTGATCTTGTGCTCATTGTGCTGGTGGTAGGGGAACATTGGTTTGCTGATGTTGTAATGTTTCAGCAATACACCCGAGGTGCGGGTATCTTCTGCGAGGATGGTGTCAACCGATTGAAGAATGGTTACTGCCCTGTAGGTCATGTCGGCCAGGTTGCCTATCGGTGTAGGGACAATGTATAACATGACAGTGGGTATGGGGTGAACCTAGAGGATGCTGATCTCAAAATGTTCCATCACCTGGTTGGCCAGGAGTTTGGTAGCGGCTTCTTTGGCAATAGCTTTTGCCGCCTCTTCATTCTCGGCATCCACTTGCAGCGTGATCCTCTTGCCGATCCTGACATCGGCTACTGAACGAAGCCCCAGGTTGTGGAGTCCGCCCAATACAGCTTTTCCTTGTGGGTCCAGCAAGTCCTTCAGTGGCATCACATTGATCGCTACAGTATAGGTCATGGTTACTTTGTTTTGAAGAGCAAAGATACTAGAATATAGGAGAAGAAAATGACCGGAACAGAAAGCCATCCCAGCAGGAGAATGGAAATGACGGATATGATGAGTATGCTATACCGGGCCTTGTTTTCAGCGAATTGAAAATTCTTGAATTTGAGGTTCAAGAGGGGGAGTCGCGATACCATCAGCCAGGCCACCAGGCAACAGATCGCGTAGAGCACCCAATGGTTGAGCAGCAAGGATTGGATGCCAAAGGGATTGTAGAGCGTGAGGAATGGAAAAGATGCAATGAAGAGTCCTGCTGCCGGTGTGGGCATGCCTTCGAATCCCTCTCTTGCTGTGGTATCGATGTTGAAGCGTGCGAGTCGCCATGCTGCTGCCATGGGTATTAGCAAGGCCGGTAATAACCAAACAATGGAAGTGTCGAGCCCTGATGGTTCCTGTGCAAAAGATATCCTCAGCAACTGATACACGATAAGTCCGGGTACCACTCCAAAGGAAACCACATCTGCCAGTGAATCCAGTTGTTTGCCCATTTCAGAAGACGCTTTGAAGAGACGTGCCACAAAGCCATCCAGAAAATCGACTACCGCTGCAATGCCGATGCATACGGAGGCCCACCATATTCTTTCGGGAAGATATATCCTCCATTCTCCGTCTACTTGGTTGAGAATGGTCTCACCGGTCTGCAAACAAAGGATGATGGCGATGAAGCCAGCAGCCAGGTTGAGGAGGGTGAAGAAGTTGGGTATCTGTTTCATGGCGTTCAGGGTTAACGGTTGGGGACAAGGGACAAAGGGACAAAGGGCCAAGCCGAGGGGCCGGGATCAACCTTTCATGAGTTGTTCGATCTCTTCAGCTTTGATGGGAATGTTTTTGAACAGGTCTTTGTTGCCATTGGCGGTGATCCAGATATTGTTCTCGATGCGCACACCCATTTTTTCTTCTTCAATGTAGATGCCCGGCTCCACGGTAAAGACCATACCAGCCCTGATGGGTTCAGTCTTGGTGCCGAGGTCATGCACATCGATGCCAAGATGATGGGAGATGCCATGATACAGGTATTTGCGGTAGGCTCTGTTGTCGGGTGACTCGTTCTTTACATCCTGCTTGCTGATCAGTCCAATTTTCAAAAAGGTCTTGGTGGCTTCATCGCCCACCATGTCATGGTATTTCACAATGGTCATGCCCGGTTTCAAAAGGCTTTTGGCATAATCATGCAAATGAAGACAGGCATTGTACACTTCCTTCTGGCGTTTGGTGAATTTTCCGTTGACTGGAACCGTACGGGTAAGGTCGGCGCAATAGCCACCATACTCAGCACCAAAATCCATCAACACCAATTCTCCACTCTTGCATTCCTGGTTATTGGCCACGTAGTGAAGGGTGCGGGCGCGATCACCAGAAGCGATAATGGAACCGTAAGCCGGACCGGCAGAGCGGTTCATCATGAATTCATGGTAGATCTCCGCTTCGATCTGGTGTTCCCATACGCCGGGTTTGATGAATTTCAGGAGACGGCGAAAAGTTTTTTCGGTGATGTCAATGGCTTGTTGGATCACCTTCACTTCTTCGGCAGATTTGATGGCCCTGAGATCCCGCATGATCCTGGCACTGCGTTTGTACTGGTGAAGGGGATAACGGGCTTTCATCTCTTCTGCATAGCGGTAATCTCTTACCGCAAGCAAGTTGGCCTTGCGATCGTTCTCATTGGTATTGAGATAAATAGTATCAGCCAGGTGGATCATGGGTTGCAACAATCCATCCAGCACATCCAGCCAAACGATGGTTTGAATGCCGGAAAGTGCGGTGGCTTCATGGGCCCGGTGGCGTTTGCCATCCCATTTTTCTTTCAGTTCATTGGGGCGAACCAGGACCAACACTTCACGGTATTTTTTATCCGGATTATCGGGGAAGAGGATGAGCATGGTATCTTCCTGACGGATGCCTGTTAGCCAGTAGAGATCACTGTTCTGTTTGAAAGGATACAGGGCATCACCATTGGTGGGGATCTCGTCGTTGCTGTTGAAAATAGCGATGCTGTTTTTCTCCATTTTGGAGATGAAGCGCTTCCGGTTCTCGAGGAAGATCTTGGAATGAATGTTTTGGGAATGCATGGGCAAAAATTGATTCTTGAAATTAGACCCCTAAGGTAAACCATCTCAGATTAATGGCTGATGTCAACTTTTCATTGATGCGCATTCATATCATTCCCTCATCTGCGAAACTGAAATATCCATCGGTACTCACGATGATGTGATCGAGCAGGAGGATGTCAAAAAAATGGGTTGCCTGTTGGATTTTTTTGGTCAGGTCTTCGTCGGCCCGCGAGGGTTTCAGGTTTCCGGAAGGATGGTTGTGGCAGAGGATGATGCTAACGGCTTCTTCTTCCAGGGCTTTTTTGAGGATGATCCTGGGGTCCGCCACGGTTCCGGTCATGCCGCCGGAGCTGATGATCTCAAAATGCCGGATCCGGTTGGCCCGGTTGAGGAAGAGCACGGCAAAAACTTCATGAGGCAGGTCCATCAGTTTGGCCTGCAGGTATTTGGCAACCGAATGGCTGCCCGTTATGGTTTCGGAAAAGTATTGCTCGGCCATTCTCCTCTTTCCCAATTCCAGTGCAGCCATGATGAGGATGGCTTTGGCTATTCCGATGCCTTTGGTTTTCATCAGTTCCCGCAGGGACAATCGGGAGAGATCCGACAACCGGTTCCGCGATCTTTTCATGAGTTCGCGTGCCAGCTCAAGGGCTGATTTCTCCCGGTTGCCATTCTGGATCAGGATGGCCAATAATTCCGCATCCCCCATGGCATCCAGTCCCTTCATCCTCATCTTCTCCCTGGGCCGCTCATCCAGCGGCAAATCTTTCATGTTCTCCATACCTTTTCCCTCGTCCCTTGTCCCTCTGTTTTTACTATCTTCGCACCACCAAAACCTCCGCATATGCAACGCAATGGACCCTCTTGCAAGATCTTCTCCGGAACCAGCTCACAGTACCTGGCAGAGCAGATCGCATTGGAAATGGGCATTTCGCTCGGAAAGATCAGCATCCAGAAGTTCAGTGATGGTGAGATACAGCCAATTTTCCTCGAAAGTATAAGAGGTGATTATGTTTTCCTCGTGCAAAGCACGTTTGCACCGGGGGATAATCTCCTGGAATTGCTGTTGATGATCGATGCGGCGAA
>JACCDP011023614.1_pt1 | contig 11373 bp, 8 predicted proteins | sample 7445841 | NCBI WGS metagenome assembly JACCDP01 (sample SAMN15323441, study PRJNA562643) | freshwater metagenome | isolation source: river surface water | place: USA:Blue River Watershed | collected 2017-08-17
ATACCCCCCCTTCTCTTAACAGTTGGTTTTTTAACCCGCAATTGACGTGTACCTATGTCTATCTTACAGATGCAGAACGAAAAATATTTGCAACAAAGCCATTAAATTATTTAGTGAATCAGGTAACGACATTTTCCTATCCTGCCTTGCATACACGAGAATTATTAAATTTGGAAATTAGTAATCCGATTACACGCATCTTATTATTCCCACGACGCAGTGATTCATACCCGTATCGAAATCAGACGGCAAATTATACAAACTGGGTAGTTCCAAATAAACAACCTTGGCTTCCCACACCAGGAGCATCGGTTGCACAAAATACAACGATTAGTTCTGGATTGTTAATACCGAATAGCCAACAACAAATCATTCAAACATTACGTGTATTAATTGATGGAAATGAAATTCAGGAAGAAAAACCAATATCGTATTATACAAAAGTGTTACCGTATCGTACAGTTACTGGAGCAAGTTTACCAGAGTCACAACATTTACCGATTATTAATTTCAGTTTGTCAAGTCCATCTGACCAGCCAAGTGGGTCAATCAATGCAAGTCGAATTCGTTTGTTTCAGCTTGATGTCAATCCTTGGTTACTTCCTATTAATCCATCCTATGTCTATGATTTGCTTGTCTTTGCAGAAAATATAAATTTCTTTGTTGTCGAATCTGGGTATGGAGGTATCAAATATGCATTATAAACTATATACCTATATTTATGTTTATTTCAATCAACATATACAATATACTGATTGAATTGAATGTTCCCCTTTAATCTGTCAACCATCGACACAAACCTCTTGTTTGAGACGTAGTTCTGGAATTTCAGAGTCTTTACTGGGTTGAATGGACACTAAATTTGGATACGTATGAAATAAACGATTTGCAGAGGTTTGCATTTGTTTGATGGAAGCCTGTGTTTGTTTACTGAGGATTGCAGCATACATATTTAATCGAATAACTGCCTTGTATCGAAGAAAATAGGCAATACTTCGTTCATAATCAGTATAGGCAGGTAATGATAATTGTACACTTGGAAATGGATTGATACATCCCCAAATTGTATTAGGAATATGTTTCAAACATGTTGTAATACGGTCGTGCAAATAAGAAGGTGCGGGTACTGGATAGATACCCCATAAGTTGGCATGATCTCGTTTGCATGCAAGAAATCCTGTATGAATGAGTTCTAAAAAACTAGACAGTCTTGATACACCAGTGCAACTATCTTCATTCCGTTCCATACATGATTCAACTGATTCATGTACAAATACGATTTGTGTCCCAGGAAGAAATGTAGTATGAACCCAATTCCATCCTTCGGCAAAATGACTCGATGGTGAACACAAAAGTCTTGAAAATGTTCCGGGTCGTAATGATTCCTTATATGCTTGTAATTGGTCGGGGGCTTGGATATATATATGAATATGGTCTGCAGGAATTCGAACCTTTTGTAAAAAAGGCATAGCGGATGATTGAAGAGTAGATGGAGGTCCTTCACACACGACCACAATTTCGTATGGAAAGTGTATTTTTCTTCGAGTATGATGATTGGATGTTGATTTTGACATGAAATTGATTGCACGAGGATTCCCTTCCTAAATACCGTACAGATTTTTTACATTCTTTCTTTCGGTCTCCAACAATAGGATTCCTCTGACATGTCATTTCTATTTCGACAATCACTCACACCAGAAGAGGTGGACAAGGTTCGAAAGGAACGAGTCAGTTATCAAGATTTTTTAAGTCGAACAAGTACAAATACGATTGCGGATGTAAAGAACAAGACCTTAACTCCCGAGGGTGGTCAAGCAATTTTAGAAACAATTCAAACCGCTCAAAAATGGTTGCAAGGTCATCCGAATGCAAATTTGAATGAACTTTTGACAAATCGTGATGCAACAGAGGTTGAAATTAAGCGACTCATTCAAACAGATAAACCAAAATATTCTGTATTTGTATTTGAAAAATCACTACCAGTTCTTGCTACATCCTATACACAAACAAAACAAATTACACCAGAAGAAGCAACCAAATTAAATTCCTTGGCATCTGAAACACAAAAATGGTTACAGAAACATGCTTCGACAGCCACACTTATTGATTATGACACACAAAAATTAAAAATTACGGACCAGTTAAAACAAATCCTTACCAATCCTACCGTATTTCAAAGTATGCAAACAGATATTGAAAAATTAACAACAGAGAATCGTACAGCACTTGAATCGATTTTACAATCAGAACAAACACGACTTGAACGTGCGAAATCCTATGAGGTTGATGTTCAAGATGGTTTATCGACAGGTGCTAGTGTGGCTGTCAAGACATTTATCATTCTTGGTCTTGTTATAGTATGCATGTGGGCTGGAAGTTTAGCTGCCAACTTTGCAATTCATAGACCTCCTATCTTTCGTGTCTTATATTTCATCTATGGTGCAATTCCATTCTTTTCCCCTCTTGTGTTATTCTACGCATTATATCAACGATTTATGAATGGACCTCTATCACTCTATGCGATTTTACCATTGAGTTTAGAACCTTCAACAGGAGGAAGAATTGCACAAGCTTTATGGTGGCCTTTTTATTGGAAACCAGATGGTCTTGCCGCAAAACAGGTTGCCGATTTTCAAACAACTCTGAAGAATGTTTCGGTCTAAACTTGATTGACAGTATTTTAGTAAGAATATGAGTAAGAAGCCTTTTGTATCTGTAGTGACACCTACATACAATAGACGACGATTTTTACCCTCACTTGTCGCATGTTATAAAGCACAGACGTATCCAAAGGACCGTATGGAATGGATAGTATTAGATGATGGAACAGATAAAGTAGAGGAAGAATTCAAACAATTAACAAACGGTATTCCGAATATACGATATTTGTCTTTACCTGAAAAGGTAAATATTGGAGCCAAACGAAATCGTTTGCATCAAGAGGCCAAGGGAGACATTATTATTTCGATGGATGATGATGATTATTACCCTCCAGAACGTGTACAACATGTCGTTCAAAAGTTCACAGCCAATCCAAAGATTGATTTGGCTGGTTCCTCTGAATTATTCATGTATTTTACAAGTTGTGGGAAAATTATCAAGTTGGGACCCTATCAGACAAATCATGCTACAAATGGAACCATGGCCGTTCGTAAACGATATGCCCAGACACATAAATACTCAGAAGAAGTAACTCACGCAGAAGAACTTAGTTTTTTAGAAGGATATAAGCATCCAATGATTCAATTAGACCCTATGAAGACAATGTTAGTAATTAGTCATTCTGAAAATACATTTAATAAAGACCGATTTTTAACGGAAGAAAGTCCATTTGTAAAACATACACAAATGAAAATGAAAGATTTTATTACAGATAAACAATTGCGAGAATTTTATGAACATGCATAGGCGTAAAGACTTTTATAAGGTCACAGATAGAATCAAATCACGTATGCAGGGTGGAACGGAGGAGGATGATGAAGAATTAACTATACAACAAGGGGTACATACCTGGGCACCCGAAAATACAGTCTATTCATTGGATATTTCCTTTCGAAATACAGTAACTGAGCAATCACAGACAATTTCTCAACCTACATCAATACTACTTCCATTACGAGACCATCAACGTGCTCTTGTCCATGCCATGCTTGCACGTGAGCGAGCGAGTCAAACTGGAATACATTACAAAAATACAGTTACCTATACGAATTATGGTGTATTAGGTGACGAAGTTGGATCTGGAAAGAGTTTAACAATTTTAGCACTCTTGGCTCATGAAAAGGAACAGAATATTCAATCGATTACAAAACAATTGATGATTCATCCAAAAAGTACAAGTCATTTATTTTCGGTGTTTACGAAGAAACTTCCAACGCATCAACATACACCTTCATTAATTATAGTACCTCATACGATTTATAGACAATGGCAAGATTACTGTAAACAACAAACAACTCTCAACATATTTTTTGCAAAATCAAAAAAGGTATTTGAACCTTTGTATAATTCAATCGACATGTCTGGTCAACAACAACTTCTTCAATCCATTCAATCATGTGATGCGGTTCTAGTCAGTAATACATTATATATGGAAGTTCAAAATGTGGCGGCGGTACATAAAATACAATGGAAACGAATCTTTGTGGATGAAGCGGATTCTGTATTTGTCCCAGGGACTGCCGCACGACCTGATGCTTATTTTATTTGGTTTGTGACTGCGACTTGGCCAAATTTTTTAATGTGGGGAAATTATTTACGTTTAGCCTGTTTACAACATTATGAGGCGAATCGTACCAAATATCTTCCTCAGACGGGTGAGTTTATTCGGTCTGAATTAGGATTGACAAATCATCATGGACCATATCCACAATATGTTCGAACAAAAGTATTTACAATTCAATCACCACGATGGCTTGGAGTCTATAATTCTGAACATCCTATGCGAGGATTGAGTCTTGTCATGTGTGACCCAACTTTTTTACAATCAAGTCGTCAAATGCCTTTGATTCAATCGACAACAATATTATGTCAACAACCAGCCACCCATCGTGCTCTTCATGGATTAGTATCACATGAAATTCAGTCTATGTTACACGGGGGAAATATTCAAGGTGTCTTGCAGGAATTTGGTATAGAAGAAGATACTCCTATGAATTTATTGACAGTTCTTACTGTTGCAAAAGAAAAAGAGTTGGAGCGATTACAAAAAACGATTGCATTCAAGGAATCGATTGATTATGCGACTCCTCAAGCCAAGGAACAGGCCTTGCAAAATTTGCGAGCCAAAATCGAATCAGTGGAGGAACAATTGGTTACCATCCGTGACCGTCTTACATCAATTGATACAAAGGAATGTCCAATTTGTTATGAAGATCCTATGATTATTGCTGGAACTATGACTCCATGTTGTAAACATATTTTCTGTGGTGAATGTATTTTAAAATGTTTATCTCGTAAGCTGGCCTGTCCATTATGTCGTACACTTCTTACACCAGAGCAATTAAAGTCATTGGTAAAGGAAAAGAAACCCAAACAAGCGAAATCAGCCCCACCTCAACGTCTCACAAAGCCAAAACAATTAATACAATTTCTTCAAGAGAATCCTCAAGCACGTATATTAGTATTTTGTCGGTATGAAAATCCATTTGAGACGTTGGAAAAAGAATGTGAAGAACATGGAATTACCTATCATACATTACGAGGAAATAAGGATGCAATTGCATCATGTATTCGGTCATTTGATGCAGGAGAAAAACGAGTATTATTTTTACCAACGCAAACTGCTGGAGCAGGAATTAATCTTGTATCGGCTACACATGTATTATTATATCATGCAATGACACCTGAAGAAGAGAAACAAGTAATTGGTCGTGCATATCGTCTAGGGCGTACGGAACCTTTGAATGTAATTCGATTTTTACATGAAGGAGAAACTGTACATACAGCTCGTGCATAATTTAAAAAAGGGGTTGAATTCATACATATGTATATATATAAATTCAAAAACATTCTTTGGATTCTAGGATAAGGATAAATTACGTGTCTTTTGTTCAGGAAATTTGGAAGCGACCATGGGTACACAACGGATAGGAATATTTGTCATATCATGAATACGGCACATTTCACGCCATGCATTGAATAATGCAGATTGACGACTAAGTACACGAGTAAACACAAGGTCCTCTGGATTTGGAGCAGGTGTACAAGGTTCCCCTTTTTGATGTAAGATTTGGTTTGTCACTTTGAGTTTTAATTGTTGTGTCAATGGGAGAATTTGCCAGCATTGATAAAAGAATGCCCAGAAATCTGCCCAGTCACTTATATATAAAATATTAAAGATTCGTTTGTAAGTTTCTAATGCATCATCGTAACCTTCCAATCGTTGTGGGGTATTTTCATGTAAGACAAGTCCAGCCAAATTCGCCTCATTATTTTCGAGGGCAATATTCATGTAAGGGTCATATTCTGCAAAGAGACAATGCCAAGCCCATTCTAGACTTGCGCTTGTACAATTACTATCTTCAATATGAACTTGTTGGTCGAGTGCAGGAAATCCTTGAATATGACGAAAGATAACACGTAGGTCTCCACAATCTGCAACGGATTGGGGAATGGTATGTGTGCCTTTGAGTGTATCTAAAATAACATTTGGACTAGGAGGGTTAAGTGTAAGAGTTGTGCAAATGCGACGGATTTGTTCCATGGGTCGTCCATGAAGATTATTACAAATTAAAATCAAAGGATGAGAGGTATCCCCTTTTCTCCATTCCCGTAAAAATCCAAGTAATTCTGATAATCCCCCTTTTTCCCCTCCACTCAATCCATCCATTTCATCAAGTAATACTGCCAAGCGACTATTGGAGCCGTCACGAAGCCATTCTTTGACACCCCCATGTTTAAGAAGAGGCAAAATCGTTTTTCGAAAGGCAATTCCAGACCGAGTATGACTTGCATTGAATTCACACAAGCTATATCCAATCTTTTTCATGATTCGATGGACAAGGGTTGTTTTTCCAATTCCAGGAGGGCCGACAAGTAAAAATGCAGGTGTGGTTTGGTTACGAACCCATTCGAGTAACTGACGTTCGGCTTCTGGTTGAAAACAAAAGTCAGGGGAAGACATGTCTACAGACCTATCCTACAAACAGTTTAGGCAGTAAACGTACAACTTTCTCCATTGGTAATTCCTTCCCATGTTAATCCATTGGACATTGCTGCATCACATAAAGTTTTTAATTGTTCAGGTGTCATGTTTGGTTTATAGACATAGTTAAAATATTTTGCAGTGTCTGAAGGAGGGGATTGTGGGTTGTCATCTTTTGTCCAAGGTTTTAAGACATCACTGTTGCGACTAACTCCAAGTATATCGATACAAGTATCTTTATTTCCGTTCTTGAAATAAACAAGATAATCGGGACACATGTTAATTATGGGAGGCCATGACCCAGTGTAGGTTGCTGTTGTTTTTGTATCACGAAACCATCGTTGGCCATAAAATACAAAGATTAAGATGAATAAAATGAGTGTAAGTATAGCTGCCCAATTACGTCCGGAATTCGAAAGTGCTTGAAATGTACTGAGGCCGAGAGCAATACACAAGAATACAAAGGCTAAAAATGCATAGTCCATTCGGGATGGTCTTTCTATTACTCTGCTGATGCAATTAATCCAGAACTACTATAATTATTATCATTACCATGCAAAAAAATGCATAGTCCATTCGGGATACTACTTCTAGTACTAAAGAATATGAAACTTTTAAATCATTAATCTTATAGAAATATACTGTTTATATTTTTATAAGAAGTTATTGTGAAAACTAAATTAAAACTGTTTAACCTAAGCGGGCGACAGGGGTGAAGTCTACAGTACTTGTATTTGTACCTGCACCAGTGGAATAACCACCAGTACCAGGAAGTTCAATATACATGGTTAAGTATGATGCAAGGGTGGAAGAACCTGCTACACCACCAACACCATCAGTACCACTGTTCACTAAGGAGTTAGTGGACATTAAGAGTTGTACTTTACGGAAAATACGTGATGAAGAAGTTAAGGTTTTACCCATATCACGGAAGATAGTTGCACCAGCTGTGATAAGCATAGTAGATACACCAGCTGTTGCAGCTGAAACACTACTAATTGCAATCGCATTGCTGAATACAGGGGCTGCATCTGTACCAGTGTTAGTATAGATAGTTCCTGTAACTGAAGCAACGTTGATATAATAACCGTTGTTAGCAGGGATTTGCTTGAGTCCAGATTGGAGGGAGGTCATTTCTTCTATACCCTTGTCGGAGAAAAAAAGTTTTTACAAAACCAGTATTCCAAACAGAAAGACCGGAGCCATGGATCCCACCAGTCAAGCACCTCCTACGTTTGTATTTCCAGACACAACTCCCCGCTTTGTTGCCGGACAGAACGGACGCATCAATTTGGCAGACCGCCCTTCCGCAGGTGGATTTTTAAACCGCCCAGAACAGGCTGGGTTCGGATACCGGACATCTGTTGACGACAGTTCTAGTCAAGATTTAATGCGAGGAAATTGGCTTGACACCACTCTCAGTAAAGCTTTTTTTAGCCCGGAGAATACAAAGATTATTCAAAATGCAATTCGGAAAGAAGTATATGACCGGAGCGGAGAAAAACGTTGGGTCATTGATGAACAGAGTGCGGATGAACTCCAAATCGTTATGAGAAGTATATATTTACAATATGCAAAAAATTTAGAATATAACATACCCGGTCAAATTAAAGACTTGAATGACTTAGTGATTGAATGGTGTGCTCCTCGTATTATGAGTGAAATAGGAATGTATGAATATTATTTGAAGGATATTAGTTCATTGCCACAACCTCTTCCTCAACCTATGCAAGTCTCTTCTGCAGGAACAAAGAGTCGTCCATTCCGAACCTTTATGTAAAGCTAATTACACCCTATTTCTTACTAACAGCTTTTCCTTTTGTAACAACCTTCTTCTTCTTTGCGACTGGATTTGTATCTGAGTCTTGCGATACAAGCATAATCGATAACATTGTTTGTTTCGAAGCCATCCATGCTGCAAGGAATTCATCCAATTCACGACTCCAAAGTTTACTTGCTGTCGTGTTTGACAATTCAGTGAGAGTTGTTTGAATTCGTCGACACTCTTCTGCCATGTCTTGTACAGCGGTCTTTTTCATACGGTCAACACGCATACGGAGTAAATATTCATATGCATCTAAGGATTGAGGAGCAGACCGATTGGAACGAGGAGGAAGTTTCAATGCAACAAGACCTTTTACAATTACATCATCTTCTTGATTCATGATGGATAGACGGCCTTCAACGACTGCTTGGATGAATGTGCGTTTGGCCTCTGCTTCTTCTAATTGGTCTCGTAACATAGTCAATTGATGTTGACGACGTGTTTCATAGGCAACTAATCGATGTCCAAAGTATTGTTCTAAGCAATCTCCAATGGAATCATATTTGACAATATTCATATTAGGGTCAAATGCACACATATTGGTTGTTTTCCAACTGGTTATCAAATGAAGTCGCTTTTCAAATTCCTCAGGCTTCTCTTTTGCTTGTGTATAATATGCGTGTTCTAAGTAAATTGTAAAGTGTACATCTACATCATTCGATAAATCTTCAAAGGCTCGTACAATTGGTTTTCCATCTTCTTTTGTATCAGCTGATGCTCCTTGTACCATTCCATCTAAGAATGCCTTGTAATCCTTTGTCCATGTTCCTACTGGTAATTCAGTCACACAAATCGCTTTTTGGGTGTCATCCCATGTATAAATGGCTCGTGTTATCCATTGTTTATCGCTCTTACGAATCACATCTCCACGGAATCCAATCCACCAAGGGTCTAACACGATTCCTTGTAGAGACTCAACCTCACCCGATAAACGTTTCTTGATGCATGCGACAATATCTTCAGGATTGTGAGGAGGAATGTCTGTACTAAATCCAGTTCCAATACCTACACAACCATTCATAGCAAGTAATGGTACAACAGGAAGATAGTGTTCAGGCTCGACTTGTTCCCCATCATCTTCAACATAGTGTAAGATAGGTGCATCCTCTTTTCGAAAGAGTGTATCGACAATTGGTGTCAAGTGTGTATGAATATAACGGGGTGAAGCTGCATCTTTACCACCCATTAAACGAGACCCAAATTGTCCAATTGGTTCCAACATATGAATATTATTGGCTCCTACAAATACTTGTGCCATACCTGTAATGGTTTGATTCAAGGATGCTTCCCCATGATGGTACGCTGCATGTTCAGATACATATCCTGCTAATTGTGCGACACGAATTTCTTGTTTTAGATTTCGTTTCAAACAACTATATAAGATTTTACGTTGAGAAGGTTTCAAACCATCAATACAGTGAGGCAAGGACCGAATATTGTCGGCATTACTAAAGTGAATCAATTCATCATGCACGAATTGTGAGTAGGAAACATGGCGTTTTCCAGAAGTATCAAGAATGGGTTGGATACTTCGTTTCGGGTCATAGGTTGCCAACCATTGTTTTCGTTCATCTGCTTGTTTTTTACTAAAGGCAAGCATCATCGTATCATTTGTGTGGTCATCCCAATCATACTGAATGTCTGAGAGTTGCTTGAACCATTCACGAGCTTCTGCTTGTGTACTTGTACCCAATCCCTTGTAATACTTGTGTTTATAGCGTCCTGCAACATCAGGACCCACACGCTCTCGCCAGGTTGCCAATTCAGCTTCAGAATAGAAGGATAATGTTTCAGACCCTCGTGTGAGTTTTACCAAGGGTGTCATGAGTGTACATAAGAATCCAACTTTCATGAGTTCTGGCCATTCTGTGTGGAACAAGTTGATTAATAATCCACGAATATGGAATCCATCTACATCTTGATCACTCATAATTAAGACACGTCCATACCGAAGACTTTCAGTCGTTTTATAATGTTTTCCTTGTTCTAATCCCAAGATTTTCTTAATTGCAGTTAATTCTTCATTTCCTGTAAACTTGTCTCGACTGATATCTTTCACATTAAGTAATTTACCCTTGAGAGGGAATACACCATACCGTTCACGGCCTACGATTTTAAGACCTGCATTGGCAGATGATGCAGCTGAATCACCCTCTGTAAGAATTAAAGTACATTCTGATGAACGTGCGGTACCTGCCCATAAGGCATCATCTAATTTAGGAAGGCCATAAATGGTTCGTTTTTTCGCTCCATCAGTCTTCTTAGCGTCTCGTGCCGTCTTCGCATCCAAGATGGCTTGTGCTTCATCTAATACACCTGCTTTGATAAGTGCATCCGTAAACTTTTGAGAGATAGATACAGACGACCCAAACTTTGCAGCAGGAGTAGTAAGTGTTTCCTTTGTTTGTGAATCAAAGGAGGGATTGACAATTGTTGCATTGACAAAGAGAGTCACTGTATCTTTGATTTGGCCAGGTTTGAGGTCCATCTTTTTCTTCTTTGTTGCTGCCTCACAAATATCACCGAGGACATGACGTTGGACAGTTTCCACGTGTTTTCCACCTTTTCGTGTATTAATACCGTTTACGAAACTAATGTGACGGTCATCTGGTGTACCTGCTTCATCTCGAAAGAGGTTTCGAGTAAGAACAGCTGCAACTTCCCAACGAGGACCACAACGTTCATAGGCAAGTTGTTTTTCTGCATCGGCTCGTAAGAATAAACGAACAAACTTTTCAAAGGAGTCTGTTTTGATTTCAGCTCCATTCCAAGTCACTGTAACTTCTTTTCCAACAAGTGCAGCGAGTTCAACTGTTCGTGTATGAAGAACTGCTACGACATCTGGATGGACAGAACCAGTTTTATCACAGATATGTTTAAACCGTACAAGGTCTGGAACATA